>Ga0209541_10010047_pt1 | contig 15192 bp, 11 predicted proteins | sample RifCSPlowO2_01_FD_184027 | JGI IMG/M metagenome (GOLD analysis project Ga0209541, IMG submission 184027) | Groundwater microbial communities from Rifle, Colorado - Rifle CSP2_plank lowO2_0.1 (SPAdes) (version 2) | ecosystem: Environmental > Aquatic > Deep subsurface > Groundwater | place...
GGGAGTCCGATCTCTTCAAGAACAAGTTTTGCATTGCGGTCGTTTTGGGTTTGCAAAGGCACAATAATTTTTTCTAATGAAAGAAAAGAAGCTGAGGATGGTATTTTTTTATCAACGCTGTCTTGCGCACCATACTGCATCCTTCCTTTCTGAAGCCAACGCAAGAGGTGAAGAAGCTGTTCAGCAGGAATGGCATTCCAATAGTGGGTAAATTGAGGATGCAACGGTAGATGAAGCGTGTTGCAAAGGGTAAGAGTATGGGAAAGTTCTGCTCGGTGGGTGGTGAGATTTTCAAAAAGATGAAGAAGATAATCAGCCGGAATGTTCGTTTCTGCAACAAATTGTGCAATCAACGACGCAACACCGGGTGCACCACCTGCACCACCCACGGGTTGTTCTTGAACCAGAGATGACCCATATTTCTTTTGAAGCGCTTCTTTCAATTCCTGCACATACCATTCCTCGCAGTAGCCGACAGGAACAAGCATGTGTCCATTTTCAGAAAAGTCCCCATAGTTAAAGAGGATATCGCCCAGAAACAAAACCCTGTCAATCTGAGCAAGGATCTCCTTTGGCTCTACAACGGCATTGAGCTGGAGCACATCACCATTCTTTAACCGTACAATCGGCCCCTCGAGTGCTTCACAGACAGTAATAGCAGCTGCTTTCCCGGGCCGTTCTACTTTTAATTGGGTTCCTGTTGCCACATAATGATCTAATACAAATTGAGTGGAGGGGTGTACCGCAGCCGCACTGAAGCCCGATGTTCTTGTCCTTCCCAAACGCAGACGAAGACCGCCGACACGCATGGGCAACGACAAAACAGGACGTCCTGCAACAAGATCCGCGATGTACGTGAAATTGGGAGTGAGCGTTCTCTTTCCATCCTTAATTTCTTCTTTTTTCCCTTTTGCCTTCATGCGTTTTTGCAGCACTAAAAACTCCTCAATAAATCCCCATTCCAAACCAAATTCCTTGCCCCAGATTTGAAGGCGCTTCCACAGTTTTGCTGATTTTTGCGTGAGCCCTTCGGCAACAACCAGGCACATGCCACCGCGAATTCTGTTCGTTGGAATCCGGGGGAGGCCTTTATAGTTTGAAACCTCCAAGGTTTCGGTGGGATCACCATCGATCTCAACCGGAAGATGGCTGACCATAAAAACAATTTCTTCTTCAGAGGGGCGGTATTGGAGATTGGTGATACGTTCATGGTAATCATTAATTTCAGTCACAAAACGTTTGATTTCTTCAGGGCCCGGATCATAGGGAGCATAGCCCATTTTGACACGGACATAGTCTGCAATCATCACCGAGACGGATGCGGCAGTTCCTCCCGCTCCCCGAATAGGACCGGCATACCCCAATGCAAAGTATTCCTTGCCGTCACGCCGTTTTTTAATGATTAATTCAATAAATCCCTCGAGCGGTGCTGCAACAATTCCTGCGGTGGTATATGCCATGCCTGCGCGAATCCCAATTTCCATGGCAGTTTTTTTATCAACAAACGCGCAGAATTCCTGTTTTGCCACTTTTTCAGCAATGAGAAGGCCGACTTGCCAGGCGCCTGCACCATATTTTTTTTCGAGGTGAAGAATTTCTCCTGTCATTCCCGAACCAACGAGCTCAGGAGCAACAGCCGAAATTAAACCCTCTACGCGTTCAGCCATGTTTTTTGCAAGAGGAATATCTACGCGTTTTTCAGGATCATACCCATTCTTTCGTGCAGCATCGGCAAGCACATAACACCGCTCAACTTCCTGCTTCAAGGTGTCAAAATACTGCTGCATATCTTCACTTTCTTGCGGAGCCTCTTGCTGCAGTTCTTGCTGTGGTTCTTGTTGCAGTTCTTGTTTTGTTTCAGGTGATTTCGAAATAGAGTCATCAGTCAACGAACACCACCTGGTTCTTTTTTCTGTATTCCATCTTCCCCCACCCCCCCTTTCTCGTCGTCTTTATGTTTTTCAAAATTAAGCATGGTGCACCGTCGTGTCTGGAGATTAACAATGGGAACCCGCGCCGGCTCAGGCTTGTGCCCCATCTTTTCTTGGAAAGGAGTCAACCCCTGCCAGCAGCTGCTGCACAGCAAGGTAACATTGCGATACTGCGCAATGGCTGCTTTGTGAAGATGCCCGCAGGCAAAGATATCCGGAACTTTGCTGAGAACAAGCGGATCCTCTTCGTCATCGGGAATGTAAATTGCAGCGCTGTGGCTGGGAGAAAGATGGCGCCTTTGCAAAAGGAATTTCATAACAAGATCAGCACGATCATACCCTCCGTTTTCACGGATATGATCAACGGTTGCGATGTAGTGGTCAAAACTGTATCCGTGATACATCAGAACATCAAAGCCAGGAAAATTCTTGCTCTTGTGGATATTCACCACTGCAGGATTGCTTACTAGATGGAGATTCGGCCAGCCGTAGAGCGACTGCGCATATTCTTTGTGCAACGGCGGCTGAGGCTCCTCAAGACGAACAGCATCGTGATTGCCGGGTGAAAGAATAATCTGGATATGGGGCGGTACGCGTTTGAGGTAGCGGGCAAGCTCTTCATATTGTTGATAAATATCTTTGATAATAAGTTCCTGCTGTTGCAACGGATACACACCCACGCCATCAACAACATCGCCCGTGATAAAAAGATACTGCACTTTTTTTGCAATTTCACGGTGTTGGGGGCTTCCGAGCCCACCATTCAACCAGAGAAGAAATCGTTCAAATTCCTCAGGAAGAAACTGCTTGCTCCCTACATGAATGTCTGACAAAAAAAGAGCATAGACTTCGTCCGGTGCTTTCTTTAATTCCTTGTTCAGCGGAACATCAGGAAGCAGAATGTTATTTGCGAAAATGATGTGGTCGCCAAGCGTTCCGACAACCCCAATAACTTCATCCAAAACACATTGCTTGATCAACGCAAAAAGATCGGATCTGGTTTTTGTTACAAGAACGTTGATGAAGCCCGTTGGGTCTTCAACCACCAGAATGATATTCTTATTTGCTGTTTCTCGCTTTTCTTTGATCATACCGATCACGGCAACGCGCTCCTGCACAGGGCGATCGGCGGCGTCTGCATTGGCTTCGCTGCGATCTTGTTTCCACGGGCGATCTTTATTCCACTGCTTGCCGGAAAAATTTCCTGAGAAGTTTCGTGAGAAGGTATGGGGGTGTGGGGGTTGTGTTTGGAGGCGGGAGATGGAAGTTACATTTTCTAATTCCTGCCGGTTTTGAAGAATTTGTTTGATGCTTTGATAGCGTTTATTGAAATAAGAGACAAAACTTTTCACTTCTCGTTTTTTGCTTGCTTTGGTATAGTGAAAAAGAAGTTCGACGGTTCCGAGGGGCTTTGTGTGGGGGGTGGGGAAGGGGGGTGAGGGGGTTTGCAGGGGTGGTGTTTGTTGTGGTGGTTGTTGCAGTGTGGGTTGTTGTGATGGTGTTGGTTGTTGTAGTTGTTGTGCGGCTGATTGGGTAGTGGTTGATTGTTTTTGCTCAAGGTGGGTTTTGAGCAGACGAAGAAAAGATGAACCTGTCATGCCCGTGGGGTGTGTTTGTTTTGCGTCGGATTCATAGAGTTGAGAAAGGAGTGAGAAGCTAAAGGAGAGCGGAGAGTCCTGTGTGAGATCATCAAGAATAAAGAGCGACGCTTCGTCAATCAAAATTTTTCGGTCTAATAAAAAACCAACAAGGAGTTTCTTAAGATCCTGCTGATTAGGGGGAGGGGGGGTGCCGGGTGGTGTTTCGCTAGGGATTGTGGAGGCCGTTGCGGTGGCTTCCGGTTCTACAGGGCTGGTGGTGGTTTCTAACATAAAGCATCACAGTAACGTGCTGGTTTGTTGCGAGGTTTCTTTGGTTTTGTGTTTTTGTTGCGGGAGGGTTGTTCATGAAAGGTGAAGATCTTTTTGCAAGAGCTCGGTCATTCTTGTAAGGAGGTGTTGGGGAAGGGAAAGATCAATTTCTTTTGTTCTCCCATATCTTCCCTTGGAAAGAACTTTGGCATTGATAATCCCCAACATATCGAGCTCTGAAATAATATCTGAAAAACGCCGCTGGGTGAGGGGATGTAAATGGATTGCGGTGCTGAGATTTTTGTAATAATCGTACGCTTCTCCTGTGAAAATCCTTCGCTTTTCCTTTTGATGGATATAGATCAGAGCGTACAGCGCTGCTTGGTGTTGTTTGGGCTGTGAACTGACAATATCAAGAACACGATCACGCTCAATTTTTTCTTCTGCCTTGTCGAGGTGGCCAAGAGAAACAGCCCCGAGCCCTTCACGTTCTGCGAGTTCTCCGGCAACGCGAAGCAGTTCAAGCGCCCTCCGCGCATCTCCGTGTTCGCGTGCAGCATAGGCCCCGCATTTTTCTATAACACCCGACCCCACACATCCTTGCTTGAAAGCCTGCAAAGCCCGTTCTCGTAAAATGTCTTGGAGTTGCAAAGCATTGTAGGGTGGAAAAACAAGCTCCTCCTCTGACAACGAAGATTTGACTCGATGATCAAGGTTATCTGCAAAAATAAGGTCGTTTGAAATGCCAATAATGCTTAACTGTGCTTTTTTCAGCTCTGCATTAATCCGGGTAAAGTTGTAGAGCACATCATCCCCCATCTTTTTTACCAATTCATCAATTTCATCAAGAACAAGGATGACGAGTTGTTTTTCTTGATCAATGGTCGAAAAAAAAGTTTTGTAGATTTCTTCAGTTGGCAGCCCGGTGGGTGGGACTTCTTTACCAAGATCCCGCAGTAATTGGGCAAGAAGGCGATATTCTGTATCTGCCACTTTTTTGAGTTTACAGTTAAGATATAAAATTTTAATAGGGGTGTTCCTTTGTTGTGCAAGGGTTGTGAGTTTGTTGGTGGTGTGAAGAACAGTAAGTGTTTTTCCTGAGCCTGTCTTGCCATAGATAAAGAGATTGGAGGGCTTATCGAGACGGAGAGAGGGGGCAAGAATCTCCGCAATTTGGTTAATTTGAATTTGTCGATGAGGTATGGTTTCAGGACTATAGTCGGATTGGAGAACTTTTTTGTTGATAAAAAGAGGTTCGCGTTCTAAGAATTTTTCAAAGAGATTTGTATCCATACTCCACCACCCTCCTAAGTTCCAAAAGAAAGGTAGGTTATATTAATGTTGTTGTGTTGAAAAAAATAAGTGGGAAAAGAGTTAGAAAGGGTATATTTGGTGTTTTGTTGGTTTTGGGGGGTGGTTAGGGTGTGTACTATTTAGGGTTGGTTTTGTGAAGGTGTGTGAGACCCACCCCTCTGTTGCGCATGGAGAATAGGTTGTGGTGTTTAGGTTGTTGTTGGGTATTTCTATTATAGTATGTCTGTGTGTTTTTATTATAATTATTAATATATTAATCAAGAATATTAATTATATATATTAAATTACCATATAGTAAGTTAATAATGAGTTATTGACGAATTGAGTTATTGGTGAATTATTAATTATATACCACTTTGATGGGAAGAAAAGGAAAGAGAATACTAAATTAAGACTCGAGAACCAACAGAAACATCAGAATCAACGGAATGAAAGGAAGAACTTTTTCTCTCTACCTTGAGTTCCACACGAAATCAGGGGGTCACCCCACCCCCCAAACAACTCTTAATTTTCATCACTCACCAATACTAAAAAAAGAAAGGTTTATATAGAAACCCCAACCCCCCTATTTTTGCTTTTGTGGATTCAAAACCCGAACACATTCCCCCTATATTTTGTTAAAAGGTTACCTTTATGATTGTGCAAAAACAATTTTTAAACAAACTCAAAGATTTTGGTTTAAACACCTATGAAAGTAAATTATGGACAGCATTGCTGTCGCGTGGTGTGAGCACAGCAGGAGAACTTTCTGACATTGCAAACGTTCCTCGTTCTCGTACCTATGATGTTCTCGAAAGCCTAGAGAAAAAAGGCTTTATTTTAATGAAAATTGGAAAACCCATCAAATATCTGGCTGTTCCTCCTGAAGAAGTTCTCGAACGTGTGAAAAAACGCGTGCGTGAAAATGCAGAAACACAGTCTAAATTACTTGAAAGTCTAAAATCTTCAGAAATCCTCTCTGAGTTAAGCACACTTCATACTCAGGGCATTGAATTCATTGAACCAACAGACCTGACCGGCAGCCTGAAAGGAAGAAATTCCCTCTACAACCATCTTGAAATGATGATCAAAAACGCCAAAACCTCAGTGAGCATCATGACCACTACTCAAGGTTTGGTACGAAAAGCAGAAGCTCTTGCACCCAGTCTCAAAAAAGCAAAGGAGCACGGCGTCAAGATTCGCATTGCAGCTCCCTTGTCTCCTGAAACCAAACAAGCCACGCAACTCCTGAAAGGTCTCGCTGAAGTGCGTCATGTAGCTGGTTTACGTTCTCGTTTTTGTATTGTTGATGAAAAAGAAATCAGTTTTGCTTTGCTTGATGATAAAGAAGTGCATGCGAACTATGATTCGGGTGTTTGGGTAAGCACGGGATTTTTTGCTCAAGCTCTTCAGCAATTCTTCGATCGGGAATGGAAGAATCTGAAACCAACAGATTCAGTATCTAAATAAATCTCTTTAAAATCTCTTAAAATCCTTCTGAGTCCACTTATCTCAAATTCCCCCCACCCTTCTTTTCTCTTTCTTTTTCTCTCTTTTCACTTGTTTTAATCAAAATATTTTTATATACCCCTTCTTATTTAAAAATATACTAAAACGTTAGTTGCTATACAAAAAGAGGGTGATTATCTATGGCTTTAAGTCTTGAAGGTGTAATTCTTGCTATTATCATTGGAACTTTGGCTGCGATTGTGTATAGTCTGCGCATCCTTGTTCTTCTGGAAAGGAGACTCTCGCGTATTGATTTGAATATTATGAAGATGACTGAGCAAGTTTTGCACGAGGAGCACAACATTGAGTCTGAAGAACGAAAAATTGAAAAGATGCTTGGCAAAAGAAAGCGACGTTAATCGTTATCGTCTTTCTTTTTCTCATTCTTTTTTCCTTTCCCTTTCTCTTTTCCCCTTCACCTTCATACCTTTTTCTTCTTTTCCCCTTAATTATTTTCCATATCGTAATTAATGGTTGCCCCCGCACAAGGATGAAAATAAAGAAAGGTTTATATAGAAACCCGCGCAACCCCTGCTTTAGGTGTGTTTAGACTCGTTAGGAATTAGGGGGATTACTCTCTCTTTTGGATGAACACCATGCAACACACCAACACCACCTCTTATTTTCGATCAATGAGTTTCTTATTCCTCCTGCTCGTATTTGTTGTTAGTTCAGTTCCTGTAGCATACGCTGATCAGGTTCCTCGCGTTCCTTTCAATCTTCCTGTTCCTCGTGATTTGGTTCCACAACCCCCTCCCGAACCTGCGCAACTGATTCCCCCTTTAAATCCACAACTTTTCAATGCGCGACTTGCTATTGTTAGTTTTGATGCAAGCCAAGATGTCTATGGTGTTGATCAACCTATTCTCTTTTCTCTGGTTGTGAGAAATACAGGGTTAGTTCCTATTGCAACTCGGGGTATTACAGTCTCTGCGGCACTTGAGCGACTCGATGTTCCTGGTGTTGTGAACAATGCGTTTGATCGCCAGGTAAATCCCAACCCACCCGAACAATTACAACCAGGTGAACAATTTACCTATCAATTATCACGAGTCTCCCTTCCTGTTGAAGGTCAATATCGTTTTAATGTTCATGTAACCTATATTCAAAGATATCAGCGAGCGCAAGCTGAGCCACTTCCTGGAATACCAAGAATACCTGGCTTTGAGCGTGCTGGCGAGTTTTTGCCTCCACAACCCCGTGTTCCTGTTATCGAAACACTTGGTGCTTCGGCGCAATTCAGAGTTGCGGTTCCTGTTCCCGCAGAACCAACACCTGTCGAGCCGGTTGTCCCTCAACAACAAAACCACGACCGTGATGACGCCGAAAATGCCATTGACGACGCACAAGATGCCATGCGCCGTGCTGATTGTTTAATTGATGTTGCAGAAGATGATGTACGAGAAAACTACGGTCATGCAGAAGTGCGAGAAACAACCGTTCGTTCCGCAAAACAGGATTTGAGACGTGTTGGCAACCTTATTGATGATGCACAAGATGAAAAGCGCGCAAGAAACTATGATGGGGCCGTTGACCGCGCAGAAGACGCAGAAGATGAAGCAGAGGATATTGTACGGCTGTTGCGAAGATACTACTCCTGCCACTTAGTTGACGGTGGGAATGATTATGATACTCGTTCAGGACGGTATGATGATGATTACGATTACAATTATTATAATAACCAAGACGATACAAGCAATGATCGATCCTCATCTGATCAGTCAAATGGCGCAAATCGCGCTAGCAATGACGACTTTTTGAGTGCAGAACATCGCCAGCGATTGCTTGATAACTTAAACCAGGCCAACCAAGACACCCCAACCCAAAATGTTGCAGGTGGTGGCGCTGAAGGAGACCAGGTTATTGATGTGCAGCGTATTCCTGTTCTTCAAGATCGACAAAGCAAGACTGAAAGTCCCTCGCCTTCATTATGGGATCTTGGAAATATGAACTCTGGCTTTGTGGTTGCTTTAGCAATTGCCGGACTCTTGTTAATGCTCGTCGAAATCGTGCTTGCTGTTCAATACTTTAGAAAATAAATGGTAAAGCGCGTTTTTTTCTTTCATTTTCTTTCAACGATTTTTGTATAAATCTTTATATAATCCCACTCCTTAAATTCTTGCATGGTTACCCGTACCTTGCTTACCCTTTCTCGCAACCCTTCTTGGCAGAAACCTCTTCGCTCGCTTATCTCAGACATTAAAACCATCAAAATTCAAGGCGCTGAAAATATTGCACTTGCAGGCCTTGACGGTCTTGCACTGGTTGTTCAGAAAAGCAAGACAGAATATGCTGATCAGCTTTTAGCTGAACTTTACCAAGCTCAACAGTTGCTGTCAAACGCTCGGCCGACAGAACCAGCACTAAGAAATGCCCTGCATTTTGTTCTCTCCGAAGCCCATCGCGAAGACATGGGAATTCTCCGCAAGTACATTCTTGACCGTATCCTTCTTGCAAAGTTTCACTTTCACGAATCTGCTCAGAAAATCGCTGCATTAGGAGCACAAAAAATAAAGGATGGCATGACCATTTTTACCCACTGCCATTCATCTTCAGTCATGCATATTCTCAAATTGGCAAAGAAAGAAGGAAAATCCTTCAAAGTCTATAACACCGAAGCTCGGCCTCTGTTTCAGGGGAGGATCACCGCCAGGGAGCTGGCAAAGAGCAAGATTCCGGTAACTGAATTTGTCGATGACGCAGCAGAGCTTGCATTGCGCAAAGCTGATCTCTTTTTGTTTGGGGCAGACGCAATCACGACTGATTTTATTTACAATAAAATTGGCACCGGTCTCTTTGCCCATGTTGCCAGGCATTACAGAATTCCCATCTATGTTTGTACTGATTCCTGGAAATTTGATCCACTTACGACACAGGGGCGCGAAGAAATCATCGAACAGCGCCCTGCCAGTGAGATTTGGAAAAAGGCTCCGCGCGGTGTTTCCATTAAGAATCCTGCGTTTGAAACCATTGAGCCCCAAGTGATTACCGGTATTATCTCAGAATTGGGAATCTTCCCACACGACCGCTTTATAGCACGCGTTGAGAAAGCCTATTCGTGGATGTTTGATTAGAAAAAGGGTCTGGGTGGGGATTTTTACTTCTTCTGTGCGGTTGTTGTGGTTGTCTGAGCTGTACTTTTCTTCGGCTTTGTATTTCTTGTTTCCAACCCTAATTTCTTAAACTCTTTTTCAACATCAGCATGCGAAGCTCCTTCTTTGATGTTGAGTTTTTCCGCAAGGGGTTCGAGATGGCTGATGTTGCAGTTCTTTCTTCGCGTTTCGCCGTCAACAAGAACCTTGGTTTTATCAACCACTTCTACAACAACGCACTTTTTTCCTGCATCGCGTCCTGCTGTCTTGATGCATAATCGTCCTGTATCCATAACCATGATGTGAACCTCTATCAAGCCTTTTCAGGCTGTTTTCTACACTTCGCGATCATGACCCTGCGCATGCATGCACTGCAGAGAACTCCTCCGAATGGCCGTTCAGGTCTTCGTTCGGTTTTGCTGTGCTTTTGCACCATATATGGTCTTCCGCAAACAACCCCTTTCAATATCTTTCCGCAGACTCCGCAACGTGCTTTCTGGGGTTTCTTTTTCTTAAACTGGTATACTATCCTTCCGCTGGGTGTTCTTCTGGTAACCCTGCTCAAGGTTCGTGATTTATACCGATGTCGTACCATAAAACAGCCGTTAAAGCCCTGTCTTTATAAAGGTTTTGTGAGCGGTTCGGGGTGAAAATAGAAAGGTTTAAAAATATTATTCCCTGTAAAAGACGGTAAGAGCCCCTGATGGCTTATAAATACTGATTTATAAATGCCTGTTTTGGCAGGTTGTATCAGGGGTTCTTGCGTATACCGGCCTGAACGGCCTGAGTGGGGTGATAGGGTACGAGTAGGTAAGGTACAAAGGAGGAAAGACTATCGGGATTCCGGTTGCCCAACGGGGCAAAAACAGGGTCAAAACGATAGAATTTAGAATTCCTCGAGGAAGCTGAGATGAAGATCCCGAATAAACTCGTCGATGATGTGATAACCCAAATAGCCGGTGAACACGGCGTTTCTCTTGTCAATAGTTTTAAGAATAAAAAGAATACTTCCGAGTTTCTCATTGCCGAAAAGACGGGTTTTGAAATCAACGCAACCCGAAATATACTCTATAAATTGTACCATGCCAACATGGTTTCTTTCACCCGAAAAAAAGACAAGCAAAAAGGCTGGTATATCTATTATTGGACCTTTAAGCCGAAACGCGTCAAAGATATTCTCATCGGCCTCAAGAAAAAACGCTTGGAAAAACTCCAGGAACAGCTTCACCGTGAGAATGCATCTTTTTTCTTCCGCTGCTCTGCAAACTGCATGCGCTTGAATTTTGATCAGGCAGTTGATTTCAACTACAAATGCCCTGAATGCGGCTCCTTGATGGAGCAGGAGAACAGCGATGCTAAGAAAGCACAGATTGAACAGGAAATCGAAGAGCTTATCAAAAGTTTAAGTATGTTGGGTGTGAAAGGGAAAGAACCTATCAACGTAAAAACTGCAAGCAAGATGGTTAAGAAGCATTAATTGAACTACTCTTACCCCTTATCCTTCTTTCAACAGCCCAAACAACTCGCTCACATTCAACTCCAACGCAACAACCGGCATCTCTAATTCAAAGTTCTGCAAAACTTGCGGATGAATCTCGCCCACATACGCAATCTTCTTTCCTTTGCATACCACTCTTCCTACTCTCCCTACAACAAACGCAGGATGCTCTGTTTCTTCAACCGTATACGTTGCATCAAGGTGCTTCATCAGATACTCCAGATATTGTTTGATCTCAGTAAAATTTGCATCTGCATGGGCTGAAACCAAGCACAAGCGTTCCACTTCTTTGCTCTTGTTTTCAAGTTCATCTTGTTTCTTAAATACTCTTCCTATTTCAAAGATCTTCTGCGGGTATTCGTGGTGCTTATTTATTTTCAAAACATGGAGCAAGCTCGGTATCATCCACAGGCGCAGGGTGTTGTATTCTAAACTCACCGGATCAAGAATCGAAAGGATTTCAGCAACGAGCTTTTCATCAGTCAGATTGCATGCCTGAGTCTGCCAGTGTTCGTCCTGCAGGTTGTAGGTGCGCGTTTCGAGAAGCCCCAAGCCAACCAAGAGATAACCCAGTCTGCGTTTGAACACAGCAAAAGGATCTTCTTGCGCCACGGTCGCGACCTTGGGGATGATTTCCTCAAAGTTTTCATAGCCATACGCAATGGCAACATCTTCTACAATATCCACCGGATGCATAATATCTCCTCTGTAGGCAGGGATGAGCACGGTTCCTTTTTGTTCTGTTTCTTTTTCATAACCATAATTCATTTTTTCAAGGAGCTGTTTGAGTTCTTTTTCATTCAGGTTCAAACCCAGCAGTTTGTTGATTGTGCCCCGGTCAATTTTCATCTTTTTCGGTTCAAGATTCGGTGTTGTAATCGTTTGGTCAGGATAAACTACATCAATGCTGTAAATCTCTCCGCCCATATCTGCAAGCGTTGTAACGAGGATATTTAGCGCCACTAAAACATTGTTGAGATCGGTTCCGGTGCATTCTACAAATACCTCAGTTGTTGTTTCGTCAATCTTTCCTGTATCTTCGGAGTTTGTATAAGGGAGCATGGACATAACCTTATTTTTTCCATCAATAAAGAATGGGTACTTTTTCCAGCCCTTTGCAACGTCCTTGTATGTTCGTCCTTTGGGGTGGAGTTCTTCAACCTGATCTGCGGTGATGGCTTTATCAAACCCCAAGGGTTGGAATAAGACGTCTTTCGGATCTTTTGCAATATAGGTTACCGGAAAAGCAATTTTTGTTGAGGGGTACAATCCGTACTCTGATTTTTTTCTGTTTCTTCCGTGTGTTGTCGCAAGCTTTTCTTGGAGTTGCATAGTTTCCCGGATCCTTTCATCGGTAAACTTGAGTTTTTTGACGATGGCGCAGGCCGTATACGGCCTCATCGTTACTGATTTATCGACCATGACTTTATATCCACTTTTCTTGATCTGGTATTCGGGCAGTCCTGTTTTTTTTCCCAAGAACGCGCTCATGGCGCGTGCAAAACCCTGCTCACTGAGCCAGTCTGGGCGGTTGGGGAAGATTTCTACAACAATCTCTTTTTCATTCAAGCTTTCGAGATCGGTTCCTATCATCGAGATTCTGTCTTTCAGCTTGTCATCGGGCAGATGCATTCCGACAAACTTTTCGAATTCCTTTCGGTCTAGTGTTACGGTTGGCATAGCTCATTGATACCTCTCGGTGTTCTTCACTTCATCCATAACTTCATCTCCTTCATCTGCTTGAGATCATTCTTGTACAAATCACGCAAATCAGTAATACCAAAATACTCTGAAACAATACGTTCAAGACCAAGGCCCCAAGCCAAGACAGGAACATCATACCCTAGCAAGGGTTTTACTACTTCAGGTCTAAAGATGCCTGCTCCTCCTAACTCAATCCAGGTTTTTTTAACAGGATGAAAAACATCAACTTCAACACTCGGTTCAGTGTAAGGAAAATGTGCAGGCCTCATTCTGACGTTGGGATAGCCCATCTTTCCAAAGAATTCCCTCAGATACCCTTTGAGGTGTTTGAGATTTGCATTCGGGTCAATAACAATCCCATCCACTTGGTTGAACTCAAACAAGTGGCTCCAGTCCAGGGCCTCGTTTCTGAATACCGTTCCCACATTAAAGAATTTTGCAGGCAGATCTTCTTTCTTGAGTTTTGCTAAGGTCTGTGCGCTGAGAACCGTGGTGTGGGTTCGCAACAAGAGCTTTTGTGCTTCTTCTTCACTCCAAGGAGCTTGCCATCCTAAGCTTCCCGTGTCTGCTCCATGTTCATGGGTCCCTTTGATTTTTGGAAAGATTTTTGGCAGGCTTCCGAGCATGGGTTTTCCTTTTTCTCCACCTTTTCCAATGAAAAACGTGTCCTGCATTTGTCGTGCAGGGTGGTCTTGAGGAATATACAGTGCATCGAGATTCCAAAATGAGGTTTGCACATAGTCTCCTGTCATTTCTTTAAATCCAAGGTCCAGCCAGATTTGTTTGATATATTCCATAGCCTGATTAACAAAATGACGCTTGCCTCCGCTGATCGGAGGAACACTGACCGTCACATCATATGGCCTTAAGGGTTGTGTTTTCCACAATCCTTTTTGGAGGACTTCGGGCGTGAGATGTTCAATCACGTGGATCTTGAGATCACTTTCAGTCAGCTTCTTTCCCACTTCAGTAAGGGTGATAGTTTTTGTTTTTTGAGCAATCTTTTTGATAATCTGTTTTCGTTTCGCAAGCTCATCAACGGTCTGCTGTTCGTTTTTGCTGAGCTCGATCTTTGCGATGCGCTGGGTTTTGAGTTTTGAGATTTTTTTAATGAGTTGTTCTTCCACCATTTCCTTGTCAGCAAGTTGTTCTCCCAGCTGGGTAAGGCTTAAGCCAAGACCCTGCGGTGTTTTGGTGGTGATCAATGCCCCTTTTTGTTTTAAGAGTCCGATGCAGATCTGGACTTCGTTGGTATCTAAGCCTGACTGCTTTGCCAGTTGTTCAATGCTCAACTGCTTTTTTTGGAGGGTTTTAAGAAAGGTGCGTTCCGGCAGGCCTGTTTTTGCATACTTTTCTCCATTTTCATCTAAACCAATGATTTCTTGTTCGGTTGTTGCGATGGTTACCGTGTTTTTGTTGGACAGCCACTGGATCGCTCTCACCACTTCCACTTCGGCCATTTTTGAGGCAGAAACAAGATCGTCAACACTGCGCCCTGTCTTTAAGAAGGGAAGGAGCTTTCTTTCCAGCGGATGAAGAGAAAGAATAAGCTTTTGTACCTGGGCGTCGTCGCTTTTCATGTCGCCCAGGGTGGCTGGGCAGCTTTAAAAAGGTTTGTGTCAGGGTGGAGTGTTGTTGAGATAAAGTTAAGGAGAATATTTTTATAGATTACCTCTTTCCATTCCCTTATGAGACAAGCTTTAGCAATTTGTAGTTTGGTGGGCACCTTAGCGCTTCCGGCTAAAGCAACAGCAATGTATTTTGGCGACTCTGGCGAATCTTCTTGCAGATACCAAGAGAATGATCATGTAAAAGGTGGATTTAACTATCCTGTTCAAAAAGGTGACACCCTCTGGGGCATTGCAATGCGAATCTACGGCGATGCAGGAAAGTATGCCGCGATCGCTCGTGCGAATGGTATCAAAAATCCTGATCTGATTCATCCTGGTCAAGTTTTAGCTTTGTCTCAAGAACGTTTTGAACCGAGTCATCCACCTCCTTGTGATTATACTCCCCATAGCCCTACAGTTCTACGTCGTATACCTCATCGTTTTTTTTATAAACGTTTATAAACCCCTTCACCTATTTCCTTCTTTCATGTGCAACCTCAAACATTCCTGGCATCATCTCTCTTATACTAAGAAAGGTCTCGTGGTCGGTCTCTTCTTAAGTCTCCTATTCTTGTTGTTATCTCAAGTCTCTCAGTTATCCTTTCCTCTCTTGGGATATCATCCTCTTATAACCCTCCTTATCTATGTGGTACTCGGTGCAGTCGTAGGCAAGCTCTTAGAACAGATTCTCATCTATCAACAAAG
>Ga0209541_10010048_pt1 | contig 15191 bp, 12 predicted proteins | sample RifCSPlowO2_01_FD_184027 | JGI IMG/M metagenome (GOLD analysis project Ga0209541, IMG submission 184027) | Groundwater microbial communities from Rifle, Colorado - Rifle CSP2_plank lowO2_0.1 (SPAdes) (version 2) | ecosystem: Environmental > Aquatic > Deep subsurface > Groundwater | place...
ATCTCGCACCGGCCATTATTCGCCAAGAGCAAAAACAGCTTTACTACACCTATCTCTACAAAACGCAAATAAAAGATGATTCAAGCCAGCTGGAAGATTTTTTGTGCGACGCGGTTATGGATGGTTTTAGAATCTTGGAGCGTAAAGAAATAAAGTAACAATATGCGCCCCGCTTATGATATTGATAAAATAAAATTTCCCACTGACCCAGCGACTTTTGAAAAAGCGGTTGGCTTATACGAAAATGGAAAAGTAACGCAATTCAAAGAAGGTATCGGCGCTTATTCGGCCGTGGTAATCGGGACAAAGCCCTACCGGGTACAACGTACAACGTTTGAGTTCTCAACTTTAATTATTTCTGCCGCTTCAGCAAAAACGCCAACACCGGTGGTGTCAATAAAGTTGAAAGTGTTATCATAACAACAACTATCGAATAGACGCCATCACTAACCACTCCCATTGCCTTACCAGTGACGGCGAAGATAAGTCCGACCTCGCCTCTGGGCACCATTCCCCAGCCAACAATCCATTTGTTGACTTTGCCGGCGCCGAAACCAGCGACTATTTTACCAACAAATGCAGTAACGGTAATTGCCAAGGCGGTCAAAATTACGGACTTGTCGAACAAGGTTTCAATTCTTACTTCCATGCCGGTAAGGACAAAGAATACTGGGATTAGCAAAAAACCGATTGGGCGAATTAAGTGCTCAACATGTTGTTCAGAGTAAACCGTTGCCGCACTTTCAAGACTATTAGACAAGTCGGAATTTAAACCGCTTCCATTACTGCCCAGAATTTCATGGATTTGCTGGGAAATATCCGGCTGCCTAAAATACTTAAAGTGAACAGGGTCCAAAACCAATCCAGCGGCAAAAGCGCCAACAATCGGCGCCAAACCAATCTTTTCGGCCAAAAAGGCAAACACCAAGGCAAAACTTATTGCCAGGATGAATTTCATTCCAAAATCCTGATGGATTTTGGATAACCACTTCCCAAAAATTGGCGCCACAATTTGACCAATAATAATCGCCCCTAAAAGAAACAATGTCGCCTTGGCGATAATCCAAAATATGCTCAAACCCGAAACTATGCCGACCGTCACAATTGCTGAAACTATCGCCAGCACTATCAGGCCCATGACGTCGTCGATCACGGCGGCGCCAAGCACGATTCTGGCTTCAGGAATATTGGCTTTACCTAAATCCTGAAAAACTCTGGCGGTGATACCAACTGATGTTGCCGTCAAGGTTGCCCCCAAAAAAAGGTAAGTATTGAACGAAAAGCCTGGCAAAAGCCATGGTCCGACCAGCCAAGTTCCAATCACAAAAGGAGCAATCACGCCGATAGTAGCCACTAGCAAAGCTCTGAAACCCACTCGCAGCATTTCCTTTAAATTTGACTCTAACCCAACTTGGAAAAGAAGAACAACCACTCCCAGCTGCGCTAAAAAGAAAATGTTAGGATCATACTTTATCGGTTCAAAAATCGTTACTCCGATCAAATGCAGGTTTCCCAACACGATGCCAATCAACAGTTCACCCAGAACTGCTGGCTGGCCATATCGCTCAATTAAACTAGAAGCAACTTTAGCCACCAATAAGATAATCACTATTTCCAAAAACGTAACCGCAATGCTAATTTCACCATGGATGCCTTCAGATGTCTCTGCCGCGTGAGCAGAAAAACCGCTCAGTAATACAATAAAGAAAGCAAGAAAAACAAAGATTCTGACACCCATTTTTTTGACGATTTGATTTTTTGCCATATTCACCGACATTTTCAGCTTTCCTTTCTTTTTTTAGCTAATTCTGCCCCAGGATTACTCGACTTATAGTCCAGGATGCGGCTATTATATATAAAAAAACTTCTTTGTCAAGGGTCAAAAAATTTTTACAACCAACAAATTGCTAAAGGTGAACCAAAAACAATCGCCCTAAAGGCGATTTTTTGGTATAATAAATATGATAAAAAAGTAAACTTCTAAATAGAAACCTATGTTTAAGCGAGCTGTATGGATAGTTATCATTATACTGATTACCGCCACGGTTGGCGTTTTTCTGTTCAACCAACGGTGGTTTATTAACAAAAGACCAACACCCTTGTTGGGAAATGATGCCATCATCTACGTCTACCTGCTGGGAGGCCAGCAGACGGGCGGCGGCGTGGTATCAATCCCCTACCTCTCAACCGACCGCGGACAGTGGAACATATCAGCGTGGTTAGATGCCAACCAAGACGGTAACTACGCCGACGATGAGCTGGTAGTTAATGGCCAGGGAGCACGGGTATACAGCGAGTATCGCAACAACTTCGTCCTCGACCTAACTACTCTTAGCATAACCGCCGGTCAAAACCTTCCGTTGCGAGTCGCCCTAATCCCGCTGGGCACACCGGTAACGGCTAGTCAACCAACGGTTGACGCTGGCGAACTGAAAACGATGAATGCGGCAGTTGAGTACTATGAGTTTGGTGACCTTATCGGCTTAGACGTGACTGGCGCCAGCGTGGAACTCAAGCGTGGGATAGCGGGACTGTTCAATATTCTTAAACCCAACCTGGCGCAGGCGCAGAGTGAAGGTGGTGGACTCAACGCTTTCCGTGAACCACCACTGCCAGACATCCGGCAAGAAAGTATGGAGTGCACACCAACCTCAGCGGCCAACAACTTAATTTCGCTAGCCCAAGAGCACGATGCCGGCAATCAATTACCCCAAAACCCCCAAGATATCATTGATGAGCTGAAGCAGGATATGAACTTCAACAATGGTGTGCTCATCAATAATATTGTTACCGGCAAAAACGCGTTTGCCCAGCGTCACAACTTGCCGATTGTTTCTGAATTAATCCTGCGGCCAACCGCCCAGCAGATTGCCCAGGCGATTGAGAGCGGCTGCGTAGTCGAACTGAGTATGGGCTGGGTTCGTTCGCGATCGGGCTACCCCGACACCGGCCACGTGGTCAGCGTCGTTGGCGTCACCAACGCTAATGGTATTAACCAAGTCCAAGTTCACGACCCCGCCACCCCCACCGGCATGGATACCTACAACCTCGACTTCGAGGTTAGGGCCGGCGACAAATCGTTAGAGGGTATCACCTACCCCGGCTGGGATGGCATTGCCTTTATTGATGCCATGGTCGTGGAGTGCTGGCAAGAGCCCGAACGCGCTCGAACAAGTGTTGATGACTCCGACAAAAGCTCAGTAGAAATGTTGGTGATTGACGGTCACTACTTTCCTAAGTACCAGTTCCGAGTTGGTGACCCCGATGTCTGTGATGCTCACCACTACCACGCGGGCACCGTCTACGGCCTACGGGACAAAACGTCCACCGACGTTGTCAGTATGACTGACCCCAATCCCGGTAGCTGCGGCTTTGGCCGAGTCCGAGAGGTATCTGTTGAATTTATCGATATCACCTTCGAACAGTCACAAGCGCTGGTTGCCGCCATACCATAGCAGGATACTTTAATTTGCAAGCATACCATCTATCACTCCAGCAAAAAATTCCGCCTAAAGCGGAATTTTTTGTAATTTACAATTTTCAATTTTAAAATTATCAAAGACACGTCATTCACAAATGGCATAATTAGACTATCTTTGTATTATCTAGATTTACTAGTCACAAGCTCCGCTTGTTATTATTTCTGAACCAAAAATATTAGAGGGTGGTAAGGGGTTGCTAAGTTTGGCCGAGCCGCACAGAGCACCATCTTTGCTGGCGGCACAAGCCTGGTTAAAACTTGAAAAACAAGTGAGGCTGCCTATTTTACCGGCATCAGCAATAACGATCCTCGTCTGGTGACCACTTGCGCGCAGAAACCGAAGAATGTCGGCTGTGAGAATGGCTGGTATTCCTTTCAAAGATTCCCTCCTTGGTCCAAAAGATAAAATAACTACTTCTTCCTTTTCTTTACTACATTATATTTTTACTGTCAAACAGATCAGACTCGCAAAAAAAATCCCTTGCACTCTTCAGTGCAAGGGCAGACTTTGGGTCTCAAAAGGATCAACTACTAACAAAGTCGTCAATTGCTTGGCGCACGGTTTTGAAAATCCACGCCCGTCTTTCATCATCGCTTTCCAGCAAGGTCATCCGAAAGCCATCACGCTTACATTGAAATCCAGTCAGAGGCACTACCACAATGCCGGTCGCGCCCATCAGGTAATAGACGAATCGCCGATCCGGCGTCACTCCCTGTGTCAGTTCCCTGATGCGGTCACGAATTCGAAGATTCTCGATAGCCAGGGTCTGATGGTTGTTCAAAACCCCCTCCTTAAACATGACTGTCAAATAGAAAGCGCCACTCGGCTTATTCACCACCACGGCGTCACAACCTTCGAAAGCTGTCATTGCTTGGGTAGCGCGAGCCTCAAACATCTGTTCCCGTCGAGTCAGATGATCGGGGTAGCGAGAATCGCCGATAACTCTAGGGATAGCCATTTGAGGCAATGTGGTAGATGATACCTCCAAACGTTTCGCGGCCAGCAGACTGTCGACGTAGGCAGAAAAATTGGCATCCTTGCTCCGATTAAGCACTTCAAGCCAGCCGCAACGCGACCCGGGCCATGGAAACTCTTTGCTGATTCCCCGCATTGCTAACCCAGGGACTTCGCCGATCCATTCACTGAGATGCTGGCGCGGAAAGCCGTTGTACACGATGTGAGCGTAGATCTCATCAGTAATCAGGAAGAGTTTGTGTTCAGCGGCAATCTGAGCGATCTGTTGCAGTATCTCAATCGGATAAACTGCGCCAGTGGGATTGTCCGGGCTCAAAACCAGTATCCCGGCAATTGAATCATTGTACCTGACCTTATTGCGGATTTCCTCCACATCTGGCATCCAGCCATTGTAGGGATCAAGCTCATAAGTTACCTGATCATACCCAGAGTGAGCAGCCTCGGCAGAAGAATGAGTGCTATAAGCTGGTGAGGGTCCTAGAATCCGCGCTTCACGCCGCAAAAAACCATAGACCTTAGCCACGGCATCACCTAATCCATTGAAGAAAATGATATCATTGGGAGTAATCTGAACCCCTCCCCGCCGGTTTACTAATTGGGCTAAAAACTCCCTTGTTGCTGGCACACCAGCTGTATCGCAATAAGCCCACGCTTCTGGTTCATCGATGAGATTGCGGACAATACCACGAATCCACTCCGGCACCTGTTCCCCTTTTTGGATCGGATCGCCGATATTTTCCCAGATAATAGCTTGACCCAAATCGTGAATCTCCTGGGCCAAAGATACGATCTCACGAATTTCATACTTCAAGCTCCCAGCATTTGGATGGACAATGTCTCTTCTCATAACTTTCTCCTTTCCCAAAAAGTAAAAGTAGAATGACTTTAAAGAACACCAATGTTGTAGTTAATATAATAAGATTGCCTAAATTATAAATTTTTGTCAATTATAAAAAATCGCCTTCAAAGCGATTTTCTGGTATACTTTCACGTATGATTATTCAAGTCCAAAATCTTACTAAAAAATTCGACGACTTCGTGGCTGTCAACAGTATTTCTTTTAATGTTGAACAAGGACGTATTTTTGCATTTCTTGGCCCTAATGGCGCTGGCAAAACCACAACGATAAAGATGCTAACTACCCTACTCAAACCAACCAGCGGGAAAATTATTTTAAACGGCTATGATCCAATTAAAGACGCTGATGGTGCCCGACATTCTTTTGGTATAGTTTTTCAGGATCCGAGCCTGGACGACGAGCTAACAGCTTATGAAAATATGGAATTTCACGGCGTGCTTTATGGCCTTCCTAAAAAAATCAGACGAGAAAGAATCGAACAACTTTTAAATATCGTTGAGCTTTTGGATCGTAAAAAAGAACTGGTCAGAAATTTCTCTGGCGGCATGAAGCGTCGGCTTGAAATTGCCAGGGGGTTATTGCACCATCCAAAAATTCTTTTTCTGGATGAACCGACTCTAGGACTGGACCCCCAGACCAGAAATCACATCTGGAGCCACATTAAGGACTTAAATCAAAAGGAGGGTGTCACGGTATTTTTTACCACCCACTACATGGAAGAAGCTGACCGTGTAGCTGGACAAATCGCCATCATTGATCAAGGTAAAATTATTATTCAAGGCACTTCAGCTGAACTGAAAGCTAAAACCAACAAATCTTCACTTGAAGATGCCTTCATTGAACTAACCGGTCATGCCATTCGTCATGAAGAAGTCTCCAGCGCTGACCGGATGCGAATGCACCGACGGATGTGGAGGCGTTAAACCATATGAATACTATTTACATTCTTTGGCTGAGACAATTAAAAAGATATCTTCGCTCCCGCGCCCGGATTGTTGGTTCAATTGGTCAACCGCTGCTTTTTTTGGTGGCGCTGGGTTTTGGACTCGGACCGGTATTCCAAAAAGCTGGTCAGGGCAATTATTTAGAATTTCTTTCTCCTGGTGTTATTGCCATGGGTATTCTTTTTACTGCCATATTTTCCGGCATTGAAATTATTTGGGATCGACAATTCGGTTTTCTAAAAGAAACACTAGTGGCTCCGGTCTCTAGACTCGAAATTATGATTGGCCGCACGCTGGGCGGAGCTACCGTTGCTTTACTGCAGGGTTTAATTGTATTTCTAATTACTATCCCGCTTGGCTTTCATCCAAAATTATCAACTTTGCCAATCGCTTTAATGTTCATGATTTTAATTGCCTTATTTTTCACTGCTCTTGGTACAGCAATTGCTTCACCGCTCAAAGACCTACAGGGTTTTCAGCTTATTATGAATTTTGTGATTATGCCGACTTTTTTTCTTTCCGGCGCCCTGTTTCCAATCGACGGACTGCCGCAAGTATTAAAGATTCCTTTAATGATCAATCCTTTAGCTTACGGCATTGACGGCATGCGCGGCGCACTGGTTGGTCAAGCCCACTTCGGTATGGGGTTTGATTTTCTAATTTTAGGCATAGTAACTGTTGTAATTCTAGGTATTGGCAGCTATCTATTTTCCAAGATTCAAATTTAGAAAAAATATTTTAAATTTAAAAGAAAAATCCCTCATGCGAGAGATTTTTCTTTTAACGTTTGGTTCTATTTAGAATCGTCTTAGAATCGTCTTGGACGTCTATTTTGTCTTTTCTTCCTGTGGCAGTCCCGGCAAAAAATGGGACGGTCGCCATCGGGTTCAAATGGAAGTTCAGTAATTTCTGCGCCGCATTCGGAACAGGTCCATTGACCCTGGAACATCTGACGTTGACCAAACTGGCCTTGATCGTTCATTTAAATAACCTTTTTGTATCTTGCTAACCCTAAATTCTCAAAAACTTTGAAGTTGACTTGAAAAATTAAGTTTTACAAAATACCTAATTAATTAATAGCTGAACTATAGCACATCTAGCAAAATATGTCAAACCTAAAAATATAGTCTTCAAAATTGTCCTATGATATAATACAAATATGCTAATATCAATTATCTTGGCTACTACCATCATCGGCTTGATTTCACTAACCGGCGTTATCCTAATTTTTAACCGAGAGATCAAACCGGAATTTTCAAGATCCCTAGTTAGTCTGGCGGCTGGTTCTTTATTAGCTGTTGCTCTGCTTGATATACTGCCAGAATCGATTGAAGAAAGCCACTTTGAACCGCATTTTATTTTAGGCACAGTTTTGATTAGTATTTTATTTTTCTTTTTGTTCGAACGGGTTTTACACTGGCATCACTGCCGGTGCGAATATAACGATTTGCCTTGCTCTAAGGATAAGAAAAATTTAATCTATCTCAACTTAAGCGGCGATGCTATTCATAACTTAGTTGACGGCTTTCTAGTCGCTTCGGCCTTCATGCTTAATTTCCAAACCGGAATAACTGTAACTCTAGCTGTAATTTTACATGAAATACCGCAAGAGATTTCTGATTTCGGCGTTTTGCTTTATGCTGGCCTAACCAAACTTAAAGCCTTACTCTATAATTTATTCATTGCTTTGACCGCTATTGTTGGTGCGATTGCCTTCTACTCTTTTGGTAATACTTTCCAAGCTGTAATACCTCTGATGGCTGCCTTTGCGGCTGGTAATTTTATTTATCTAGCCACTGCCGACCTGATTCCTGAACTGCATCATGAAAAAAATCCACAAACAATCGCTCTTCATTCAATCTGGCTGATTATCGGCGTAATAATTATATTTCTTGTCGGCTTAACTTTTCCTCATAGTAACTAATATGCCAAACCCAGGCGAAAAAATAATAGAAGAAGCGGCTAAAACTGCTTTTGAAAGCACAAAAACTGCAATCATAACCACGGCTGAAGTGGTTTTAACTGCCGGGCTGGTTTTATTTGGCTTGGCCAAAATGACTGAGGGAATTCGAAAAAGATCAAGGAAATAAACCCCGCACCTTTTGTCTATAACTCTGACTTCACTAAAATAATTAAGATAAAATTTCTACAGAGTTCAATCGCCGCTTGGGTTTCTAAAAAGTACTAACGTCAATTAAAATTATATTTTATGAACAAAAGGTGCGGGGTAAAAACTGTAACAAAGCTTTAATTTAATCGTCTAAATAAGTGCAGGGGGCTAAACAACTGGATAAAAAGCTGGCCTAATAACCACAAGAAACGTGTAAAAAGAGGTCGAGCATACCAGTATAGCGCTCCTGAGAAACAGAATTAGTATTAATGTTGCCAAAGGTCGTTTAGGCAATCTTAAAGGCAGGGACGCCCCCTGCCTTTTTATATTACTCACCTTTTATTATGCTATAATGTTAGTATGCTGAATCAAACTAGTAAGGTGGGTGAAATTTACCTCCAAATTATTAAGGTAGGAATTTTTATAATTATATTCCTGCCTTTATTTGTTGAGCGTCATTTTCTCTTTCCTTTTGTTGTCCCCCGCTCAATTGCTTTTAGAATCATTATCGAGGTATGTTTAATTTTTTATCTAGCCCTGTTGATTAGTGATAAAAAATTTAGGCCGCGATGGTCTATGATGTTAGGACTTTTGACTGCTTTTATTGGTATTATGACACTTGCTTCTTTACATGGAGTTAACTGGCATCACAGTTTTTGGAGCTCAGTTGAGCGCAGTGAAGGAATTATTACTTGGCTGCATCTCTTAGCCTTTTTTGTTATTCTAAGTGGAACCCTAAAAACAAAAGATGATTGGCTACAACTCTTTAAGCTAGTAATTGTTGCTGGTTGGCTCCAAACTCTTTACACCTTAAGTCAATTTTTCAATTTGTCATTTACTTTTGAAATGACCGGCGAAAGACTGGCTGGCGCAATTGGTAACCCCAGCTTTCTGGCCACCTATTTATTGTTTATTATTTTTATTGCTATTTACCTCTATACTGAATCAAAATCAAAAATAGTTAAATTAAACTATTTAGGTTTAGCTCTGATTGATAGTTTTTTAATTTGGCAAACTCAAACTCGGGGGGCAGTTTTAGCTCTAATTTTGGGGCTCCTTATTTTTATCAGTTTAAAACTTTGGTCCAGCAAAAAACCTCATGCTAAAACTTCTCTGACCCTGATACTGGCTTTACTGGTTGTTGCCGTTATTTTTCTGATAATCAACAAAGATGCTGACTGGGTAGAATCCTCTGGCACGCTAAGTAGGTTGACTACTATTTCGCCCACTGATATTACCACGCAAAACCGTTTAATTGTTTGGGGGGTGGGTTTCCAAGCGTTTTTAGCCCGCCCATTATTAGGCTGGGGCTGGGAAAACTTTGATGTTCCTTTTACCAAATATTTTAATCCAATCCTTGCCCGCGATGTGGGCTCCCATCCTTGGTATGATCGGGCGCATAATGTGATGGTGGAAACTGCTGTTAACATTGGCATAGTTGGTCTGGCACTTTATTTAGCAATTATTATCTGGACTCTTAAACTTCTCTGGTCGTCACAAAAATCCAAAAATCTAACTAACACCGCTGCTTTTTTACTGACCTCCTTAATTTTAGCTCACTTTTTCCAAAACATTTTTGTCTTTGATACTCTGAATTCCTATCTGATGCTGTTTTTAATCATGGCTTTCAGCCAGTCTCAACAATCACCAACCGAGGAGAAGAAAGCTGTTGAGAGTAAAATAACAACCAATAAAATTATTTTTTCTTCAGTCTTACTAATTATTATAGCTGTTCCTATTATTTACTTATTTAACATCAGACCGGCCCTAGCAAACTATTACATCATCAAAACTGTTAGTAAAGATAGAGATGATCCGGAGAAAATGTTAGTCGGCTTTAAAAAATCTTTCAATTATTCACCGCCGGCTGATAGCGAATTGCGCTTTATTCTAATTCAATTCACCCGGGACAAAATCAACCAAATAGGTATTAATGAAAAAACCGTGCCGCTAATTCAGTTTGCAATTGAAGAAGTAAAAAAAAGTCTGGCAGTCTCCCCTTATTATATTCAAAATTATCTTTTGCTAGCTGAGCTTTATCTAGCCGCTACTCCTTTGGATCCCAATTATCTCCAATTAGCCGAGGAAGTGACTTTAGAATCTTTAGAGTTAGCGCCTCGCCGCTATCAAGTCTATACTTTACTCGGCAGAATAAAAATATCCCAGGGCCAGTACGAGGAGGGTATCCAATACTTAAAGCAAGCCACGGAATTAAATGACAACTTTGCTGAAGGCTACTGGAACCTCGCCATTGCTTATATTTTGAGCCGGCAGCCGGATTTAGCCCAGCAGGCTTTAGATCAGGCCTTAGAGCGGGGTTACCAAGTTTATAAACCAGAAAACATTAATTTATTGCTTTTGGCTTTCCGTGATTCCAGGGACTTAAAAGCAACGATTGATTTTTTAGAAATGCTAACGAGGCGCTTCCCTGGCAATACCGAGTATCAAAAATCTTTGGAGTCTTTAAACCAAATCTACCAGCAGGCAATTGAAGCGGTTCAACAAAAAATAGAACTACCAAAAAATTAATTACAAATAAAAAACAAGAAAACAAAATTATATTATAAATGTAGGGACAGAACAGTGTTCTGTCCCTACTGCATATTTTTATATTTTTTGTTTTCTTGTTTTTTATTTCTTAACATTACCTAACATTTTTCGTTTAACTGTTTTTCTCTGCTGCCTTTGATCTTTCCCAGCCGCTGGTTCAAAAATCGGCGGCTGGGGTTTTTCTTTTTCCTTCAGATCCAAAATTAAATCCCGCATCTCAAAAACCCCCACCGTAAAAAAGATGACAAACAATCCTTTAAAAATCTTTTCCCATTGCCAAGCCGCAATTACATTGTAAAATTGAAAAATCTCAAACAAAATTCCGACGCCAAAAACGATAATCGTCAGGAGAAAAAACTTATAACTAACATCAAGCTTTTTTTCCACGTGCCAAACTACCCAGGCAGTTAAAAAAATACTAAGCAGAGAAAAAGAAAAAACAGCGTAAAGAAAAGCTAGTTCAGTATTAAAATCAAACATAGTTTTATATTTATGATTAAAAAATCTAATCAACCGACTTGGCCTGACTGCAATAAATCCTGACCAGTAATTTGAATTTCATGCTTGGCTTTCTGATATTCCCGCCAGAGTAGAATCAAGAAAAAAATCAATAAAAGCGAAAGAAAGGAAAAAGAAATAAATAATCCTCTCTGGGCTTCATCTTGAGGAATAATGATTCTCCCCGGCAGTAGCACAAAAGCTTCTTTTTCTGCCTCTTGAATAATAAAACTAACACTATTGAGATAAGTCACGCCATCTTTAGTTAATTTGGCAGTGGCGAGATAGTCACCGGGTTTAATTGTCTTAAGTAAACTTAGTCTTTTTATCACTGAAGCAGAATCCTTAATCGAAACGATGTCTAGGTCTTCAAAAATTAATTTACCATTCTGATCCCTGATTGTAAATTCAAGATTAACATCTTTTTGGGTTGTCGGATCAAAACTAGTTATGTCTGTCACTAAGCTTATTTCGCTACCCGGCTGAATTGTTTCACCTTCAGCTACTACCTCCAAATTCAAGGTATAAATATCTTTGGTAATTTCAATCGGCGGTAATTCAATCGGCGGCAGAATTTCTGGTAATTCTGATGGTTCGGCTGGGATCGGACCGACTATTTCAGTGTCGGTTGGCTTTGGCGCTTCAATATAAAATTCTAAAGTATAAACCTCTCTAATTTGAGCATTACTTGGACTCATGGCTAAAACAGTCAAATTATGGAAACCGGGTAATAGAATTTGAGGAACAGTCCAACTCCAATTGCCATTATTATTAGCATAAACAGTGGCATAAAAATATTCCGGTGAAGTTAAGGTGATAATTATAATGGCGTTTTTAATATTAGTCTTACCGCCAAAAGTTAGATAAGTAGAAGCACTAGCTGCCGGAATAACTAGCCTTTGATCGGCTGTTACCGTAATCGGACTAAGTTCTGGGCTATAAACTTTCTCAATTCGGTTATAAATTGGTGTGGTTACTTCAGTCGGGACTAAATAGTTTTTAATCTGTTCCGGAGTAATAAGCCCTTCTGGCGTAGATAAAGGCGAGAATTGAGGACCAGTACCAGGCACAACAGTGGTTTCTTCCTCTTCCGCTTGTTCCTCCTCTTCTTCTTCTGGCGCTGGCGGATTAACCAAATCTTCGCACTCTTGCTCGGTTAAATTATTACAATTTTCTCCCTGCTCACAGACCACCAAACAAACACCAATTTCAGCAGCGAGTGACTGCCCAACTACTAAGCCGGAAATCCAAAAGAAAGAAAAGATATTAAATACTAATAATAAAACATTTAACAAAGCAACTGCCCGAATTCTTTTATAGCGTTTAGATTTTGGAACTTTAATTTTAGCCATATTCTTTCTTTATTTTCCCCTCTCCCTTAAGCAGGCGGAGTCGGGATGAAGGATCTTTTTGGGATTCTTCGGTCGTCCCGACAAGTCGGGACTCCCTCAGAATGACACCTTTTAATTGATTGTCAGCCTAAACCCTTTATCCCCGTGTCATCCTGACCCTGAGCGAAGCGAAGGGGAAGGATCCCTTCGGGATTATTCGGCCTTCGGCCTCAGAATGACGAAAAAATGTCATTTCTGACCCGCCTGCAGCAGATAGACCATCGAGGGAGAGGAAAGCTTGCCTCGTTCCCCCTCTCCCCTGGTGGGAGAGGGTACCCAGTGTTACAGAGTGGGGAGAGGGGTGCTATTCGTTGCAATCTCTATCTTGTCTTCACACTCTCCCCCGTCATTCGACGGGGCAGGCTTAATACTCTCCCTGCCTGCTGCAGGCAGGCCATCAAGGGAGAGGAAAGCTTTTTAATTAGCTTCTTTCCCCCTATCATTATTGTAAAGTAAAAATCAAAGTAGTGGTATATTCCTGGACTGTGGGGCTGCCGGGGATATACTGCTCAAGCGACATATCAGTTAGCCAATAATTACCAAGGCCGCCGCCAGATGAAGCAGCAACTAAATCAATTATTTGAACACCAGCGCTGAAACAGGCATCTGCCCCTTTACTGGCATCCAAACTTCCTCCTTCTCGATAAAGATTAGCGCTATTGGGAAAAACACACATTTTGCCCAAATTATCATCAAAACCAGTAGCGTCATAATCAAGCTGCATCACGTCCTGGCCGGATTTCCAATCAGTGCTGGTTAAATTCAAAGTCCAGCCCGCTTCACAATCTGCGCCAGTAACACAGCCGCGATCATCAGCGACCTGAATTGCGCCGGCATTAGACATAGTTGAAGTCTGGCTGTTAAAGGAAAAAGATAACGTGCTGTCAAAACTTTGCGAGGAAGACGCGGTTGTCTCAAAATTGCCCGTCCGAGTGGTAATGGCTACTTCAGTTGAAGTGGCGCGGTTGCCGTAAGTGTCAAAGGTCCAGATATTAAAAACATACTGGGTATTAGCGGTTAAACCAGTTGAAGTGGCATACTGGGTGCTATTGTAATTGACAAAATTTAAATCAGCATCACTAAGGGGAGTATGGTCACGATTAACACCAGAAGCGCCCTGTTTATAATAAATCTCATAGCGAGTAAAGTTAGTATCTGAACCCTGGCTGCCGTATTGGACCACAATGCCGGTAGCCGACTTCTGAAATTCAGTCAGATTGCCCGCGGCCGTGGGATTTTTAGTATCAATCGTCAAAGTCTGGGTATCAGGGGTAGCATCATCAACTGTCTCGTCATTAGCCGTAATCCTTAAACAATAAGTCTCTTCGGCGTTATTGGAAGTATCGGTGCCAGCATCCCAGTCAAAATAAATTTCATTAGCACCGACATTGGTTTTAATCGGAGTGGTATCGCCGATTTGATAAGCATTAGCCGCGGTCACGTCTGGTGGCGTGCCGTAAGTGGAAGTGGCGGAACCAGAAAAAGTCACATTAGGCGTGGTCACCCAGCCCGAGTCACAGCTGTCAACTGAAGTATATTCAAACAAGGCTCGAGAATCATCGTCTTCACCGTCATCCACCTGAATCGCAACATCTACTATCTTTGTCCCGTCAGTTTTTTGGTGGGGCAAGGGGGTGTAAAAATCGCCAGTCGGGGCAGTATTAGAAGGTGCCGTGGTTGCTCCTTGGCCTTCAGTGCTTAAACTGGTTTCATCCTGATTTTCATTTCGGGCTTTAACTTGCACCCCGTAAGTAGTTTCGGCAGTCAAAGGAGTCCCGCCACCTCCTATAAGCAAGCCATCTAATTCATTATCTCTTAGCCAGACTTCTGAAGCCACTGGTTCGCCTGAACCATTCACCCATTTAGTTACCCAGCCAGCATCACCGGTGACCACCTGGACGGCAAAATAGGTTATCGGACTAGCAGCCGGATTACTATTTTCAACATTAGTTAAAGTTAAAGTAGTTTCGGTGGCGGTACCTAAAGTCGGCTGGCCAGGGATATTGGCTGAACTATAAGTTTCCGAAGCAGAGGAAGCCGTACCCGTATTTTCTAAACTGTCTTTGGTTTGGACCGTATAACCATAACATTTGTTAGGGTCTAGACCAATATCAGTATAAGTGGTATCAGCTGATTGCCAACCGCTGCTGGTACCACCAGTGCCGCCGTCGCTGGCACAGGCGGTAAAAGTAAAAGAATAACTAATAGTATAATAGTCATAACCGGTCGTGGCTGTCATGCTGATTTGGCCGTCGGCGTCGTTATTCGGTGCCGTGGCAAAAGTCCAGGTATTATCATAAGAGGTCTGACTAACCGAAGGCGCCCAAGTATCGGTGTAAGAAACAATGCACCGGCCGTTTCCTCCGGCTCCACCAGCAGCAT
>Ga0209541_10010050_pt1 | contig 15190 bp, 15 predicted proteins | sample RifCSPlowO2_01_FD_184027 | JGI IMG/M metagenome (GOLD analysis project Ga0209541, IMG submission 184027) | Groundwater microbial communities from Rifle, Colorado - Rifle CSP2_plank lowO2_0.1 (SPAdes) (version 2) | ecosystem: Environmental > Aquatic > Deep subsurface > Groundwater | place...
CTTATTTATTTTAAAGACTGGAAATTGCAAAACTTCGTGGAAAGCATCGGCGTGGCCGGCGAGGTCGTCCCGCTTCCCAAAAATTTTACCGGCGACTACCTCGCAATCACCAATACGAATGTCGGCGGCGGGAAAACCGATGCCGTCATCACCCAGACCAGCTCTCTGCAATCCGAAATTACCGCCGGTGGTGACGTGGTAAACACCCTCACCATCACCCGAACGCACAACGGCCTGAAAGAAAAAGACTGGTGGTACCGATCAGCCAATAAAAATTACCTTAAAATTCTGGTTCCGGAAAATGCCAAATTATTAAGCGTTCAGGGAAATGACCCGGCGCCGGCTTCCGCGGCCTACGATTACGCCAAAGAAAAATATGGCCATGACAGCGATATCCAGGAAATGGAAAAAAGCCTTAAGCCCGTCGCCAATTTGAAAGCCTGGTCCGGGAAAGAATCCGGAAAAACCTCTTTCGGAACCTGGACCAGCGTCAAAGCCGGAGCGGAAAAAACCACGAAAATCGTTTATAAAAATGAGCGCGCCGTTGAGGTTGCCGACGGAACCGCGTATGAATTCTTCTTTGAAAAACAATCCGGAAACACCAGCAGCTTCTCTTATTCAGTCACCGCTCCCCCGGGCTACCGTTGGAAAGAATCGCAAAGCGAAACATTCACTTATGAAACTCCCGAACCCAATGGCCGGGAACATCTGAAAATTACGCTAACAAAGATTTAAGTTCTTCCGGCAATTCCGCTTCAAAACGGAAACGCTCCCCTTCTAAAACAAATTCAATTGTTTGGGCATGCAAAAATTGCCGATTCAGTCCTTCTAATGCCGCCCGTTTTCCGCCATACATTTTATCTCCGGCAATCGGATGGCCAATGGACGCCAGATGCACCCGGATCTGATGCGTCCGCCCGGTTTGGGGACTGACTTCCAGCAAAGTGTACGCCCGGTCATTAACGGTAATATATCTTTTAACCCGGTATTCGGTCTTCGCCGGCTTTTGCATTTTCTCGCTATGGATGCTCCGCTTAGTTGTGCCGGCTTTAATGCCGATCGGCTTATCAATAATCCCCCGCGCCGATTCCACCCGGCCGATAACCAGAGCGGCGTAGATTTTTTTGATTTCATGATTTTGGAAAAGCGACTTCAGGGAATCGAAAGTTTTTTGATTGCGCGCGGCAACCACGATGCCGGAAGTTTCTTTATCCAGCCGATGAACAATTCCCGGGCGGACCGAGGGGTCGTCGCCAACACTCCGCACTTCCGGATAATTTTTTACCAGCCAATCGGCGACCGTTGCCTCGGGTTTATCCGGTTTCTGATTTTCGGGCAAACGCGTTCCGTGCATCAAAAGGCCGGCCGATTTGTTGATAACCACGATATTATCGTCCTGATATATGACTTTGATGCCCATAACCTGAATCTACGGCAAGCAGCCAATAACTACAAACTAAAAAGCCCCGATCGAAAGGGGCTTTTTAGTAATAAAGGATTATGAATAAATTATTGTTTGACCCAGCAACTTTAGAGTACATATGAGGAATACGGCCGGTCGAGAGCCATACAGAATCCCTTACAGGACTCAATACTCTAAAAGTGCTGGATCTACTATATAGAACTAGGCAGGCCCCGGGTTGGTAACACCAGGTTTTTGGCCCGGTTATTCCTTTCTCCGCCAGAGAGACCGGTAAGTAAAAATGCTCCGAAGCACGTCCCTGAGCAATAATGCCACGACGCCGAGCGCCAGCACGACAACCGCCTGGACAATCAGGCGAGTCTGCGCGAAAACTGCCACCAAATATTTAAACACTTGCCAATAACCATCCCCAGAAACCACGCCGATATTCTGGAGCACCTTGCTGACAAAAACATTATCGCCGAATAATTTGAGCGACACCACAATCACCGCCACCTGCAACAGCATTAACGGAACAATCCGGCGGGCAAACCATAAAACGTATACTTTCCAAAGAATCCGGTTTTTCAGGAAATCGCTTAAAGTAATCGGCTGTTTTTTTTGAACCATATCCATAACGTTAAACTCCGGCGGTTAATTTTTCGAAAAGGCGCTTCGCCCGGAATAAGCGCATTTTCAGAGTGGGGATGGAAATCTTCTCTGCCTTGCAAATATCCCGGTAGGATTTATCTTCCAAGTAATATAACTTCAGCACTCTGGCTAAATGTTCCGGCATGCGGGCGATCACTTCCGCAACGGCAGCGCGAGCGTCATGGATAGAAGCCAAATCACTGGTATTCTCGTCCGGCTTTTCTTCATATAACAGCGGGTCTAAAAACTCGACATTGCCGGTCGTTTTTTTCAGTTTCTGGTAATGAGTAAAGGCCGTGTTCATTAAAATTTTGTAGGCCCAGCTCTTAAACTCAATGCCCTCTTCCTTTTTAAACCTGTGGCCGTAATTATAAATCTTTACGAAAGTTTCCTGCACGATATCCTCGGCTTCCTCTTTGCTTCGGACAATGCCAAGGGCTTTTCGAATAAAAGGAATCTGGTATTTATCAACCAGAATAGAAAAATAAGACGGGTCGTCCAGCGCCTGCCGTAAAATATGCTCATCCTTAAGGTGGTTATCCATTGCTTACGTATACTATACGATTTTTACTCAAAAGAAAAGAGGCCTTAAAAAAGACCTGGGTTCATTTTGTGCGCGTTGAAGGGATCGGACCTTCGGCCTTCACAATGTCAATGTGACGCTCTACCACTGAGCTAAACGCGCATAATATTTTAACAATCCTTATGCAATTTCTCTATTAACTTTTGGATGTGGGTGTGGTAGGAATCGAACCTACGACCTCTGTCTTATCAGGACAGCGTTCTACCACTGAACTACACACCCAAAAGTTAATAGAGAAATATAAACCACCATAATTTTAAAAAAACGGAATCGAACCCCGACCCCTATCCCAATATTAGCTCTTGATGCGTTATTAGCCAAAATACTATAGATCAAGGAGTGACGACGAGATTGTAGGTTTACCTACGTCGAGGAGGAACGACGCTGAGCTATAGTATTTTGGCAATAACCCTTTGGGACACAGCTATTTTATTTTCTCACATTGTTGCTCCTCCTCAACGTGGCTTAAGCCACAGTTTTGTTGTCGCGCCTAGTGAGATAAATAAAATAGCTAGTGTCGCATCGGAGATTAATATTGAGATAGGGGTCTAGACCTCTGTCTTATCAGGACAGCGTTCTACCACTGAACTACACACGCGTCAGCGCATTAATCTTACTACTTTTGAATCAATCTTGCCCTTTCGATATCGAAGCGGAGCGTAGCCGCCTCCTTCGCCGCGCTATCGTCAAAAGCTTGGTATATATTACCGGCCAGAAAACGAAAAGCGATGATTGCTAGGCCAATAACTATGATTACCATTAAAATACCCGCCAATAAAAAAGTCAATTCTCGCCTATTTCTTGTCTTTAAAAACTGAGTGAAATTTCCGCTTAGCTTTGATAGTATGCCCATAAAATTATTGGGAAAAAACTTTTCCTTTAATCAAAATATCAAAATCTTCTCCGGCTCTCCGATTAAGATCAAAACTGTCGAAACCGACGGAATACGCCCCTCCCTCTAGCGCCCTCAAAAAACGGATAAACTGGCTATACGGGCCGCTGCTCGTAAGCGTAAACGAGTTCGTGGCTGGAATTTTTTCCGTAGCCTTCGCCTCGCTTTCGAAAGAAAATCCGAATCCCAATTTATTATTTTTCGCATAACCCTCCAGAACCTTGGAAAAACCGATCAGCTGATCTTTAGCCGGCAAAGCCAATTGCAGGACGCTGGTAATTTTGGCCGCCTCGCTGGCGTTAGCGCGGAGCGCCACCAGTGAATTAAATGATTTTAGGCGAACGCTTAATTCTTGGCGGCTGTTTTGGATTTTATCGGCCCGCCGCGAAAGATCATTGCCGGCCAATAAAACAGCAATAATTAACAAGGCGATCACGCCGCCGCTGATGCTCAGATTGCGAATAAGCCAATTTCTAAACTCCATACACTAATAATATAGTATATTTGTTTGCCAATCCAACAAGCGAAACTAACTATTGAGCCAATATTGCGGAGGATTTATTACAAATAAATGAGTAAGTAGAGAATTTATCGGGATACCCAGGAGCCCAGCACCTTTATCTAAAGGTGCTGGGCGACTAGGGTGATAAATTCTCGTTACGAACGAATGCCTGCCTGCCGGCAGGCAGGTTATTTGTTAAAGCCGAAGCACTGCGTTGGCGAGATAGTTGGTTGAGTATATTTGCATTATTAAATGAAAATATTTACTATAGACACAATATAATATAAGTACATTATGCAGGAAAAATATTACAACGCGCTGGCGATTATTTATAAAAGCAATTATTCCAAGCTACAAAAAATATTAGCCCGCTATGGCGATTGGCAAACTGCCTGGCAATCCGAAAAAACGACTGTTGATCCGGACAAAGAATGGAAAAAACTGCAAAGCATTGATGCTAATATTTTACTCAATGATAATCCTAATTTCCCGAAACTCTTAAAAGAAATACCGCTGTCTCCGCTTGGTATCTATGCGCGCGGAATAATAGACGACCGGCAGCCAACAATTGCCATCGTCGGGACAAGAAAAGCTACTCCGCAGGGAAAAGAAATGGCTCGTTCTTTCGCTCGCTCCCTAGCCAAAGCCGGCATTACCATTGTCAGTGGTTTAGCTATGGGCATTGACGAGTCAGCGCATCGGGGCGCGCTGGATGGCGGTGGAAAAACCGTTGCCGTTCTCGGGACGCCTCCGGACTATATCTACCCGAGGCAAAACGCTAAACTCGCCGAAGAAATACTGGAAAACGGCGGCGGTATTATCTCCGAATTTCCGATCGGCCATAACTATTATCCGGCCAATTTTCTCATCCGCAACCGGATTATCAGCGGACTTTCCAGCGGCATACTGATAATTGAAGCTCCGGAACGATCCGGTTCGCTCGCCACGGCCAGATTTGCCATAGAGCAAAATCGGGAAGTTTTCGTTATCCCAGGAGGGATTAAAGCGCCTTATTACCAGGGATCCAACCGGCTTCTGAAAGATGGGGCGGCTTTGGTAACCAGTCCGGATGATATTTTGGTGGCTCTCAATATGCAAATGCCGGAAATTAGTCAGCAATCGCATTCGGAAAATTCAGAAGAACAAAAAATTATTTCTATTTTCAAGCAATCCAAAGGAAATCTTTCCGCTCAAGAACTGCTGGTGCTCAGCGCCGGCAACCCGCAAGAATTAAATACTCTGCTCACGATGCTGGTAATTAAAGGTATAATAAAAGAATCGCAAGGAATTTACTCATTATGCAATTAATTATTGTTGAATCGCCGACTAAGGCCAAAACAATCTCGAAATTCTTAAAAAAAGAATATAAAGTTGAATCCTCTTACGGCCATATTCGCGATCTGCCAAAAAGCAAATTAGGGATTGACCTGGAAAGCTTCGAGCCGCAATACATCATTCCGACCAAATCAAAAAAAACCGTCAACAATTTGAAAAAACTGGCCGCGAAAGCCGACAACGTCATTTTGGCGACTGATGAAGACCGGGAGGGAGAGGCGATTGCGTGGCATCTCGCCACCGCACTGAATCTTGACCAGCAGAAAACTGAACGGATTGCTTTCCACGAAATCACCAAATCGGCGATTGAACAGGCCCTTAAAGAACCGCGGCAACTGAATCTGCATCTAGTAGACGCCCAGCAAGGCCGCCGGGTCCTGGATCGGCTGGTCGGCTATAAATTATCTCCGTTCCTCTGGAAAAAAGTGGCTCGGGGGCTTTCCGCCGGCCGCGTCCAATCTGTAGCCGTACGCCTGATCGTCGAGCGCGAACAAGAAATAAAAGATTTTAAATCGGAAGAATATTGGACCCTGACCGCCGTATTTAAAAATAGCGCCGGAGCAACCCTGGAAGCGGCGTTAACTCATATTGATAAAAAACCGGTTGAAAAAATGGCGCTGAAAAATCAGGCAATGGCTGAAGCGATTGTAAAAGATTTATCCGGCGCTTCATTTCTAATTAACGGCATAAACCGAAAAGAAACCAAGAAAAATCCGCTGGCGCCGTTCACTACCAGCACTCTCCAGCAAGAAGCCGCCAAGCGACTCGGATTTTCCTCCAAAAAAACCATGCTGATGGCTCAGCGGCTTTACGAAAACGGATTAATTACGTATATGCGGACCGATTCGGTCAATCTCTCTAAAGAATCATTAGTAATGGCAAAAATCTGGATTACCGAAACCTACGGATCCGACTACGGCAAGGAAGCACCGCGCACCTTTATCACTAAATCGCGGCTGGCCCAGGAAGCTCATGAGGCTATCCGGCCGACGGATATTTCTAAAAATCCCGAGCTGTTTACCGGCGAACCAAGCGAAAAGAAATTATACGAGCTTATTTGGTCGCGATTTACGGCATCCCAAATGCCGCAAGCGGTTTTTGACGCGACGCATATTGATATTCAAGGAAAGCAATATACGTTCGGCGCCAACGGTTCCGTATTAAAATTTGACGGATTTTTAAAAATTTGGAAGCAAAAATTCGTAGAAAAAGAACTGCCGAATAATATCCGCGAGCAAGAATCCTTGGCAGCCGATTCCCTGAAGCCGGAGCAACACTTTACTGAGCCGCCGCCGCGCTATAGCGAAGCAACGCTGATTAAAACGCTGGAAGAATACGATATCGGGCGGCCTTCCACTTACGCGCCGATTATCTCGGTTATCCAGTATCGCAATTACGTGGAAAAACTCCAGGGAAGATTTCGTCCGACCGAAATTGGAACCTTAGTAACCAAAATCCTGAGCGAAAACTTTCCCGAAATAGTGGATGTCAGATTTACCGCCACCATGGAATCAAAACTCGATGATATTGCTTCGGGAGAAAAAAACTGGCAAGCTGTCCTCAAAGAGTTTTACGCTCCGTTCTCAGAAAACCTAGAAAAAAAATATCAGGAGGTTTCTAAAAAAGACGTAGTTCAGGAACCGACGGGCATTAACTGCGAAAAATGCGGAAAACCGATGATTATCAAGTTCAGCCGATTCGGAAAATTCCTAGCCTGTTCCGGATTTCCCGATTGCCGGAATACCAAACAAGTAAAAGAAGCGCCGAAAAAAATCGGCCTGATCTGCCCGACCTGCGGAACCGGCGACGTCATTGAACGCCGCGTTTCCCGAGGCCGAGCCAGAGGCAAAATATTCTGGGGCTGTTCCCGATATCCGGATTGCGCTTATGCCAGCTGGACCAATCCTCTAAAACCGGCCGAGGAGAAAGAAGGAAAAACGGAAGTGCTGGAAGAAAAATTTGAAGGCATCGAAGAAACGACCGATGAAAAAACCTCGCAGTGATGCGAGGTTTTTAAATAAAAAATGTGCTGATGGAAATTACTGTCCGCACAGCGCTTTCATCACTGCATCTCTAGCGTCATTAAACATCGCAATCACTCTAGAATCCGTAACACCGCGCTCTCTAGTAAATTGCTTGATATCGACAATGGAATCAATTTTGTCTTTGCATAAAAAATCTAATCTGCCAGAAGAAGGTCTGAGTTTAATGACTTTAATACAATCACTCGGCAATTCTATTGCGTACGTTCTAATCTCACAGCTCTCATCCTTGATAATCGAAACTTCGGACATACCGTCTAAGTGTTGTTTTAAAAACAAAACAAAGTCCGACCCGAACTCTTCTTCGGCTTCACGAAATAACGCCTGCTCAAACATTTCATTTTCCTCAACCCCGCCATGGATGCTCGCTTGGCAACCTCCGGGATATGATTCCGGCGCCATTTTTTCGTGATTAAACTTTCCGCGGCGCTGTAAAACTACGACCCTTCCTCCCATCGCAGGGATATTAGTAATAACCAGCAAGCCAACCGATCTTTTCATGCCACCCTCCGTCCATTTTTAGATATGAAAGAATGTCTATAGTATAAAATATATTATAAAAAAGTCAACTTGTAGGAACTGGGGGCGAGGCAGTAGAGTTACAATTATTGAGATGAGCTTAATTAATCAATTAAAATGAACAATCTAGAAAATTTTTTACAAACCAGCGAACTCGTAAAACGCGCTTTTGTATTATCCGAAAAATTGCACAAAGGCCAAAAACGGAAAAACGGCGAACCGTATTTTAATCATCCAAAAGCGGCGGCGGCATCGCTGGCAGAATGGGGGTTAGACGAAACAACTGTAGCCGCAGCCTTGCTTCACGATGTTGTAGAAGATACGGATTACCCGATAGAAAAAATAAAAGAAGGGTTCGGCACCGACGTCGCTTTTATTGTTGATGGCGTTACTAAATTGGGGAAAATTAAATACCGGGGCGTGGAACGGCAAGTAGAAAATTTGCGAAAAATGATTTTGGCGCTGAGCGAAGATATCCGAGTTGTTATAGTGAAACTTGCTGACCGCCTGCACAATATGCAAACGCTCAATGCGCTGCCGCAACAAAAACAAAAACGGATCGCCTTAGAAACCCTGGATATTTACGCGCCGATCGCCTACCGCCTTGGCATGCAGAGCATCAGCGGCACCTTGGAAGACTTCGCTTTCCCGTATATTTATCCGCAAGAATATCGGTGGCTTATTAATAACGTTAAAGAAAAATATGAGGAACGCGAACGCTATATTAAAAGCGTCCAGCCAATTGTTGCCGAAGCCCTCCACAACAACAGCATTGAAGCAGTTCGAATAGATTCCCGGGCAAAACATTATTCCAGCCTTTACAAAAAATTATTGCGATACGATATGGATATTGAAAAAATATATGACCTGGTAGCGCTCCGGATCATCGTTAAATCTGTTGAAGATTGCTATGCCGCCTTGGGAGTCATACACAATCTCTGGCCGCCGCTGCCGAATCGCATTAAAGACTACATTGCCATGCCAAAACCGAATAACTACCGCAGTCTGCATACGACGGTTTTTTGCGTTGATAACCGGATTACCGAAATTCAAATCCGGACGGAATTCATGCACCAAGAAGCGGAAACCGGCATTGCCGCCCATTGGGCCTATCAGCAAGTAAAACAAACAGACGCTTATCTCAAAAGAAAGCCAATTGCCGTAAATTTTGCCGACCAAGAATTAGATTGGGTGGCGCAACTGCGTAATTGGCAAAAAACTTACAGCAATTCTAAAGAATTTTTGGACTCATTAAAAATTGATTTTTTTAGGGATCGGATTTTTGCCATTACCCCGCGCGGTGAAGTCATTGACCTGCCGCTTGGCGCCACCCCGATTGATTTTGCTTATCAAGTCCATACAGAAATCGGCGACACTTGCGCCGGAGCAAAAGTGAATGGAAAAATTGTGCCCTTAAATCATCAGCTGCGATCCGGAGATATTGTGGAAATCCTGACGCAAAAAAATAAGAAGCCGTCGGAATCCTGGCTGTCCTGGGTGAAAACCAGCATGGCTAAAAATAATATCCGGGCCGCAATTAAAAGTAAAAGCACCCGCCTGGACAGAAAAGAACCGGAGGCCGCGGAATTAAGAATCGCCATAGAAGACCGACAAGGCCTTTTAAAGGAAATAGCGGACATCATTTCCCGGTCTCACGTCAATATCAAATCCATCAATACCATCACCAATGCCAAGTTTCCGATTTTAAAAATTTCCTGCGATATTACCGCCAGAGAAAAAATAGAAAAACTAATGGTAAAGCTAAAAAAATTAAAAGAGATCCGGGAAATCAGTTACCAATTGGTCTAGAACCTATATCAAACAGAAAATCCTTCGTCCGGATTAGAACTTTCCGATTCTTGGGTTTGAGAGCTCTGAACCAACTTCGCAATAAGATTTTGTAATTCTTCCTGGGAATAAAAATTGATGGTCAATTTTCCGGAATCCCCTTCTTTCTGCAGTTTTACCTTGGTACCGAGCGCCTCCCGCAGCTGTTCCTCCAGATGTTCGGTCTCCGGATCAACACTTAGAGATTCAATCGAAGCTCCAATTTCCGGTTTTCTGAAGGAGATCCGGTTCCGCAACTCCCGAACACTCATGTTATTTCTTATTAAATCGTCAAAAATTACCCGCTGTTCTTTCTGGTCGGAAACCATCAATAACAGCCGCCCCTGGCTCTCGCTGATTTTATTCTGGGCAACTGAATCCTGGATATAACTTGGCAAATTCAAAAGCCGCACCGCATTGGCAACCGTCTCCCGGCTTTTGCCAACCCGAACCGCCACCTCCCGCTGAGTCAAGCCGAACTGGTCCTGAAGTTTTGCGTAGGCCCGGGCGGTTTCAATCGGATTCAAATTCTCCCGCTGGATATTTTCAATAATCGCCAGCTCCAACCGCTCCCGGTCAGTTAACGCCGCTTTCACAATCGCCGGTATCCGCTCCAAACCGACAATTTTAGCCGCCATCAGCCGCCGTTCGCCGGCAATAAGCTGGTACTCAACCGAAGTGCCGAATTCTGAAGGCGTCTCTATTTTAGTGACGACAATCGGATGCAAAATTCCAAACTCCCGAATCGAGCTCGCCAGCTCCTCTAAAGCCGTCTCATCAAAATTACGCCGCGGCTGGAACGGATTAGGTTTAATCTTATCCGTTTCAATATGGAAGATCGGGTCAAGCGCCCGCTGTTGGTCAGGTTGCATATGTTGATTTGATTTAAGTATTACACAATATTATAATAGAAAAAAGTTAATTAGTGAGACAGGGATAGAATGCCGCTGTGGTGGAATTGGCAGACACGCACGACTCAAAATCGTGTGCTGAAAGGCATGTCGGTTCGACTCCGACCAGCGGCACAAAATATAGGGTGTCAAACAAAAACTCCCGTAAAGCGGGAGTTATTTTTATTACAATAATCCTCCGGACAAACAGGTCAAAAATGTTTCCCAGGCCTGGCGTCCAGTAAAGCGGAGTTCTGACTTCGGCACCCTGGAATAATAGAATCCGCCCGGATAAGCCTGAATCGGAACATGGACAGAACAATACACAACATCGCCGTCTTCAAATTCATTGGAAACCCAGGCCAATTGCCATCGGCGGGACCCCGGATGCGTTTCAAACTCCACTTCCGGAGCGCCCCTTTCTTTCATTTTTGTCATTAAATCCATAAACTTCATGACTGTTCCGACAAACGGCAATGTCCCTAACAGGGCCGAAATCAGGCTGCGGACGCCGGGAATACTGAGCATTTTCCCGATACCGTAAGCTGCCAGAAGAAACAGTAGCGCATTGGCAAGAAAATTTCCGAACCGGTTACTGAAAAACTTCCAGCCGATGAATTGGATAAAATTCCAAATTCCGAAACAAAAATAAAAAATAATGCAGAGGAAGAAAAGAAAGACCAATCCGTGAATCAAAAAAGCGGTCTGATTTTTTGCGAAATTCCGAATCCCCGAAGGCATTGACGCCTCCTAATTTATCAGCTTAATTTTCGAGAATCTAAGAGCCAGTGTACTATAAAAACGCTCAGCAGCGCAACCAAAGCGCCGGCAACAATATCCAGCGGCCAATGCACGCCGACAAAAACCCGGGCGACACCCATCAGCGCGGCGCCCGCCACCCCGTACCACCCGAACTTTTTATTAATAAAAAAAACTGGAAGAACCAGCGCGAAATAAAAAGCGGCGTGCCCCGATGGCAAGGCGGGAACATTTGCCTGGTCAATCAAAGGAAGATTTCCGAACTCTATAAAGGGACGCGGCCGATTATAAAAAAATCTGATAATTTCCGTTATAATTCCCCTGGAAATTATGGTACTCAAAATAATAAAAGCGGAATTCTGAAATTTTTTCCGCCAATCACCGGCGGAAAAAATCAGATAAGCAACGCCGGCAATCAATAGATAACCGAAATAATCGGCAAAAAATATTCCAGCGAAATCCAACCACTGGCTTTTACCGGCAAATCCATTTATAAATTTAAAAACAATTTCGTCCATTACCCTTAAGCGTATTATCTCCTGGTAAAAGGCAATAAACCGAGGTGGCGCGCTCGCTTAATAGCTTTAGCGAGATGGCGCTGGTGCTTGGCGCAAGTTCCGGAAAACTGGGGGTCAATAATTTTACCCTGATTGGAAATAAATTTTTTAAGCAATTCTAATTCTTTATAATCAATCTCTTTTAAGTTTTGGGAGCAGAAATAACACTGGTTCATAATTTATGGGAAACTCTTAAAATGGCAAATCCTCGGCTTTAATATCTTCGTCACCGACATCTATCGTCGGTATTTCAGGAGCTGATTGCGCTGCATCTCCTGAACGCGCCGCCTCGCTTGGCGAGGCGAGCCTCGCCCCAGAGGGGCGAGGACCGAGCTGCATCCGCTCGCAGACTACTTCGGTAGTACGGCGCTTTTGCCCGTCCTTTCCTTCCCATTCCCGCGTCTGCAAACGGCCCTCAATCAGCACCAGGCTGCCCTTGACCAAAAACCGGCTGGCTACCTCCGCCTGCCTTCCCCAAACCACGACATTATGAAACTCCACCGCTTCTTTTTTAGCGCCGCTTGGGTCATTCCAGACCCGATTAGTCGCCACCGAAAAAGACGCCACCTGAGTTCCGTTCGTCGTTGAACGAAGCTGGGGGTCGCCGGTCAGTCTTCCTAAGATAAATACTTTATTAAGATTCATATGTATAAAGTCTCCGGTATCAGGTGGTTGATGTCAAATTATAATTTCTTGGCATCGCCTTCCAGGGCGGCTAATTGTTCTTTTAAGGCCTCGTTAGACAGCGTGCCGGAAAAACTTTTCGGCCGACTTACCTCACTAGCTTCATTACTAATCGGCTCGGTTTTTAATTCCGGATTAAATTTCTTTTGGCGAGGACGCTCTTCGCGGACACCAGTCGCCGGAGGCGTAATAACCATTGCCCGCAAAATTGCTGGATTCAATTTTAAAGATTCCATAATTTTTTCTATGGCATCCGCAGCCGCCTCGCATTGAACGTAGCCAAACCAGGCTTGCTGTTGTTTTTTAATCGGATAGGCGAGCCGCATCTCGGCCACCGCTCCCCGATTACTGACTTCAACGCCGTATTGCCGCAAAAGCGCCTCTAAAGTAGCGAGGGCGCTTTCCTCTTTCAATAGATAAGAAATCTCGTACTTATTTTTAATTAATGACGCTTCCATAATGTCTAATACGTTACCAAATATATTGCTATCCGGTCAATCCCCTTAATTTTTTATCATTAGCCAGAGCCAACCTCTTCGTCTGGCGCATCGCTAGCTTCTTTAGCGGCCGAGTTCAAGCTTCCGGTTCCTACCGGAATCAGGCGGCCAATAATAACGTTTTCCTTCAAACCTCGGAGAGGATCAATCCGGCCTTCGCTGGCGGCATTGATCAATACCCGGGCAGTCTCCTGGAAAGAAGCCGCGGACAGGAAACTGTGGGTAGAAAGCGCCACCTTCGTTACGCCGAGCAATAATTGCTGGGCTTTCGCCGACTGTTTGCCGGCTTTTTTAATTGCCCGGTTAATCTCCAAGAACCGGGATTTTTCAATAATTTCGCCTCGCACCAAATCCGTGCTGCCGGATTCCTTAATCTTCACTCGGGAAAACATCTGGCGAACAATAATTTCGATATGCTTATTATTAATAGAAGCGCCTTCGGAAACGTAAATGCGCAGCACTTCATTAATAATATATTTTTCCACGGCCTGGCTTCCTTTAAGCTTAAATACCTCCTTAAGGTCTAATGCTCCTTCAGAAAGCTGGTCTCCTTTTTTAACCGCATCGCCGACTTTAACAAAAACGACCGACATCCTTGGAATTAAATACTCGAGCACTTTTTCTTTCTTGCCCTTCCCCTCAACTTTGATGCGGATAGCTTTTAGCAATCCCTTTTCTTCAATTGCCGTTACCGTGCCGTCTTCTTCCGCAAGAAACGCTTGTCCCTTCGGCGGACGGCATTCAAATAACTCTTCTACGCGAGGCAAGCCATGGGTGATATCGGCGCCGGCCACGCCGCCGGTATGGAAAGTCCGCATCGTTAACTGCGTGCCCGGTTCGCCGATTGACTGAGCCGCCACTATTCCGACAGCCGCGCCGGCTTTGACCAATTGATTATTACCAAGATCAAACCCGTAACAGCGGGAACAGACGCCATACAAAGTTTTGCAAGTAATCGGAGAGCGGACTGTAATCTGTCCTAGCGCTGATTGCTGAATTTGTTCGGCAATTTCTTTGGTAATGACCTCACCGGCTTCCATAACTTTTTTACCTTCAATTTTTACGTCCTCAACCGGCGTCCTGGAAAAAAGCTGGTCGCTGAACTTCAAACCGAATTCCACGCCATCCACGCGATTAATTTCAATGCCTTCTTTTGTCCGGCAATCGGCTTCCTGAACCACCAAATCCTGAGAAACATCGACCAAGCGTCGGGTTAAATAACCAGCGGAAGCGGTTTTTAAAGCCGTATCCGTGGTTCCCTTACGGGCACCGTGCGTGGAAATAAAGTATTCCAGCGGGCTCAAGCCTTCTTTCAGCGACGCCTTAACCGGCAATTCAATAGTTTCGTTTTTCGGGTTAGCAACCAGTCCTTTCATGCCGATCATCTGAACCGGCTGCGCCCAAGAACCGCGGGACCCGGAGTCAATAATCGCATAAATTGGATTATGCTCATCCAGTGATTTTGGAACTAACTTACCAATAGTTTCTTTGGTTTTTTCCCACACGCTTAAGACTCGGGCGCGCCGCTCCGCTTCGGTTAACAAGCCATCATCATGTTGGCCTCGAATCATCGCCACTTCTCCCTCCGCCTTAGCCAGTAAGGCTGGCTTTTCGCTCGGAGTTATCAAATCACTCATGGACCAGGTAATTCCGGAACGGGTAGCGTATTCAAAACCAAGTTTTTTCATTTCGTCCAGATGCATGGCAGACTGCTCATTGCCATATCGGGAAATAATGTCGCCAACCACCGCCGAAACGTCTTTTTTTCGGAATCCTTTATTTATAAACTCGTAATCTTGCGGCAATACCGAATTAAAAAGTATCCGGCCGCAGGAAGTTTCTATAGTTTCCTCGCCAATTTTTACTTTAATCGGAGCATTAACGTCAATAACTCCGCTTTCATACGCGATATTCACCTCTTCAATGCTCGAAAAATTCATGCCGGCGCCGAGGGCTTTTTGATTCAATTTGGTTAAATAATAAATACCTAAAATAATATCCTGGGTCGGATAAACAATCGGATCTCCGGTTGCCGGCTTTAGTAAATTGC
>Ga0209541_10010054_pt1 | contig 15186 bp, 19 predicted proteins | sample RifCSPlowO2_01_FD_184027 | JGI IMG/M metagenome (GOLD analysis project Ga0209541, IMG submission 184027) | Groundwater microbial communities from Rifle, Colorado - Rifle CSP2_plank lowO2_0.1 (SPAdes) (version 2) | ecosystem: Environmental > Aquatic > Deep subsurface > Groundwater | place...
AGTGACACCAGCAATTTTGGAAAAACAATCAACAAAAGTATGGACGTGGGGAAACTTTCTTCATACTAAACTAACAGTCGTATGGTAGGACAATCCCAATTCTGAACTCAAAATCCTTTCAGGATTTTGCCTCAACCTCATTTTTATATTTCATTAAAAATTCGGTTTCGGAGACATAACATCGTTATGTTTAATTCGTTCATCACCTAAACTTGCAGACGCTGACGCTAAACTATAAGAACTTGAAAGTTGGTGCATTGATGTAAAAACAGATACTAACAACTAAATCTTTAACGTGGTTTTCCTCTTAAAACCGGAAAGGGGAGGCGTTTCTCTGCACAAATTCGAAAACTATATCCTAGTAATCCTTATTTGTAAATTGTTATAATCACTGCAAGCACAAGCAATGCTACTCCTAAAACTTTGTTTACGATATGCTGGTATTTCCCATAAGCGGCTCTGATCTTTTTCTGGGTGAAAAATACAGAAAGAATTGCTGCCATAACAAATGAATTGAGTGGCATCACAATTCACAGGAATATGACAACCCAAAATGGGGCGCCAGCCGACATTACTGTTGCGAAAATACTTGCAAAAAATAGTGAGGCCTTTGGACTAAGAATATTTGTTAGGAAACCAATTTTTGCTGCATGGAATGGTGAAATGTCTTTATGCACATCAGTGGTTGCTTCTGCTTTTTGTGTTTCAACTTTAATCAGAAACGTTTTGATGCCGAGGTAAGCCAAATATCCGACTCCCAGAAATTTAATGATATTGGAAGCTATTGGTGACGCTGAAATGAGGAGTGCAATCCCAGTAACGGAGTATGTAATATGAATGAAGTTACCAATCGCAATTCCAACCGCCGTCCAGATTCCCGATTTGCGCGAATATACGAGCGAGTTTCTCACAATTAACACAAAAAGTGGACCAGGAGTAAACCAAGCAAAAATATGAACTGCCAAAATTGTGCCGATTAGTATGAAGTTTTCCATTTGTTTTTTAACTCTTTTTCTAACCACCTATCTGACAACTTTTCCGACTACCCAATACCCTCCTTTCTTTGGACTTCCTCTGAACTCAATTTTATCCTCTTCTTTTAGCTGTTTAATCAAACGTTCAACCGTTCTTTTTGGAACGCCGAGAGCTTTCTCAAAATGGATTACTCTCTCTCCTGGATGTTGCTTAATATACTCTAGCAGAGCATTTACTCCGCCACTTACACCGTCAGATACTCCGCCACTTACTCCCTCATTTTTCTGGAATTGGGATCTCTTAAAGATAATAGTGAACCAATCCTCAGATATCTCAAATTCTGGCCCAGTCAAACCATATGTTTTCATCTCGTCCCTCATTCTTCTAATTCCCGTCCCCACGTTCTCCACTAAATTTATCCTTTGCAGGAGACCAAAAAGTAAATTGTTTCTGCTCAGGCTTTTCTTTCCAAAATCTTCCTTTTTCAATCCTTTCACTAAGCCACCGGGATTGGTCATTTCAACCCTATCGAGAGATATCTCAACGAGAATTTTTGCGCCCAGCACGTTATAGTCACGATGGCCTATTGCATTGGCCAGTGCTTCTCGCAGTGCTTTCTCAGGCAATTCCAGCTTCTTCTGACATGTGTCCTGTACATTCCACTTTCGTGATGTAATTCTTCCTGCATCCATTCGTCGTAGGAATCATTCTTGCTTGGGTGTGGGACAAATCAAAAGGGCTGTTTCAAGGTTCGATTGCTAACAAAGGAACTCAATTTGGACTTGCAGTATGGCTCATTGCCACGGTTCCAGGAATGTTAATCAGTTATAGTAGTTTTACTCTTTCTTTACTGACTATAATCTCTTGGACTGTCAGCGGATTAATCGAAATTGTTGTAGCAGGAATAATCCTCGCAAGAATCAACAACTAGCGTTTCCTAGCCAAGTATCTTGCACATTTCAATAAAGCCGTGCAAGCCTGCCCGGCGGCAATGACGTACTGGTACTCATGGACAGAAGAGCAGTCGCCGGCGGCAAAAATGCCGGGAACAAAAGTCTCGGTCTGACAGTTGATAAGAATGTGATTATGAACATCTAACTCCAAAAAGCCTCGAGCAAATTCAGTATTGGGCATTCGACCAATCTCCACAAAGATTCCTTGCACTTTCAAAGTTTTAATTTTTTCGTTTTGCTCGTACTTCAATCCAATAACAAACTTCTCTCCTAAAATTTCTTTAGTCTCAGCATTATTAATAACCGTAACTTTTGGATGCTTCTTAATTCGCTCCTGCAGGTATTCATGGGCTTTGAAAGAATCTGTGAGATTAACTATGTAAATCTTCTTGGCTAGGTTAAGTAAAAAATCCACTGCTTCCAGAGCAGAATCTCCGCCCCCGATTACCGCTACTTCTTTCCCTTTAAAAAGCGGCCCATCGCAGATGGTGCAGTATGTCACCCCTTTCTTTTTTAGGCGTTTCTCGCCAGGCACATTCAGTTCCCTGGCTCTTGCGCCAGTGGTGATAATCGTTGTTTTGGTCAAATAATCTTTTTTGTTGGTCTTGATAAGAAAAAGCTCTTTTTTCTTTTCTATTCTTTTTATCTCGACTCCCAGCTCTGCTTTTACTCCATTGAATTTAAGCTGCTTTTCCATCAGACCTGCAAATTCAGCTCCGGTAGTCTGCTTAATCCCCGGATAATTTGATACTTCTCCAGACTCCAAGAACTGGCCGCCGAAGTTTTTGGCAATCAGAGCAAAATGCATCCGTTTCCTGGCAGCATAAATGGCGGCAGTGCAGCCGGCAATGCCTGCTCCGATGATTACAGTTTCGTAGGGTTTCATTTTAGATTCTTCTGAGTTCTAATCTCTTCCAACGTCAATCTATAGCCTTCGCTAAGGAAGTTTGGTTCTGGTTTCATAGTTGTTGGTTTAATCATTTTACTTCCCAATGTCCGCCTTTGTCGGGGCCAATTCTGTGAATAATTCTTTCAAATTTAAGTTTTTCAATGTCCCTTTTGACGGTCTTTTCATTTACTTTCAAAATTAAAGCAAGTTCAGGGATAGTTATTTGGGGGTTATTTTTAATTTCTTTCACAATAAGACCCTTCCTGTCTTCAGGGACATTTTCAGGGACATTTTCAGGGACATTTTCTCCGCCCCCCAAACCTTTCTTCTCTAAATAAAACGTTATCTTATAATAATCAAAGTCGCCTTCAACTACCGGCTTCCTGGCATAGTATGACCTCCACCCGGAAAACATCTTGTAAAATCCGGAACCGATGTTCTCAGACAGCTTGATGGTCCGGAAAATTCTGGCTATCACGTTGTTTCTAGGCATGGAAAATTCTTCTTTAAGGATGAACTTGATATCTTTTGGCAATGAGCCAGGATTAAAGAACTCAATCCTATCTGAAAGGACTCTTATCCGCGGTTTTGCATTAGAAAAATAATCTGTATGCATCAATAAATTAACCAATGCTTCTCTGATAGCGATAATCTGGGGCGGGTTCTCATCTCGAGAAAAATTTTTAAGCTTAAAAGGAATATTAACATGTTTCAATAATTTATCTAATAATGAAAAATAGTATTCATACAAATTTTTTTGGACCGGCATCCTATAATCATACCGGTCAGAAGCGTCTGCAAAGGAGGTACCGCTAACCTCAAGATATTCTATCCGAAAATCGGAAATAACCTGATTAATTGCTTTACTAGTGCCAAATGCTAAAACTCCACCAACAGTTACTTTTCCTTTAATTATTACCTGCATCAGTTCCAGCATCTTCTTGGCAGAAATAGTATTGTATCGGTGGGTGGGTTCAACTGTTTTAAGATATGTTCTGTACCTGCTCAGCGTGTCTTGGTCTAAATCTTCGTATGAAAAAGAGGTTAATTGCTCATCTTTTTTATCGAACGAAGAATTGCGGTACATCGCATCAATCTCTTCTTTAGTTGCTCTTTGGTCTCCGCTGCCGGTTCTAATAAAAGTGTTTGATGGAGAATTATAATAAACTGGCTTGTCTTTGGGATAAACGGAGGGAATTTGGAAACCAAGCACAGTTTTTTTATCAAAAGTGTATTTCTTTGACTTGGCAGTGATTTTCCGGTTAAACTTTTCTCCTCTTAAAATGGATAAAAAATCTTGCTCAATCTTTTCGGGATTATCTACTCCTAAAATTTTATACTCTTTACCCCGCTTAGAAACGCCAAAGATAACCCAACCTCCAGAAGTGTTGCTAAAAGCACTTACCGTCTCCCAAACGTTCTTCGGAATTTCCGCTCTTGCTTCTTTTACCTCAAAGTCTTGCCATTCAATGTCCTGTAATTTTTGGATAAGTTCTTGTTTGTTCATGTTTCTCAGTTTATTCTGCTATCTTCTCCTTTGATGAATCTTATCTTTAATGCGTTCGTTCATAAATCACTTTCCCTTTATTATCTATTTCTTTTCTGGTGTCCTAAAAATCAGCCAAAGTAGAAGCGCCCGATCAAGCCACGCACTTTAGTGCGTGGTAGGGCGCTTCTGGCTGATTTTTATGACATGTTAAATCGGAATAGGCTTTTCCAGCGATGCCATCTGCCGGATACTTTGAATTATACTGCTGAATTAAGAATAAGCCCAAAGCAACTATTAAAATCAAAGCTAACCCCAAACCAAAGGTTTTGAGCAGTCTCTTCTTATTTAAGTGATTAACTTTAACTGCTTTTCCGGCGCTTTTATTTGCTTTCTGAGGTTTCATTTTTTTCTCCTAATCAAAGCTACAAAATGCTTCCCTAAATGCTGAAGAATCTGAGCCCGTTTTTTTGAAGATTCTTTTAGCTGAGAAATTTTTTTCAGGGGATTGCTTTCCATGAAGACAAGACTGCTCTCTAAATCCATACCCTGAGCAAGATGGGGAGCCAATTTAGAAAAGCTCTGCTGCAATTGATTTGCATGTTCCTGCAGGAGTTTAGTTTCTTTGATCAGAGCGGATATGCCAAAAGTGGTATCTTTGACAATCTTGTGAGAAAGAAACTTCACTTTAAGGGAATCTTCTAAGAGCTGAGCGGTTCCTAAAGCAGTAAGGTGGTAATGCAGATCGTAAAACGAGCTGGTCTCTAAAGATTTTATTTCCTGAAGAGATTTCTTTAAAGAAAAGAATTCCCGAGAAAAAGCTCTCTTTTTAGCGGGGGCAGCTAGTTCCACTGCTTTTTCTATCTGTCCGGCCAGAATCTTTGGCTCCAGCAAATTCTCTATCTCCCTCTTCACCTCTTTCAAGTCCATTTTTTAAAGATACTTTGACGGATTATAAAGGTTTTGCTCTGTAAGATTTAAAAAGAGAGATTATTAAAACGGGTTATGCCCAAGATTTCCGTGATTATCCCTGCCTATAACGAAGAAAAATATATTGTAAAAACTCTGCAAAGCATTCATCAGCAGGATTTTTCGGATTATGATATTATTGTGATAACCAATGCCTGCACAGATAAGACCTCGGAGATTGCAGCCAGATACGCTAAAGTTTATGTTACCAAACGCAAAGGGGTGAGCTTGGCCAAGAACATTGGGGCGGCTAAAGCCAAAGGAAAGATTTTAGTCTTTCTGGATGCGGATACGATTCTAGCTAAAAATTGCTTAAGTGAGATTGATAAAAGGTTTACTTCAGAGTATAGTGTAGGTACAGTCAAAGTTGCACCGGACAACTTTCAATGGAGATACCGCATATTGATGGGATTGAAGAATTGTTATTTTCGTTTTGGTTTTTATGAAGGAAGCAATGGAATTGTTTTCTGCCGGAAAAAAGATGCCCCCCTTTATCGGGAAGACTTGCAATTACGGGAACAGAGATATTTTATCAAAGAGCTGCTGAAGAGAGGAAAATACTGTTTTGTTTCATCGAGCACAGTGACTACTTCTATGCGCAGGTATGAAAAAAGCATCTTTGATACATCTTACTTCTGGGCCAAGAAATTCATTAAAGACTTGCGGGGAGACATAAGAGGAGATGAATATCCTCTGGTGCGGTAGTTATTTAAATCTAAAGATTTTCCTATTCTCATGAAAATTTTAAAAATTAGAAAAAGGGATAAAGAACAAGTCTATCATCTAGTGTTAGAGGCTAATGGATTTTACAAGAAAAAAACTTCTTTTCCGGTTTACATTTTAAACATGAACAAAAAGAACGTGGCTAATTTTTGTCCGGCTTATTTTAAGAAAGATTATTTTTCATACGGCATCTATGAAGAGAAACGATTGGTGGCTTTACTGCATGGCTATATTAAACATGCACCGCGAGGAAAAGTGGGTTATATCGAGAATATGGTTGTTTCTCCATCGTGTCAAGGAGAAGGATACTCCAAAAAACTGTATCTTGCGTTTCTTAAATTTTTGAAGGCGAAAAAAATAAAGTACTGCCAACTAGATGTGTTGTATCAAAACAAAAAAGCAGTAAATATATACAAGAGATGGGGATTTAAAGAAGATGGGTTGAGGATGACTAAAAAGATTTAATTTATCATTTCACAATCTTTCTCACCGGCCACGATATTTCAATCTTTTCTTTGTCGTAGCGTTCTTTCAAGGCCTTGATGAATTCATGCACCAGCAGATATTTGTCATCAAAAGTCTTGGCCCTTAAAGAAACTGTAAAATTAATATTAGACTCGGCAAGAGTGTGGAATCTGATAGTCGGTTCAAAATCTTTCACTGCTCCGGCCACGCTTTTCTGAATCTTTTTGGCTACGTCAAAGGTAGCTTTCTCTACCTTCTCTAGATTAGAGCCGTAAGCTACTCCGCATTCTACAGATACTGAAAGTTCTTGTTCCTGTAGATAATAGTTGAGGATAGTGCTTTCAGCCAGTTTAGAATTAGGAATAATGATCATATTGTTCTGCCTGGTCTTCAGGCGGGTAGAACGCCAGCCGATGTCTTCGACAAAACCACTGGCGCCATTGACCTCGATAAAATCTCCTACGTTGACCGGTCTGTCTGAAATAATATGCAACCCAGCGAATAAATTAGAGAGAGTATTCTGCAAAGCCAAGCCGACAGCCAAACCCCCTACTCCCAAGGCAGTAATCATGGGAGTGATTTCTACTTTAAAATGGCTGAGGACAATAAGGACTGCGATGATATAAAGGATGACTGTGGCAATCTTGCTAATCAATTGAGGAGTTTTTTCAAAGCGTTTCTGCACTTTTAACCAATGGCTGATCAAAACAGTTAAAATACGAGAAATAAGAAAAGTGATAAGCAAAGCGATAACAACATAAGAAATGCTGTCAATCCACACTGCATAACGTTCAGATAAGCTCAAGGTTTTAATAGCTGTATAAAGGCCTAAAAATATTATTAAGAAGTATGATGGAGCAGCTACGATATTGATAATCAAATCGTCTACTTCGGTTTTAGTATGCCGAGTGATTTTCTTAAGATAGTTTTTGATGACATAAAGAAAGAGCTTGGAAAAAAGCAGTGCGCTAAGGAAAATGACAGCCGCCCGAAGGTACTCATTGTTTATTAAAGGATAGAGATTGACCATTTTTCTTTCAGAAAAACGGAATTATAAAAAGATTGCTAATCGCAAAGAGAGAGCAGGAAACTAGTATTCTTTTCTGCTGTCAAAGAATGAACTGCGTTCTTGCCCATCTGGAAGAAAATTCCCGGCCGCATCTCAATCGTTCGGCCTTCTAAGAGAAATATCCCGTCTCCTTCTAAAACATAAACAAAACCTTCTTTGGTAGAAGTATGCTCTCCGAGCTCTGTTCCTGCGGCCATGCAAAAAAGCGTGACATTGATGCGGCCTTTAGCCAACACCTTGCTTGTGATGCCTTCAGAAGAATATGCAATCAGTTTTTTGATGTCTTGCAGTTCAGCCATCTTTTTAATCTGTTCCCTAATGATTGCCTGCTTCTTTAGCAAACGCTAAGCCACGTTCTTTTACCGCTTTGAGCTTGGCTTCAGCAGCTTTGGCTTTTTCTTCTAACTCCTTATGCACTTTAGGACTTAAAGCATCATCTGCCATAGGATAAAGAATATTGTCCTCTTTGAAAATATGCTCTTGGATAAGCTGGGCATAACGATGGCCGTTTTCAATCACCTTATTCTTGTTGTCTTTCTGCAGCCCTGCTTCCAGCTCCTTAACAAATGTACGGCCCATATCGTGCTCGTAAAGCATCTGGGTGGTGGGATTACAATGCATCTCCGTAGTCTCTTTGCACAATTCCTTAAAGAGAATCTCTTCTTCCTTGGCATGATGAAATTTATCCGCATAATTCCGGATAAAATCTATCGTTTTCTCAAAAAAAGCAGCATCAACGGATTTCCCTTTTTCCAAGGCCGAGCATTCTTTCTGCAAAGCCTGAGCTACAGCAATGATATGTTTATGCTCTTCAGAAAGGGTTTTAGTGATATTGGCCACATATCCAGAAAAGAATAATGCTTTAAAATCTTTATGATTTTAAATTATTTATCTGTTGATTTACACTAAGATAATGAAGAATATAAAACTATAAAAACTTCTTAACTATCAAGGAAATGATGGGGCATTTAAACGTAGAAATGAAAGCTAGATACAATGAATTAGAAACGGCCCGGAAAGCATTGAATTATGCTGATGCAGATTTTCGCGGTTTAGACCATCAAATCGATGTTTATTTTCGTGTTCCTGCTGGCCGCCTAAAATTAAGAAAAGGAAATATTGAGAATTGTTTGATTCATTATGAACGAGAAGACCACTCGGAAGCAAAACAATCAAAAGTGATACTTTTTCAAACCCAGGTTGATCCTGCTCCGCTAGAAGAAATTCTTACTAAACTATTCGGTGTTTTGGCAGTGGTGGATAAAAAAAGAGAGATTTATTTTATTGACAATATCAAATTTCATTTGGACCAGGTTGCTGGCTTAGGAACCTTTGTCGAAATTGAAGCTATAGATAAAGATGGCATTATTGGTAAAGAACGGCTGCAGCAACAATGCCAAGAGTATAAGACTATACTGGGTATTAAATCAAAAGATTTAATCTCTTGTTCGTATAGTGATTTGCTGCTCAGAAGGTAATTATTCCAGAACCTCTAAAACCCGGGCAGCCATCCTTGCTTTTCCGCCGGTGGGATAGGCCAAGTTAGCATCACAGACTAAGCATTTGATAATCTGAGAAGCGTTGCCGAAAAGAATCTGCTCATTTTTGCATTTAGAGCATCTCACTTTAATGAATTTGCTTTTTGCCATTTTTATCCGGTGTATTCTATCTTTTTAGAGCGAGTGCCTGCTCGCTGCATGTGAGTCTTTTTACAACTTTCACAAGTATAACGGAAATCAGTTTTCTTGCTGGATTTAGCTCCAGTTCGTTTCCATTGGCCGATGGCCTTTTTGGAGTAACGGCCGAGATTGCCGTGGCCTCTTCTGGAGCCGCGCTTTCTTAAACGAGTAGTGGAATAAAAGCTTTGGGTATGAGTTTTGTTCAATCCTTTGTTCTTCTGATTGACTATTTTATGAGCAGTATGTTTCTTGCAATAGGGGCAATAACGCTTGATTATCTTGGGTATTTTCATCTTTCTTCTAAAACGAGGGTTATTTTAAAAAGGTTGCTTTAGAGAAGAGGAAGTTTACCTGTAATCTCATCAATCTTTTCTTCTTCATCCGGCCCGATACTGACACAGGTTTTGGTGCCTGGAGCAATGACGGTTCTTCCGGCATCAGTGATTAAAGCAGCTGTTAATCCTGCTTCTTTGGCCTGCCGCAAATAAAAAAGCAGTTCTTTTTCATCTTTCACCTTGAGGACTATCTTGGCCATGCCTTCTCTTCGCCATTCCTGAACCTTATGCTTATCAGAGTTTAAGACAGATTCCACCGAAGCGTGAGCAGCTTGGGCGGCCAGCTTTCCTTTTGGCAGCTTCAAGTCCTGGCGGACTAAAATCACTTGTTTAAATGACATATGAACCAGAAAAATAAACAAGAATATAAATCTATCCGTGAACTGATTAAGTCTACTAAACGTCATCTTTAAATATTAGTGCTTCTTTCTAGGTTTTTAGAGGTGATAACTATGTTACTATGCGAATTATGTGAATCAAATAATGTTGTGAAAAAAGGAATGAGGCATAATGCTTCCGGTTCCAAGCAAAAATATTTCTGTCATTCCTGCGGAAAATGGTATGTCCATGACGATGGATTTAAACGGATGAGGATAAAACCTCAGCACATCTTCCGTGCTCTGCACGAATATGGAGATGGCGCATCTCTGAAAAAAGTCCGAGAGCATCTTAAGCAACATGATGGTGTTAAAGTAACTCGATGGGCAATACGAAAATGGCTAGTAAAGTATGCCCATCTCCTAAAAAAAACGAGCAGAAACTTGGTACTCCAACGATTAAGAGGCGTATCCACTTCGATGAAAAATATACCCGCGTCAAAGACCATTGAGAGTATAGGCTATCTGGGAATGATAGAATTAGCTAGAAAAGCAGAGATGATGACAAGTTGACTTACTCGGGCAATCAATACAAAAACCCAAACAAATACAAAGATATTTCTTTCTCTGAAGAAGAAACTGCTTCTTTAACCAGATAAGCATTTTTCCATCCTTCGATTTGTTCTGTACTCTTAGAGGGGCCGCCCACTTCAAAGATATAATCCCGTACTACAAAGTCGGGAGTCCGGCGCTCTTTCCCGGATTTTAAATAGCGGCAATCTGAAACATGCTGAACAAAAAAGTCTTCTCTTAAGGCGCCTTGCGGGACAGCTAAATTATAATGGTTGCAAAGAGCCGCCCGAAAAGAGAGAGGCATAAGTATTTTTTCCTCTTTGCGTACTGCTTTTTTTCCAGCGCCAGTGGGTGGTATGAGATAAATTATGCCGGTTTGCTGCAGAGAAGAGATAATCTGCTTGACCAGTTTAATTCCTACACCTAAAGACGAAGCCAAACCGGAATAACTAAGTTCACCGGGAGAAGAGCTGGCAATCACTCTAATCGCCCGAAAAGTATTCTCCAAGTAAAGGGTGTCTACTTCACGCAGAGAAACCAAATCATAGCGGATAGTTCTCTCTAAAATGTTAATATAAGTCTCTTGATTTTTATCAAAAAACGCTGCGGGGAGAGCATCAAACTGGATATACGGCAAAAAAAAGTGGAGGTACGGCTGGACTTCTTTCTCTAACTTTTTTCTAGTTTCAGACCGAAGAATATCATTAAAGCTTATTACCGGAAACGGTTTTTTCGTCTGAAAAATAAGATATTCCCGAAATGAAAAAGGCTTAACCTCAAACGTTTGCGCTCTTCGGGATAGTTCTGAGCTTTTGGCCTTAAGAGCGATAGCTGAAGAGCCGGATAACACAATCTTCAGTTTAGTCTCATCATAAAATATCTTAATGTCTTTCTCCCAAGAAGAAAGGGCATGAACTTCATCTATTAAAAAAGTTTTATATCCCTTAGCTAAAGCATAATGCAGGAAATCGAGCAATCCGGTAGTGTGTTTTAAGAGGACTTCGGCATTGATAAAAAGCGAATCTTTTTCTTGCGAATAGATTTCTGCTAGGATGGTAGTCTTTCCTGCGCCTCTTAGTCCGGCAATTACAAACACCCCTCGATTTTTGGTTAGGAGTTCGGAGACTATCTTCTTGCTTTGTTCACGTAGCTGAGCAACTTTACTTTGTTTTGCGATAACCGAAGAAACGACTACCAATTCGGAAAAGATTTTTTCATCCATTTTAAGCTAAAAAACGGTCTACTTTAAAAAACTTTCCTCTCGGAACATTTCTTGTAACAGTTCGTTGCCTAGAGGAATGTTTCTAGTGATAATTAGTTTCTAATAGGAATGTTTCTGTGAAATTAAAGTGCCAACCAGTTAAGATAATCATCTGGGTATTTTTGCTCGAAAACTAGAAATCACTCACAAAACTGATTGTGCCCGTGAATTGGTTTCTTTATGATGTCTAGTCTCAGATGCAATTCTTTCAGCTGAGCTTCTGTCCATTCTTGAGGAGAGCCGTCCATAGGATTCTCGGCTGCTTTGGTCTTAGGGAAAGCAATCACTTCTCGAATGTCGTTCAAACCGGCCATCAAAGACACTACTCTATCAAAACCAAGAGCAATGCCTCCGTGAGGAGGAGCGCCATACTGGAAAGCTTCTAAAAGGAAATCAAATCTTTTCTGAGCTTCTTCATAGCTCAAACCAATTACTTTTAACACTCGAGTCTGAATCTCTTTATTATGAATCCTGATAGAACCGCCGCCAATCTCTACTCCATTTAAGACTATATCGTAAAGCTTACCTCTTACCTTGGAAGGGTCTTTTTCCAGCCATTGCATATCCTCTTCTCGGGGCATGGTAAAGATGTGATGCCTGGCTTCCCATTTCTCTTCCACTAATTCGTATAACGGAAAGTCCACTACCCAGCAGAATTTCAATTCTTCGGGATTGTAAAGCTTAAACCGCTTGCCCAGTTCCAGGCGCAAAGCTCCTAATGCGGCATAAACAATCTCTAGTTTATCTGCCACAAAAAGAAGAATATCTCCTTCTTTGGCAGAAGTTTTCTTGATAATCTCTTGCTGCAGTTCTTCTTTGAAATATTTAGCGATAGAAGAATCAAGTTTTCCATTCTGCACTTTTAGATACGCCAAGCCTTTAGCCTGATAAATCTTAACAAAGGTTTCTAATTCTTCTAAATCCTTACGAGAGAACTTAGCACCTCCTTCCAAACATAAGCATTTGACTATGGGGGCATTCTTAAAAACGCTGAACTCAGATTTCTTCACTTCTTTACTAACCTCTTTCAGCTCTAAGCCAAAGCGCAGGTCTGGCTTATCGGAGCCATATTTTTCCATCGCTTCTGCGTAAGTGATACGGGTAAAAGGAGTTTTTATATCTTTACCGGCTGCTTTCTTGAACATCTCTTTGAGCAGGCCTTCAATGATCTCTTGGACATCGTGAGCTTCTACAAAAGACATCTCCATATCTATTTGAGTAAATTCCGGCTGACGATCGGCTCGTAGATCTTCGTCTCTTAAGCAGCGAGCAAATTGATAGTACCTATCACAACCAGAAACCATTAGCAGCTGTTTGTAAAGCTGGGGCGATTCTGGCAGAGCATAGAACCTGCCAGTATGCACTCTAGAAGGCACTTTAAAGACTCTTGCTCCTCCTGGCGTGGTCTTGACTAACATAGGAGTTTCAATCTCCATAAAACTTTGAGAATTAAGATATTCTCTAGTTGCCTGAGCAGCCTTATGGCGCATCAAAAGGCGGCTTTGCATCTTCGGCCGGCGCAGGTCCAGATAACGATATTTCAAGCGCATCTCTTCTGAAGCTTCTTTGTTATCATCGATTTCTAAGGGCGGAGTTTCTGCATGATTAAGAATTTCCAGATGAGAGATAAAAATTTCTATCTCTCCGGTATCTAGATTCGGATTAGCCATGCCTTTGGCTCGAGGATGCACTTTTCCTCTCACTCTCAAAACATCTTCCCGCTTCAGCTTTTCTGCTTCTGCATGGGCTTCTTTATGGAATGTGGGGTTGAAAACAATCTGGGTAAGGCCATATCGGTCTCTTAAATCAATAAAGATTACTCCCCCGTGATCTCTCCGAGAGTGAACCCAGCCGCAGAGAGTGGCCTCTTTCTTGGCATTCTTCAAGCGGAGTTCTCCACAAGTACGGGTTCTGAGCATAAGACTGTGAAAAAGAAGGTTATTTTAAAGGTTTTTGGGGGAATAACTTGTTTTTTATATTTGTCTATTATATTTGTCTAATCCCGCCTATGCCAAAAGTTTCATAAAGTTAATAAACTATACTCAAAAAAATATAATTGATGGTTGCATCAGCTCAGGATTCCGGATTATTTGGTAAACTTCGAAAATTAGTAAGCCCTAAGATACCTTCTCCTCCAGAACCAACGCCCTTGTCTTTAGAAGAGATTCTTAACCTTGCTCCATTATCAGAAACCCACCGAAAAGCAATTATTAGCGGAGCAGTCAAGCGAAGGGTTACGGATAAACCTGAGCATCTCACTTTTGTCTTGGAAGAAATGCAGAAAGATGACGGGGTGGGTGTGTATAATTGTGCAATGTTTGCTGCACAGCATGGCATGCGCCAGAAAGCAGTAGAGATTTATATTACCAACAAATTGTATGGGGATGCGATTTCTGCTCTTCTTGATGTGAAAGAATTAGGCAAAGCATTGGAACTATTCCCGCTTTTATCTGAAAGCAAAGGTTTCTTTTCGAAAGGAAAATTGTATGAACGGACGGCTGAATTGTCTTCTAGTTTTTTCCGTGATAAAGAAGAAATAAAACGTTTAACTGTGTTGGCTTTATCCGCTCACCGAGAAGATTATCGATTTGAAGAAGAAGGCAAACTTGCTGAACGATGGAAACTGCCGGAAAGAGCCATTGCTGCCTATGTTGCCGGAGCGGAGAAAGATACTCACAATGCGCTGTTTTATTACAGAAACGCTGCCAGAGTGGCAAAAGATTCCAACGATGCTGCTGGCGCAGAGAAATATCTTCGTCTAGCTGCTGATGCCTTAATCGGGGACACAATATTTAACTCTTTGAATGCCAATGACATTTTACGTTTAGGAGAAGAAATTAATGACCCGGCTATCATCCAAAAGGCTTACGAATTGAGTCATGATTATATTCACGCTGGAGATATTGCTGAAAAACGCAGAGGAGATATAGAGAGTGCTATCGGCAATTACCTCAAAGCAAATAGACTTGATTTAGCCGTAGGATGCGCTTTATCTCACAATCTTCCGGAAAGAGCGGTGAGTATCTATCGAAAAAATGATATGCTAAACGAAGGATTACAACTTGCTTTAGAACACGGCATTATTATAGAAGCAAAAGAGATTGCCCAAACCATTATTACCGGATACGGAGATAAAATTCACGGGTATAGAGCGTTGGAGAAATTATCTGCACCAGACGAAGCCAATCGCATAAGCTTAGAAGCAGAACTTCATTTTGCCCGAGAAGGCAGATTTAAGGAAGCTGCCGAGTTCAGCCAAGATGAGACGAGAAAAAATGCGTATTTAATTCTAGCAGAAAGATGCGGATACCTAAACAAATCTGTTCAATGATTGTTTCTTTTCGTTATGCTAAAATTTGTTTTTTAGTGTCTTTCAGCAAAAATCTTTTTAAAACCAGAGAGGATACTGCCAAGAATGGTGATAGAAAAGTTAAAATTCTGGAAAAAAGAGGAGCCGATGGTGCCGCCATTAGAGCCTCGGCCGAGGGGGGG
>Ga0209541_10010055_pt1 | contig 15185 bp, 13 predicted proteins | sample RifCSPlowO2_01_FD_184027 | JGI IMG/M metagenome (GOLD analysis project Ga0209541, IMG submission 184027) | Groundwater microbial communities from Rifle, Colorado - Rifle CSP2_plank lowO2_0.1 (SPAdes) (version 2) | ecosystem: Environmental > Aquatic > Deep subsurface > Groundwater | place...
GAAGCGATAAACAGCCTAATTCTTGTTCGAAAAGCAGTAGAAACATAGCAAAATAGTAGAAAAATAACAAACTGTCAATTGAGTTTTGCTATTGAATTAATTAGCAAACTGTCAAACTTGGGTTATAACTCTCTTGATGTTTTTTTCTATTTATAAAAAAGCGCCACCGCCCAGAATTTCAGACAATATTTTTGTTTTTGAACTGGGAATCCCAGAGGGACTGGTTTACTTTTTACTTTGTGTTTGATACAAAGTGCTTCAAGACCAGCGCAATACCGGGTTATGCGACGGTGGCGTAAATATGAGTTGGTGAATAACACCGTCGCGACCAAAGGCGTACCTTTGTGTATGCGACGGTGGCGTAGGATTGGAGAAAATGCTTTACTTTAAATGTGTTTCTACAATTTAATAATTGCAACAGTAATCTACAAAAAATGGCACAGGCATTACTTCTCCAGGCTGATAGAGATGTGTTGAACAAAAGAATATTTTTTCATTCCCGCCAATTCTTTCTTTGACTGTTCTTAATTTTCCATTTTCTAGTAACCACTCTAGTGATTTGATATTTGATGTATTTCTCTTTCAACCGCACGTGCAAACTGATAATCACCAATCCTACCAGAATACAAGTTCTTAACTCCCAGATGCTTTTGTCCGGTGTATTTTCCATTTACAACTTCGTCTCGTAAAATTACTATAAACCAATTTCCATTTCTTACAACGGCGCAATGGTCTGGGGGCCAAAAATCGTCATGCGATCTTTTACTCTTTATGTTTTATAAAAGTTTAGGTGTTAAAAGAATTTATTTTACTTTATCATAATTTAATTTTAATCCAATCAATATTATAATCATTATCGATTCAATCGCAGCAAAAGTAAGGAGCGGCAACACGGAATTTATTGCGGCGTATATCCCATATAAAACTAAACCAATGAGAGAAATACTGGTCCATAATAAGGATAAATCTTTTGCTGATTTAGTTTTCCACGTCTTCACCAGTTGTGGTGCTAGTGCTACGACAATAAGAAATCCTCCCAGATAGCCAATAACTTCGAGCGTCATGATTGTAATCTTATCTAAATCCTACCTTATCCTTATAACTTCCAAATTCTTAGGGGAAACGGTTTCAATCCTAAATTGTTTATGGATTGAACTGGCTAAATCCATACATCTAGAACCTTCTCCGTGAACGATAATTATCTTACGAGGTTGGGGATTACATCTCTTCACAAAATTCATCAATTGTCTTCTGTCAGAATGGCCGGTAACTTCTACTCTACCTATCTCTAAATTAATCTTCAATACTTGCTGTTTGCCATTTTCTCTGAAAATGATTTCTTTTTCTCCAGATCTTATTCTGTGTCCTAAACTTCCCGGAGGTAAGTAACATGAAAATACTAATGAGTGTTTACTTCCCTCTGCTAATCCTTTCAAATATTCCACCGATGGACCGCCCATAAGCATTCCGGAAGTAGCCAGGATCATACACGCTCCTTCGTTTTCGATAATCTCTTTTCTTTCTTTAGGAGAACCAACTCTCTTGAAAATTTCAGACATAAAAGGATTATTTTCTTTATGAAATATTTGTGAGCGAACATTGCGATTTAAATATTCGGGATAGGCAGTATGAATAGCAGTAATATCCCATAACATACCATCTAAGTACACCGGAATAGTTGGAATTTTTCCCTCTCGAACTAATCGTTCTACAATCAGCATTATTTCCTGAGCTCTTCCTGAACCCAATACTGGCATTAATACTTTTCCGCCGCGGTCGATGGTGGTTTTAATCAAATTAGCAGTATATTCATCTGCTTCTTCTTCGTTCATAATATTATCTTTGCCACCATAGGTTGATTCAGTGATTAAAGTTTCAACTCGAGGAAATTGAGTGTTAGCAGCCTCCAATAAATTTGTTCTAGCATATTTCAAGTCTCCAGTATATACTAAATTGTGCAATCCATTTCCAATATTTAGATGTACTATGGCGCTTCCCAAGATGTGTCCGGCATTATAAAATGTGAGACGTACATCCGGAGTAATATCGGTTACTTCTTCATATTCTAAAGGGATACAATGTAAAACCATCTGTCTCACTTCTTCGCTAGTGTAAATTGGTTCTTGTCCTTCGCTTCGTTGAATCTTAATCATATCCAATTGCAACAAAGCCATAACATCTCGAGTAGGGGGAGTACAATATACTGGTCCCGTATATCCATATTTGAACAAATAGGGAATCATACCACAATGATCTAAATGAGAATGTGAAACAATGACTGCATCCAATTCACTAATGTTAAATTCTGGTGCATCTAAGTAAGGATAGGTTTCGGTTCCTTCTTCTCCAGGGTCTATGCCGCAATCTATCAAAATTCTGGATTCTGGCGTTTGCAGAAGGAAACAACTTCTTCCCACTTGTCTTCCTGCACCTAAGAATGATAATCGGACCCATTCATGTTTCTTCTCTCTCATCCATCCATCATAGATACGATGTCCTACTCCGTCCAAGAATTTCTTACGTTCATCCGCTTTTTCGTACAATATAGAACGGATGCTTTCAATCAATTTGGATCTTATCGGTGGAATTCTTTTGATGAGGGGAATCCACAATGTTTTTTCTTTGATCTCTTTGAGAATTTCTCCCTGTTTGCCAATAACTAATCCTGGCTTATCAGCATGGATCATAACCATAGATCGAGGAGCATCAAAAATGAATTCTTGAATCCCTGCTTCTTCTGGAATGATCTTTTTAATAATTTCTTGGGCTTTTTCCTGCTGCAGACACATGGCTGGGTCGGGACGAAGTTCAATTCTTTTTTTGAATTGGTCTACGGCAGCTTTGATCGTTCCTTTGTTATCAAAGAAGTACTCTTTATCTTTGGTATAAAGAACTATATTAGCTCCTTCGAAAGCGGCATCGGAGATTTTACCTTCGGGCAGAATTTTCTGTATTTCTTTTAATATATTTGACATTTTTTAATTTGTTTTATGGTTTATTTTATTAATTTTTTTAAATTGATCTTTTATTACAATCTATAATTTTAAATTAGTTTTAAATTTATGTCGTGTTGATTATTTTTCTACTTTGTTCCTTCTCACTATTCTTTACTAGAAGAAGCTCTAATTCTATACCCTATTTTTGCTTCTATTAAAGGATACTCATCGATGCTTCTTTCTGAAGAACCTTTTTGATTTCCTTATTGGTAACTACAATCACTTCTATTCCGTTTCCGGAGGCACTGTCCCGCTGCATAGCGGTATTAACCGCTTTTACGGCAAGTTTGACACCTTCTGCCACGGAGATACTGCCATCATATTGACTTTCTAAAACGCCATACGCGAAAACTGATCCTGATCCCGAAGAAACATAATCAGTAATTTTAGTAACACTTCCATCTGGGAACAAATCATATAAATGTGTTCCCTCCACATCTTTTCCTCCTAATAGGAAATGAGCAATTCCGGGAAACATACTCATCCTTCTAATATTGGAATATAACAATCCGCCTAAAAGATTGGCAGCTTCTTTGGCCGAAGGTCTTTTATCGGTATGAACTTCTTTTAATTTCAATTCTGCTTTAACTAATTTGATTAATAATTGAGCGTCTGAAACTGCTCCAGCAATAGTACATGCGAAATCATCGGTTAAAATATGGACTTTCTCTGCTTTCTTATCCACGATCATAGAACCGGCAGTGGCTCTTCTATCCGCAGCTAGCACAATTCCATCTTTACAGACAATACCAACCGTCGTAGTTCCTGTTTTAAGCATTTCTTCCATGTTTAAGCACCTTAGAATTTAACATCTATCCTCATACTTTGCTAGAAACAAAGCTTATTTTTAAATGTTTCGCTTGGGAAAAATTAGGGGTGTACTAAAACGAGAGCTTGTAAACCGTATACTTGCGCAGCTGCACTTAAGACTGCAATTACTCCTCTAGTCATTGCTTCATATCTTCTTCTTAGTAAACAGCTCGCATATCCATCGGGGTGGGTCGGTATTGGTTTTCCAAAATGTTCTGCAGCAATTCTCTCTAATTGATTTTGTGTCATAATGCCTGTTCCATTATCGGCTTGCCCTATTGCGGTAATTGTTTGTATTATTCCTTTATCGTGTTCTCTAGCTTCTGCATTAAGCATGGCTCTAATATAACAATCAGGATGTCTGCTTTCAGAACCGGTTAGTTCAGTTACTGTTTGTGTAAGTTGTAAGAATGCTGGTTGTTTCCTAATTAGTGTAACTATTAAGTAACATATAAACTTTTCGGTTGAATATGTTATCTAAACTATTCAGACCTAAATAATGGGATAGAAAATTACCTCACTCTTATTTCTTCTCTTTAGGCTGAGGAGTAACTTTTTGGTATTCCTCCTTCAAATCAACCATCAGGCCAAACTTCTTTTTTAAATCGGCGATATTTTTACAGTCCATAATTAAGCCGTTTAGTTCTAATTCCATGTGATCATCAGCAGGAGTAATTTTAGCTTTAATTAATTCTTTTTTTGGAAACATGTCTAAAATTTCATCTAATTGCTGCTTATTTTTGAGCACCCATACTTCATTGTAAAGGTGTAATTGATGTCTTCCATTGTATGTCTTAAATAGTATGCCCATTTTGTTCTCCTATTTATACCCGGTATTTCCTCTTTATTTATAAATGTTGGTGCTTTTGCTTTCTATACAAAATAAATGAAAATGCGCTGGCTATGCATATATAATTAATAATCATGAACATGGGGGTGCCCCAACTTACTCCGGGAAAAGTCCACGATGAAATAGGCCATAAAAAGGGGGTGGGCAAGAAAGTTCTGGAATGACTGAAAATATCCAAGCCGATGTGTATTGGCCATGCCCATAAATATACTGGAATTTTTTTGAAAATTAAATATGCTAGAGCAAAAACCAACAAGACCACAAAAAGACTGTGGCTAATTTGGTATAATTGCTGCACCCAGCTCGGAATTAATGCCGGATTTGGTCTTCCAAATACTTCTCCTCGAGCTAGAAGATATATTAAATAGATTGTCCAGGAAATTAAATCCGGAAACACTCCGAAAAAAATGGCCCTCCTCCAATTTCTATTTCTGTGGAAGAAAATGTAACTCCATAATCCGTGAGCGAGGAAATCCATGATATTAGAAAAACAATTTAGTATTTATATTATTTGGTTGGGTGGATGTGCTAAGTTAGAAAGATAAGTTAGAATGGATCAACTTCAAAAGCTAGTGCTGAAGTATCATCCCGACAATATTTTCCGGGAGCACGATTTCCAAATTCTTCTGCTCTACATCCCAATTTGTATATTAAATCTCTAAATCCACCGCTTTCATGTACTAAACCAGTCAACGCTTTTTTAGCTTGCGTTATGGCTAATGCGTACATAGTTGGCGATCTTTTGAAAGATTTAAATCCTCATCTAATTCTTTTGAATCTGGTTCCTGTGCCAAGATGATTAAAACATAAATTTCTGTTTTGTTCAATATATTTATAAACTTTAATTATCCTCTGAATATCATGGTTCTTACAGATGAAATGATGAAAATATTGGAATATCTTAACTACAAAGAAGATTATGCTATCTTTGCTGGATTTGCAGCGTATGTTCATACTACAATAGAATCTTCTGCAGATATTGACATTTTAGTAAAATCAATAAAAGAGGTTAATACTATCTCTAAATATTTTGCATGTAATGGTTGGAAAAAAATAAAAACTAAAACTGACAATAGTTCATGGATGATTTCGACTTTAGATAAAAACAATACTACTTTTGATATCATATTCTCTAAGTCGGCGGAAAAAATAATATTGCCCAAGAAAGTAAAATTATCTTTCAAAGGAAAACAGTTATATTTTATTAGTAAAGAGGCTCTTTTTCTCTCTAAATTGATTTGGCTTGCTTCTGAGAATAGAACTGAAGAAAAAATAAAGAGAGATCGAAAAGTGGTTAACATACTCCGGAAAGATTTGAATCTTAACAATTTGAGAAAGCTGATGGCGGAAATGGAAGATCCATTTTGGACTAATGGTTATTTGTAATTAAAACTATTTGAGGTTTAAACAGTAGAGATATTGTGTGCTTTTTTCTAATAATTATAAAAACAGCCCCAGGGGAGATTTTCATCATTAATTTTGAACTCCCGACCTCCTGATATCTTTTTTATGCTGTTTTTACTTTTGTCAGCATAAACGATAATACAAGTCAGGTGCACTACCACTGTGCTACTGGGGCATAGATAGCTAGTTAAGTGATTTGTTTATTAAATTTGTGGCTAAAATCAGAGAGTAAAAATAACTAACTTACTACTTTTCCCCTTGTATGTGCGAAGGCCAAGCTCTGGATTTGAAGAAGAGAGGAGTTTCCTCGTATGGTAGGTATCTCTTCAATTTGAACCATTGTTTCATGAAATTCTGCATCTCGTACACTTCTTGGTATAATTCTTTTTCTCTCCTTTCTCTTTCGTCTTTGTATATTCTTGAAGCAAATATTTTTGTAAATGGTTTTAATAAAGGGTTTTTGTCAAGATCACCTTGATACGCCTCTTCTAGAAAAGCTCTGATTTTAATTTCCGCTTCTCCTTTATCCAATTTAAGTTTATTTCCATCTTTAACTACTTCTACTTGGGTTAATCCTAAACAATGCCAGTCATAATCAAGATAATATACCAAAGGAGCATCTACTGCTTTTCTGGTTAATCTCCATCTAATCCAAATTTCTTTGGTTCCTTTCATATCTAATCTCTCACCATAATACGTTTCCCAGAAGGTAGTGCCATTAGTCGCAGTCCAATTATGTTCCTGCAGCCATTCACGCAAAGCTTTATAGAATTCTTTTAAGTCAAATACATCTTTGTACTTGACTCGCATTTCTGCTCCGCCTAAGACATCATGTAATCTATCACTAGGAATCTTTCTTAATGGCATGGAAATAGGTAGGAAAAGCAGATATATAAATGTTTAGTCATGTAAAGCTCTGTAGAAAAAGTCGCCGCCATGGCCAAGAGGTAAGGCAAGAACTGCTGGTCGTAAGACCAATTGCTAGGTGCCCTCTGTGAAATTAAGCTTTAGAAAAGGCACTTGCCTTACGGCCAAGGCGACTTTTTTGATATTTTCTACAGAGCTGTCAGGTAAAAAGCATTAAGTTAAGTCTGCCGTTTGGCCAAGAAGTGAGCTTGGAACTACGATTGCTGAGCACAAGTTGGTAGGTGGTTTTCTTCGAATAAACAGTTTATAAACAACGAAAGTCAATAACAAAGAAACCACCAAGCGAACGGCCTACGGCAGACTTAACCCTACTTTGAGTTAAAAGAAGCGATAAAAAATATTTAATACCTAAAATTCCTTATTCTTCCACCACAGATAAAAAATCCATAAAGTACCCAGTCCCATATCAACTATGGCCAATTTTAATGCTTTTTGTAAAACAAGTGGTGATGACTCTAATGCAGGTACGATATGGGGATTAAAGGTAAGATGATTATACGCAACATATATAGTACTGGGCCATAATAAAGGAATTCCTAATGTTGAAAATATATCTAAAAATAAATGCATACTAATTCCCGCACCTAAAGCTATGGCACATTCTTTCCTTTCTTTCTGTTTGAATACGGTGAAAATTAAATAAACAAATAGGGGTATTGCAATGACAAAAAAGATAGAGTGACTAAATGTTCTATGGGTTTGTAATCCAAAGACCCAATCTAAGACATAATCCGCATCGGGAAGAATTCCTCCTAATAATAGAAAGAACCAGGTGTAATGAGTTATTTTTTTCTTGGTTGTGAATTCATAGGTTTTTCCAATTAACCATACACCGATTAAATGTCCGAAAGCATAAGTCATTCTACGATACTTTTGTGGGATGTTTATATAATTAGTGGAATTGTGATGGAAAAAGTAGTAAACTTGGACTTCACTTCATAATCACCTCAAAATTTATAAAGAACTTAGAGGTATGAACTACCTATGCTAATCGGCGTCGTAGGTAAACCCAATGTAGGAAAAAGTACTTTCTTTAAAGCTGCCACTCTGGCTGATGCTGAAATTGCTAATTATCCTTTTGCTACCATAAAACCAAATTCTGGTGTCGGCTTTGTAAAAATAGAATGTGTCGATAAAGAACTAGGCCGACAATGTAATCCTCGAACAGGATACTGTACTCATGGATATCGTTTTGTTCCCATTCAAATGATTGATGTGGCTGGTTTAGTTCCAGGGGCGCATGAAGGCAAGGGTATGGGGAACCAATTTTTGGATGATTTACGTCAGGCTGATGTTCTTATCCATGTAATAGATATAGCTGGAACCACTAATGAGAAAGGTGAACCAGTTCAACCAGGTAGTTATGATCCAGCCCAAGATGTAGAATTTCTTGAAGTGGAATTAGATATGTGGTACTTTGATATCTTACAAAAAGGATGGCAAAAATTTGCTCGAACCATTGTTCAAGAAAAACAAGAAATTCAAATAGAATTAGCTAAACAATTATCAGGGTTACATGTTACTGAGCCAATTGTGGAAGAAGCAATTGATCAGTTGAAATTAGATAAAGAAAAGCCACAATATTGGACTGAAGAGCAATTGAAACAATTAGCCACGGAATTACGTCAGAAAACTAAACCCATGATTATCGCGGCAAATAAATTGGATGTTCCTAGCGCATATGAGAACTTACAACGACTGCAAACAATGTTCCCAACTAGAACTTTTATTGGCTGTTCTTCAGACATAGAACTAGCTTTACGAGAAGCATCAAAAGCAGGGTTGATTGAATATATTCCGGGGGAAGTTTCATTCAAAATACTTGATGAATCCAAATTAAGTGGCCAGCAAAAAAATGCCTTAAAGTTTATTCAGAGTAACGTTTTAGATACATTTAAATCCACCGGAATTCAATATATATTAAATAAAGCGGTTTTTGAACTATTAGGATATATCGCTATTTATCCTGGTGGGATGAGCAAATTGGAAGATAAAGATGGAAATGTTCTCCCTGATTGTTTCTTACTTCCGGCAAAAAGTACCGCGTTAGATTTTGCGTATAAATTACACACGGATTTAGGGAAGAATTTTATTTGTGCTAAAGATATTCGTACCAGGAAGACTGTGGGTAAGGATTATTTGTTGAAACAGAGGGATGTTATAGAAATTGTTGCGGGTAAATAATCATTTTTTTCACTAGTGCCATTTTGAAGTGAGAAATAATATTTATAAATAGAACTATGTTCTGTATCTTAAATCATAGTCATATGGGATTAATAGGATTATAAAAAGGGTGAAGATGCATGGATAGGAAATACGTTTCTTGGACGTTGATGTTGGTGTTTGTTGGCTTATTAGCCTATATAGTTTTTGCAGAAGTAAATTCATCTAATCCCACCTTAGTCACTCCTACTGCCCGGCAGAATATTAGTGGGAATTTTGTCATTAATGTAAGCGCGCCAGGGCTGAGTGGAGTAAATAATCTTTCTAATTATACCAATGTAACAGTGTGGTTCTTCAATGCCTCTTCCAATTTAGCTATTACTCGCTTTAATTTAACCGATCGTAATCCTTCTCTTAATGTGAGTTTTAACTTAACCTTAAACAGTGCAACTTTCTTAGTAGATGGACTCTATAACATTACTATTAATGCTACCAATCAAACGGATGGTTTAATTGTAAATAATATTAGTGTCTTTGATGTAAATAATTTGATTCGAATAGATAATACTGCTCCTAGTGTGGTTAGTGTAAACCTTCCTGGTGATAGATTTAATTTTACCAACGGGACGCATAATTTTACCATGGTATTTAATGTCACCAACGCTAGTGGTTCTGATATAATGATGGTTATTTTCCAGTTGACCAATGGAAGCAATCCTACCTTTAACGTTACTGCGGTTTTTAACCAAACTTTAGCTAATGCAACTATTAATATCAGTGCCATGGCCGATGGGAATCAAACTGTGACTGTCTTTGCCAATGATACTGCCGGAAACATGAACAATAGTGTTACCTCTACTTTTATAGTGGATACGGTTCCTCCGCAAAATCTAACTTTGCTGTTACCTATAATCCAATATAATAGTTCCTCCGCCACAGTTGTATTTAATTGGACTGTCGGTGATAACCTCGCTACAAGTTCAACGTGCAACCTTACCATTGACGCGGTTGTAAATCAAAGTAATGTAGTTATTGCCAATAACTCTTTTGCCAATATAAGTGTTTTAAGGATTAGTGAAGAACTTCATAGCTGGAACGTTACTTGTTGGGATAATGTTTTTAATTCCAACACCTCCGCTACACGGTTTTTCAGGGTTGATTTAAATACTACCGATGTAACCGCTACTAACGGTACGCTTTCTAGAGCAAATTTCACTACTGGAAAAGGAAATGTTGTTTTCAATGTTTCGGTTAATAATCTTACCGGCTCAGCGGTGCATAAAGTCATTTTCCAGTTAACTAATGGAAGTAATAGTCCATTTAATGTGACTGCATCAAATGGAACCAATATGACTGTCTATAACGCTACGGTAAATGTTTCCGCTATGGCCGATGGGAATCAAACTGTGACTGTCTTTGCCAACGATACTGCCGGAAACATGAATAACTCTTTCACTATTAATTTTTTGATTGATACTGTTGCTCCGATAATTAATATAGTTAATGGCACCACTTTTAATACCACCAATAGCACTCCTATGTTTACTTTCAACTTCAGTGACGTTGATGATCTCATTAACTGTACTGTATTTAACTCCAGTAATAATGTTAAATTGGATACAAATATCTCTGCAGATGGTTCAACCTATAATGGTACCAATACCAATGTCAAGTTAACCACTGCTCTTGGGGATGGTACTACCCAATTATTTGTCAACTGTACTGATGACGTCCGCTTGGTAGGTCAATCAGCTGGGCTTAATATTACGATAGATACTGTTGCTCCAGATGTTCAAACTATTAATCTTCCTATTGATCGTCAAAATAGTAGTTCTGGGACTTTGATATTTAATGTTAGTATTTCTAACAACAGCGGTACTGCAATCCAGAGAGTTATATTTATTGTTCAAAATAACACTAATTACTTTAATTTGACTGCTTCTGCAACCAATGCTACTCTCTTTAATGCGAGTATTGCCGTAACCTCTCTAGCTGAAGGTGTACGAAATGTTACTATCTTTACCAATGATACTGTTGGAAATGTGAACAGAACTACCAGCCAATTTTTCACCATAGATTATACCACTACTGATGTAACCACTACTAATGGAAGTAGTTCTAGGGTAAATTTTACTACCGCTAATAGAAATGTTGTTTTCAATGTCTCTGTTAATAATTTAACTGGATCAGCTGTGCATACAGTAATTTTTCAATTAAATAATGGAAGTAATCCTTTGTTTAATGTAACTGCTTCAATCGGAGTTAATTCCACAGTTTATAATACCACAATAAATGTTTCAGCCATGGCTGAAGGAAATACCACGATGACTGTTTTTGCCAATGATACTGCCGGAAATATGAACAATTCCTTCGTGATGTACTTCGTGATTGACAGAACTGCGCCAGTAGTCACGTATACTAATGGATCGTTTACTACAGCAAATACTACTCCTTCAGTATTCTTTGATGTAAGAGACTCTGCCGATATATTAAATTGTAGTGTATACAATTACACCAACAATGTATCTATTACTACCAATAATGACAGTTTGACCTACAATGGAACAACTAAACAAATCAAAATAGCTAATGGCCTCCACGAAGGCGCAACTCAATTATTTGTAAATTGCACCGACTCGGTACGATTAGCTTCAAATACGGGTCAATCTGCAAGTTTTAACGTAACTATAGATACTACCAAACCTGTAACTAGTGTGGCTACGGCTAGTGATTTAACTTCAACCAGTGCCAAACTTACGGTTTCTACCAGTGAAACAACTACCTGTAAGTATGGAAATGGTGATAATAATTATGTTGATTTAGCTAGCTTTATGGATGGTAGTGGCGCAGATCATACTGCTACTGTAACTGGGCTTAGTGCTGATACATCTTATACTTACTATGTGAGATGTATTGATGGTATGCTTAATACTCAAACTAGCTCTAGTACCATCACTTTTAAAACGTCAGGTGCAACTAGTGGCGGTGGCGGTGGTGGATCTGGTGGTGGATCGGGAAGTTCCGTTTCAGGACAATTTTCCCAGCAAACTTGGACCTCCATTAATACTGGGGAAACTGCAACTTTACGAGTTGGAAATGGTGGGGTTGGCATTATTGATGTCAGCTTCCAAGTAGCTAAAACTACATATGGAGCTACAATCAAAGTTGAGAAAGTTGATACTCTCCCTGCTACTGTTAGTGCTTATACTGGGAAAGTGTACAAGAATATAAAAATATACGAAGCTAACTTGGAAAAGAACATTAAAGGTACAGCAACCATAAATTTCAAAGTTGAGAAAACTTGGTTAGACCAAAATAAGTTAGATAAATCTTCCGTGTCTATGCTTAGGTGGAAAGATAGCCAGTGGAATGAATTACCTACTACGGTTGGAGAAGATGATGGTAAGTATATCCATTATACCTCCCAAACTCCTGGATTTAGTTACTTTGTAATTGGTCAGAGAAGTGGGGCTGTTGCAGCTCAACCTGCATCAACTGCTCCGCCTTCATTAGGAGCTACTGCTCCGTCATCATCCGAACCAAGTACGGGAGAGGCAGTAGCAGAGACTGCTGATAAATCGCCCCCAGCCCCAGTTTGGCCATGGGTAGGGTTAATAATAATAATTGCTCTGATTGTAGGGGTAGTTTACTGGTTATCTCAGAGGAGATAATTATTTTTCTTTTTTATTATTTTTCTTTATGTTTTTAATACGTTTATGCTTATTTCTTGCTTGGGTGTAATACCCCACAATGCACAGAGAAACAAGGATTCACAAAAACAAACAGCGATTTGTTTTTGGAACTAAAAATCAATAGTTTTTGATTTTTATGTTTCTCTGGCACACCAGTGAAGTAGTTTCTTCACTGAGTGTTCTACTGTGATATGGATTCCAAGCAAGATTAAAAAATACCCCGCAGCTCTGCAAGAAATGAGAAAAATATCTCATTTCTGCACAGAAATACAATCGCGGTTGTATTTCTTGTGCTGCGATTGGGATTTTTTATTAAACCAGTTAAACTGATGAGAACTTTGAATAATTCAATATTTTAACTTCAAAGTTCTTAAGAGTACAAAATGAAGCTACTAACTTCATTTGTGCCCAAACGAAATCGTTGTTTCGTTTTGGGAATGTGAAATAGTCGGGATTTTGGTATTGATTATTTGGGATGGGACTCAAAATTCCTCTTTTTCAAACTTCTCTGATGAATATAGTGTGTCGTATCGAAATAATTAAAAAGAGGATTATTTTACTAGATACTACCCCTTTAATTGTTAACTGATTAAATTGTTGACAGATTAACTGGACCAGTAGGTAAAACAAAAAGAGGTACACCATGGGTTTATTTACACGTATTTTCGCTTCAACTAAGAAAGCAATCATTCCTGCTGAGGAAAAGGATATAACTTTAGCTTCTCTTCCAGAATGGTTAGAAAATAAAAAAGTGGAAATTCTTTCCAATTCTAATTTGGGTGAAGAAACTCTTCGTTACAAAACTGCTATTAAAGAGAGACGTTGGATGTTAGAAAATCTTCTTGATTCTTGGGAACAGAAAAATCAGTCAGGTCCAGTTAAAAATAGTCCCCGCCAAATAGTGGGAGTATTTTTAGAAACGAGGAAAGTTCTTGAAAACATCAAGTTTAATGAGCAAAATACTACTACTTTAAATCATATTTTGAGCGTAAATGCCAATATGGAAAAAAATCTTTTTCCTTTACTTAATAGGTTAGAAAATGGTAATTTTGAGGAGTTTTCTGTTTTACTAGAAGCTGGAAAAGGATTTAATGAACATAACCCCGACCATAATCCTTTATTGAGATTTTTAATGGATTTGAAATATTTACAGGAAGAATTTGATACAAAAGTTATTCAAAGTGGATTTAAGACTTTAGGACAGCTCCAAGATAGAGCTAAATTATTGCAAGAGAAGAGATCAGAAATGGATGAGATCAAAAAGACAATTGAGACCAAAAAAACACGTTTAAATACGGAAGAAGTTCGAAAGAAAGAGAAAGAAGCAGAACTTAAATCTTTGGAAGAAGGGCCTCAATTTTTCGGATGGAAACAGTCTGAGGGTAAAAAAGAAAGCCTGTTGGCTGAATTAAAATCAACGGAGAGTAAAATCATGGCTTATTTAGAACCTTTATTACCAGTAATGAAAGATTATATAACTGTAGTTAAAGGTGTGGGAAATAGTGTTTTAATTCAAGAATATATGAAAAGTCCTTTAGATGCTTTTTATGGTGATCGCAGGGTGGCTATTCGCTCAATCGTTTTTGATCTTAAGAAAGCATTAAGTACTAATCTCTTTCGTTATGATGGCGAAGAAGTTTCCAGGTTGTTAGTACACCTCAGTTCTGTTCCTGATTCTTTTTTGGAACAAGCTCGGCATAATCTTAGTGTTTTGAAGCAAGAATTGATTGAATCCAGAAGTTCTCTGGAACATAGTCCTTTAATGGCCAAAAAAGAAGATATATTATATCGTTATGAACATTTTTCCCATCAAGCGGATAAATTACAACACCAAATTCAAGATTTGGAAGGAGAGTATCATGACGATGAAATCACTTTCAATCAGCAGTTAATGTTGTTTCAGAAATCGATAGAGAATGCGTTGGGAATCAGTTTGCAGATTGAGGAATCGTTGGCTGCATTCTCATCATCGGTAGGATTCAATCTTGCTAAAGAGAAAAGAAGTTAGATAAAAATAATGTGACGACAAATGGTTTTTAGTACCTTGTTTTTAAAGCTGTTTACGGTTTTGCCAATTTCCATAACTGATTAAAATAATTGACAAAAGTATGATAGATTTTATCCGAAGTTATAAGCAAAGAGATATGCTCTTTTTCATTTGGCACTAAAAACCATACTTTTTTTTGATAAATAATTATTGATATGGGAATATTATATGGGTCGGGAAGAAATTTAACAGTGGTGTAACCCAAGTTTGACAGATAGATAGAAAAACGTTCTTAGATTGTTTGAATTTTGCATGAAACAAACAAAACTAAGAACAGAAACAATAATACCTAACCA
>Ga0209541_10010058_pt1 | contig 15184 bp, 13 predicted proteins | sample RifCSPlowO2_01_FD_184027 | JGI IMG/M metagenome (GOLD analysis project Ga0209541, IMG submission 184027) | Groundwater microbial communities from Rifle, Colorado - Rifle CSP2_plank lowO2_0.1 (SPAdes) (version 2) | ecosystem: Environmental > Aquatic > Deep subsurface > Groundwater | place...
GGTTTCTATGCCCGCATCTCATCACCAACGCGAAAAGGGGCGTCTTGCCTCGGTTCAAGCGTTGCTGGTGGGAAACCATCCAATGTCTTGGGTCGCCGAGCAGGGCGCCCCTTCTTGGTCTACAATCTCTTCCCCCAATCTCTATGCGTATCACTCTCCTCACTACCGTCGTCGCTCTCAGTACGATCTTCCTCACTCCCTCCGCTGAGGCTTATTCCTACACCCGAGGGCACTACCGCTCCAATGGGTCCTATGTGCAGCCACATTACCGGAGTAATTCCGACGGCTATTTCTTCAATAATTGGTCGACGAAGGGAAACTCCAACCCATTCACAGGGAAGAAAGGATACAGATCATGGAAGTATTAACAGCTCCACTCTATGAATTTTTCCACTCGTGCTCTGGCAATACTCTCGGTTGTTATCCCGTCTCTCTTCGTGATGGCACTCTTTCAATTTCCTTCCTATCCAGAGAATTTTTCGTTCGTAGAGAAGGTAGAGGCGCGGCCAAACAGAGCTGTTAGAGCACAGAATCTTGCCAAGAAAAACAGGAAAACACCTGAGAATCGAGACACTAGAAAAGCTAGGAAAAAAGCTAAAGATCCGATCCAAGACGTTACTAAAGATAAGGAGAAGCAAAAAAGAATTGATTGGGAAACGGGTCAAGAGGCGCGCCTACGTCAAAAAATAGAAGACGAGGAGAAGCAGAAAGAACGAGAGTATGCACAAAGGAAAGCCGCAGAAGGAAAGGAAAAACGGAGGAAAGCCGAATTAGCCACAAAAAGACCGGAAGGGGCAAAAGAATTAGCTCGTATGGCTACTAAAACTGATGAATGGAAAATTTTTCGAAAGGAGATGCTAAAGGCCATGAATGAGAAAGATCTTTCAACCGACTATATAAAAAGGATCGCACAAATCGATTCACAATGGGTTTCGAAATTCAATGAGTACATAGGTATTTACAATGCTGCCTTGAGTGAACCAGGCAGCCTTCTTGAGACCGAAAAGACGATTCAAATCTCCCTCTTAGAGAAGGTAATGGAACAGATCGAATGGCAGTTCTATGGCACCCTCAAGACGTATGAGTCTCCTGAACCGACGTACTTCATCGTTCCTACCCCATCCTACGTTCCTGTACCCGTTTACTCCCCACCACCGAGCCAAGAGGATCACCAGAAAATGTGTAACAGGAAAACAGCTGAGAATGCTCTTAGGGGGGCAGCGTGGTCTTCAGGGGCAAGTCGCGAATTATACGAACTAGGTTGCACAACAAAGGATCAATACTGTAATGGGTGGGCGATAGTGGGAACCCCTTCTTATCTCTGGCCGCAGGAATGTAGAGAATAGTATGAACAAGAAAATTTTTATTGCAGCTTTACTACTTCTCCCGAGTGCCGTCTTCGCCCACCCTGGTAGGACTGATTCCTCCGGTTGCCATACCTGTCGCACGAACTGTCCGTCGTGGGGCCTCGACTTTGGGGAATACCACTGCCACAGGGCAAAGGCCATCCCGCAACCACTCCCACCAATACGAAGCCATCGTGGAGACATAGGTGGCAGAGGGTACACAGAGCCAGCACCAGATTATGGGCGAGGCGTGGTCCCACCAAGCTATGTGCCCCGTGGGAATACTGCGTCCAGCAGAGGAGCCATTTCAGCCCCTACAAGACAAAGCAGCATCACATCGACGCATGGGACCTCTACACCCCCTGCAACGAGCCCGGGAGGATTATGGGAATGGGTGCGATCGTGGTGGGGGAAGTAGAAAAGATCAGAAAAAGGCGACATGATCGCAAAAATGGCCACAAACTGCTAAACGAACCCACCATCGCTGTTTAACGTCACATCCAGCGACGCAGAGGGGGGTGCAGGCCTCCCCAGCCGCACTGCCTGTATTCTCTGGAGTTCATGCAGAGTCTGGAGAAAAATTCGTTGCAGGTGGGCATCGTAGCGCTGGAGCCTTTCGAGATCAGACATGGGTGGGATCATCTTCGACTGTAGATCTGCCTTCCGTACTTTTTCCTCATTCAACTCCAAAATCTTTGCCGCGCTTCGGAAGAACTCGCGCAGATCCTTTGCATATCTCAACGCACACTCATCGAATCTCTTTTTATCCTCAGCAGTCATCGGTTTTGCACCTCCATTGTTCTGCACGATCCAGTTGAAATGGCTGACGTATTCCGCCTTCCAGAATCCGGAGTTTCCACCAAGTTCTTCATGGAGTGCTTCTGTCATTCCCACCGAGAGCGGCAACCCCTTCTCCCGCATTGACTCGACCACCGCTTGCCAACCGGTTGCGAGATGTGTGCATCCCATACTTGTGCGCATACGGCGGAAGAAACCGTGTTCAATGTCATTTCTGGCCCCTCCTTCCGTTGCAAAATGTTCGATTGCCTGTTGCATGTAGTGGGGGTCCACTTGTTTTCGAATGAAGCCGGTCTCCGCTATGTGGAGGCGTCGTAAGCGCCAGAAAGTTGCGAAGAGACGATCCACGAGGAGGGTTTCCAGAATGCCCTCTGGCTGCATCTCCTCGAAGAAGAGTTCCAGGAACGCAGCAAACCCCTTGGAGTCCGTAGGATCTCCACTGGTCGGGATGAATAGATGGTTGCTTAGAATGCCGTGCTTGAGAGCGTTCAGACTGGCAGTTTCCTTTCCATCCTCAGTTTTGGGACCAGTACTAAGCTTGGCGTTTTTACGGTTGGCAGTGATTTTCTTTGGGGAGATCATAGTAGGTGATGAGAAGTTCTGTCGCGTATGTGTTGGTCCATTTCTCTCTGCACCTCAGCTACTGCTATAGAAAACGGATCGTCATCGGGAATGCTGCCACTACTTCCACTACTGCCATCATATGATCCAGAAGCCGTTTTCTCTGTGGCAGCAGTATGGGATACCTCCAATTCTCCAACACAAGTGCTGCCATCTGTGGGAACTTTGATGATCTGATCCCGAGACACACCGAACACCTCACAGGCTGCCTCCACGGTATCCACCAGTCCGTCATCGCTTGTGGTTGCACTCTGTGGCGGCATGGCAGCAGTGGCAGCAGTCTCTGGGGCTTTGGTGATGGTGATAAGGGTCCCTCCTGACTGCTTGCGGGCATTGATGCTGATACCCACTTCGAGGAGATTCGTGCTGATCTCATTCAGCCGACGGAGGAGCCAACTCGGAGCATTGGGCCATCCTCCTTCTTTTGTGTTGAGTTTCTCCTGTCCAGCAACGTCCTGGAGCATCCCATAGAGTTCGCTCGAGCGTTTCTCCAGTGACGATTGACCCTCCATCAGTATAATCACTGCACAGGCAAGCTGACTGCCACGAATAGCCTCCTCATGCTGCTCCTTAATGTTCGCAAAGTAGACACGGAGAAACTCTTCCTGCGTGTACCCGAGGGCTTCGGCAATGGCACATCCCCACCGACAGAAGTCGGCCATGCGCGGGAGACGTCCGAGCTCAATAGTTGGGTAGATTGCCATAGCCTTTGAAAGAGCAGCGAAGATCGCACCCATGAGGCGTGGGCGCATTTCTTCGAAATCCGCGAGCACTGCCCGCTCCTCGCGTCGCTTGTCTTCAGGGATGCGTACGAGTCGGATAAGCATGCTACGGTCGAGGAGGTCTGGCCTCGTCGCCGTTGGGTTAATGCCCGTGAAACCGATGACACGGCGGAAGTTGTAGATCACATCCTCATCATCCGAGTAGAGCATGCGCTTTGATGTCCCTTCTCCTGTGACAGCCCGACAGAGCATGTTGGACTGTTCTTCGCTCAGGCTGGAGAGGTTATCGAAGAATGCCGCATAGTGGTGTGCAAGCATCTGCACGAGTTCCCGTGGATGGTAAGGGAAGGACAACACCTCAATGAGGGACGGGTCAATCAAACGACGGATCATACGAGCAAGTGTGGTTTTGGCTGAACCCTGCGGCCCATGGAAGTTAGGTATCGGACGTGGGATGTGTGGAAGAAACGCCGCGACAATCCAGACGAGCAGGAGAATCCCCTGCGTCGGATCGGCGAGATTAACGAGGGATAGGAACTCCCGTAGGTTTCCCCCTGACACCGGTACCACTTGTTGCTGTGTATGTCTGTAACGAGAGAAGAGAATTGGTGGCTTTGGTTCAATGGCATAGCCTTGCGGCGTGATGTGGATCGCCTGCCATCCCTTGTCGCTGAGATCGTACCAAATGTCATCATTGTGGTAGGCAATGCGATAGGTAAGGGGATACCGTTTGCCGTCATGGACAGCCTTCGCCTCAAGAATGGTGAGCACGGAGCTGACGGTTTCTTTGCCTGGTATAACTTTCAGCCCCTTCCATAGGAGGCTGCCGAGCCATCTGCGCATAGCGCGACTCGTGAGGCGCACCACTTCGCGATGATCCCCGATGGTGATGCAGGCATGGGCCTCCTCCTGCTCGTCATGGAAGAATTCCACAGGATCCTTTTCAATAAGCTCGAGGATGCGGACGGCTAGCGAGCGTTTGTCTTCATTCTCCAGATCATCCTCATGGTTTGCACGGATACTATCGTAGATGCGCCGTAGCTCCGGTTCGTCGAGTGGTTGGGAGTTCTGTGCATTCCATTCCTTGATTGCACCCCATACCTGTATGTCCCACAGCTCCTTTGGGAGTGCACAGAAGAGCTTACCAAGGATGGATGTTGCTGTCGGGTGCCTGTTTTCCTCAACTCCCTTGGCGCCTGATTTCCAGAGTTTTTTGCCCTTTGTCTTCCCGCCTACATTCTCCGGTGAGGTGGAAGTGGGCGGGGCTTTGATAGTCTTGGGAATGCCAGCGAACGTGTGTGGTTTCATAGGTCGATGTAAAGAAGACGAATGAGGAAAGGATTGTTGGGATCCTTCATCTGCTGAAAGCCAGGGAGTCGGAGGACACGTGTGACATCCTTCGCGTTACCATCAGCGCCAAAATAAGCAATGATCTCTTCCATGTGATTGCGATACATATCCGGGTCCATTTGCTCAATCCCACTCACCATCCAGATGGCATGGAGGCCATGCTGGGTATCAAGAATGACGTGCGGTAGAAATGTGCCTTCGAGGAGTAGGAGACGCCGAAGCATCTTCACTTTTCGTGCGGCAATCTCTTCTGGTGATGTGCCATCGCCCATCTTCGCTGCGTCCCAATCCATGTAAAAGGCTCGTGGGCCCATGCAGTGTTCCTTCTTCCGCGCCTGCGAGAACGGATTGACGCTGAAGAAGACGCCAAAATGCTTTTTCTGCATGGTCTCCGCTTCCGTGAGCGAGAAGGACTGTCTACTCACGCCATAGGTACTCTGAGGGTCTGGGTCGTAGTAATACTGGATCCAACTGTGGGGGAAGTGTTCCAGGAACTTGAAAGGATGGAGTTGCGGCGTAGTTTCACGGAAAATTTGGAGAGTCTCTTCTGGTTTTTTACTGGTCTCTAACTGGAGAAATCGATGGAGGAACTCATTGTGATTGCTGCTGGTGTGTGATACCATGTCCATGTCAAAATTGGGTAGGGGATAAAGAGACTTGCTCCTGAACCGGGTGGGTTTCTTCCCCCATGGGTCCGTCACGGGGATGCTTGGAAGTGAGTGCCATGCGCCGCTGTATCCGATGGAGGATCTGGAAGTACTCCACCCAGGCCACGAGATGGTCAGGATTGATGGGCATCTGTGAGCTGGGAGGGGTCGATATGAAGAAGGTGAGCAACATGGAAAAGCACCGATGTTGGGGGGGCAGCCCTTCCTACTTCATAATTCCAAAGTGTTGCCCTGTGTATTCCGAGCTTCTGAGCCAGCCAGACCCCAGAGATTCCACGCTCCTTCCGAATTTTGCGAAGTTGTGTTATTGACATGAACGAAAAAGTAGAGGAGCCTTACTGTTGTGTCTAGAAAGTTATTGGACACAGTTGTGTCCGCTGGCAGCATGCTTCGGAGAGAGCGAGAAGGGCGCGGGCTTTCTCTCCGAGACTGTTCAAAAAACCTTAACGGGAAACCATCTTTTAAGACATTGCAGCGCTACGAAACTAGCCAGAGAAGGATTCCAAAGAGGGATGCGATACGATTATCGAGATTCTTTGAAACCAGAACGGGACGAGCAGCATTTGTACAACGCTGCCGCGACGAACATGAACAAAATAAGACAAATATGGATCCAAGAAGAAAACATTGGGATACCTACAAAGCAAAACAAGTATTCCGTTCCCACATCGACATTGGCCTTGGTGTCCACTTCCGACCTGAATCGGAGCAAGTTGTTCATACCATGCTCACACAAGAAAATAGTCCTTTCGATGTTCACGATATTCAGTACGCCGCTGCCCCATTTGCCCAAGTTGTGATATCGGAAAGAAAAAAGAATGGGGAATCGGTCATGGGAATCGGTGAGGATGGAAGGGTGTGGCTCTGTGTACTACAAAACAATGGAAAGATTTACACGTATGAGGGGGATGCCAAAAATGGTCTGTCTCGCCCCGTAGTCCCTGATGAAAAATCTACTGTGGCTATAGATTACTCAAATCTTCCTAGAAAAAATTTCGGGTGGGGGCCGTATGCTGACTTTTGTCGGAGGCGAAAACTTCGGTACCCACTGACATTGTTAGAATTGGCTCGGGAGGAAGTAGAACAGTCCGATTTACTGAGTGAGGAATGGTACGAAGGAAGGAAAAGGTTATTTGTAGACCGCGATCGCATCGTGGCCCTTAGGAGCACACTCATTGCTAGTGTGGACTGGATGGAAAAGGGGAAGGGAAAAAAGAAAAAAATACTAAACGATCTTAGATACCATGCTACAGAGCTACCAGCATTACTAGATTTTCCCCATTCTGTTAAGGCACTACAAGAAAAACTACTGAACGTCATCGATACTATTACAAATGCTATTCTTCGCTCCTCATCTTAAACATATGTTCCTCATCTACACCCGCCGCTCAACATCCGATGAGAACCATCAGCAGTATTCTCTTGATGCCCAGGAAAAGATTTGCAGGCGGTATGCAGAGCAGCGAGGCTTGCGCTTTGCGGAGATTATTCGGGAGGAACACAGCGCGAAACTTGCGGGGAAAAGGCCAATGTTTCTCAAAATGCTGAAGGATCTGGAGGAAAAGAAATATGCGGGAATCGTCGTCCATAACGTGGACCGCCTCCTCCGTTCGATCGGAGATTATGCACTCATTGATCGGTTGAGAATGCAGGGAACAGAGTTTCACTTTGTCGATGGTTCCTACCCCAATACCCCCGAAGGAAACATGATGCTGGGGATTAACGTCGTCTTCGCCAAATGGTATGTCGAGAAACTCTGCAAGGAGGTGAAGAAAGGGTTTAGGGAATCTTTGGAGCAGGGGCGGCTTCCACGGGAGGCCCCCGTGGGTTATTTAGACAAAGGGAAAGGCATCAAGGAGCCCGATCCGGTATCTGCCCCACTTGTGAGACAGGCATTCCAGCTCTATGCCACGGGGGATCATTCTGTAGAGACACTGACGTATGAAATGCGCAAGCGTGGGCTCCTGACGAAGCGCGGCCAGAAATACAGGAAATGCCTCTCAACTTCTTCCATGCACCGCATCCTCTCCAATGGATTCTATTGCGGTGTAGTGACACATGTGGGGGAAACATTTCAAGGGAAACACCAGCCTCTCATCCCTCGATCGTTATTCGACGTTGTCCAGAAACGTCTCAACAGCAACTGTACCTCCATCGTCACGAAGAAACCTTTTGCGTACCGTGGCATGCTGCGCTGCGTCTGCGGTCACATGCTCTCCCCATACGAGAAGAAGGGACACGCCTACTACGGCTGTCACAATAAGGTCTGCCCCGAGAAAACCACAAGAGAGGAAGCGGTTGAGGAAGGCATTATGGCAGTTCTCCGGAGGATCTCGTTCACGGATAAAGAACTGGAACAGACTCGTGATGCCATGAAACGTCTCGAGCAATTCGTTTCCGATGAGCGAGACGCGCTCGCGCAGTCTATAGAGAAACGACGGGCCAAGCTCCTACAGGAATTCGATCGGGCACGGCAACTGGTTATCGACAATGTGTTTGGGAAGGAGGAGTACGAAGCAGAGAAACAGAGACTGCAGAGTGCCTTGTCTGCCCTCAACGAGGAGGAACAGAAACTCCAGCACATGGAGGTCCAGCGGCTGGAGGATGTGTACCGGTTCTTAGAACTCTCACGAAACGCTCCGGTCTACTACAAAAACGGGACAGCCTCTGAAAAGCGCCATATTGCCCAACTTGTCTTCTTAGAACTCAAGGTGAAGTCCAAGAATTTGGCTTCATACAGTCTTTCCGAAGCATTCGCCCCCCTCGAAAAGAGGGGGGTCATTCCATGTGGCGGGGCTGACGGGATTTGAACCCGCGACCTCTCGCGTGACAGGCGAGCGCTCTGAACCGCTGAGCTACAACCCCACAAAAGCATCATAGGCAGGAAATACCAGATTCCAAGTGAAAAACCCCACCCCGCGTCCGCGGGGTGGGGAAGTGGTCACTGTCCTGTAATGGCGACAATGCTTGCGAGAGCTTCGGGAACCGTTGCCATGGTTCCGCCGAGAGCCAGGAGAGCGCCCACAACGAAGGCGTAACCCGCGATCGCACAGCAGATTCCTCCCCCCCGCAATGGCTGCGGCTCCCGCAGCGTCTCCTCGACTGCCGTGATGGCAGAGAGAAGATCGCTGTGCGATGGAACATTGAGGTCTGCATGGAGCAGATCTCCGCCGCGGAGTTCCTGCAACAGTAAAGAGAGGTGGAGTCGACCTTCCCGCGGATAACACAACGCGGCAAGACTGTACTTCTGTGCAGAAAGGAAGGTGAGGAGCCTCTGTCTCTTCGGCCGCGCGCCGATGTAATCGAGGCATTCTCTCCATGCGAAGAACGCGATGATCCAGAAGAGCCAGTGCATCCCGGAGAATACGAGGAGGAGGGCGAAGAGGACGGAGATTCCCTGGAGAAAGCCTCCGGCGATCTGATGGACGGAGTAGGCGATTGCGCGCAGGACGCCTCCACCGTCGAGAGGGAAGACGGGGATCAGGTTGAAGAGGTTCAGGATGGCCATCCAGCACGCGGCCCCTGCGAGAACTGTCCATCCCATGAAAAGGTAGGCACATGCAGTGACTGCCGCGAGGGCAAGGCCGAACGCCGGTCCTGCAAGGTAGATGAAGACCGTCGCAGCCTGCGATGGGGGCTTGCTCTTCGGCACTGCGGCCCCTCCCACGAAGGGAATGAGGTAAATTCCACTGACCTTCATCCCACACCGCTGCATCGCCCAAATGTGACCGTACTCGTGGAAGACGAGACTCCCGATGAGGAGGACTGCGAACCCCCACGAGAAAAAGAGGGAGTAGACCACGAAGGACAGCACTCCCAGACCAAGCATGATCGCGAGGGCGTAGCGCCCCTTTGTCCGGTTCATCGTTCACGCTCCTTTCGTTGCGATTTTTGAAGGACCGGTGACTGACAGGCCTGCACCGTGCAGGCCGAAAGAGACCGTATTCCCTGAGAGGAAAATTGACAATACCAAATCAAAATGCTATTTTTATACGAAAATGAATAATGAGCCGACGCTTCGCCCGGTGCCCTCCCTGCACGACGTCCATGCAACGTTGCGCACACTCTATGGTCGGGAATATCCCGGAAATTCTTCTCCGCATCTCTTCGAGGCGTTGCTCCCAAAACTCCCCCCCTATATCAGGACGCTCATCGAGAGACAAATCGACTCACTGATACACAAGGAGATCGGCGCAGTGAAATCACTCGCCGATCTGAACGATGCGGAGCGGAATGCCCTGGCGGCGTTCTTCGATCAAGAGGTGCTCCGGGCCTACCGGGAAGTGGGACGCGACTCTGCCCTTTCGAGCGACAGGCACTCCATCATCCACTTCGACACGCTGCCCCCCATTGTGGCACACGATCTCATCACGATGGCATCGAGACAGAATCCTGCGTCCCTCGAGCGCATGGGGTGTGTTTTCTTCGACGTCGATGGCACCAAAACCATCGTCGATTGCACGAGCCATGCGCACGCCGGGAAATACCTCGAAGGATTGGCGGAATTCCTCTGCCATCCGCCAGCATCAGTACAACGGTGGCTTGCGGAACGAAATCTGCGCACGGAAGCGTATTCCGTTGCCGGAGACGAGTTCATCGTCATCGTGCGCTCCGCTACCGAGGCCGTCGACCGAAAGACCCTCGACGCATTTGCTCTGGAAGTGCAAAAAGCCATCGCCAGCGATGGGGGTTTGGCTTCCTTTATATCCTTTGATGATCCGGCTTTCATTATGGAATATGACAAGTGGAGCGATGAAGATCGCGCTGCGTACCAGCGTAATCCCGAAGCAATGAAAGACCGGCTGGACATATCCCGCAGCAAACTCCCCGACCGTTTCACCCCTTCCGTCAGCTGCGGCTCCGCAACGCTGCTCGAAGCTCTCTGTGAGGCGCTCTCCCCTGACACCGAGGAAGCAAAAACGCTCGAGGAGCTTGGGGTGAACGCCTTCCGCTTAATGGTCGCACGCGCCGATGGCCGCCTCAAGGAAGATAAACATGTCTTCCGTGAGCATCTGATGGACCATAAATGGAAAATGTTCCTCCTCCGGAACGCCGAAAATCGCAACCTTATGTCCAAGATCGAGGCCCTGAGAGCCCAGTTGAAAGAAACCCTGGAACTTTTGCATTGACTCAACGTAAAATTGTGTATTAAATACAAATGCACTGCCACCGTGGCAGTGCATCTTTCACTACATCGGCTTCAAGAAAAGGAGGTGAGAAGTGATTCACCCAAGGGAGTTGTACGTCGACTGGAGGAGAGCGTCGCGTCCTCTCCAGGCACTCATGGAACTCATGGGGCTGGAACCTGCCTCCGAGTTCGCGGAGGCTGCGCGGCAAATCGATGAGTCGGGATGGTCCCGCCTTTCCGCTGGCACAACCGTGTCTCGGGAAGAGTATCAGGCGCGCCTGCCGGAGTTCCGACCGTGCCTCGAGGAACTCGGCGTCCTGCGTTCATTCCCCGAGCGCTATGGAACGCTCCGCGCTTGTGAGATGGTCTGGCCAGGGGCAAGCGCCCGTCAGGCCGCTGAACGCCTGCGCCCTGGGATCCGAGCGATCATCGAATGTCGAGCGTTGAATGTCACAACGCTCACAGCGCTCGCCGCTCTCCGTCGTACGCCGGTGGGTAGTGAGCTCGAATCCCTCTCAGATCTCGTGAGGGACCCGGGCCGCTGCATCCGGGACGGACACGTGCTCGAGGGCACGATGATGCGGTGTTTATGGGAGCGCATGAAGGTGGATTACAATGGCCTTCTGAAACACCTGCTGTTCGATGTTGTGACAACGGACAGGGTGCCCCCCGAAGCGCTCCACGGCAGACCGACGAATCTCGCGACGCTTGCGGCGTGGTGGCACCTCAATCGCAATCCGCGCCGGGTGGCGATCACCTCGATCGCCCCGTACGGGTATCGGTTCTGGTGCGAAGCGTCGGGGCACTTCCCGGAATGCTCCTGGGAGCTTATCGCGCCAGTCCCCGATAGCCCCAACGTCGTCGGCGCCATCAGCGAGGTTGGAAAAATCGTCTACAACCTCGCAAAGCTCATAGCATGAAGCCAATGTTTCCAGCCCCGCACACACTGATGTGTTGCGGGGCTGGACTTTTGATCTGCACCAACCATGAGGTACACTTCTCCTCGTCTCAACGATCTGTCAGGGCAGACACGTTTCTTCTCTAACAGCTTGCATCGGGAGGCCTAATCACCCTTCGCCGTGGCGTCGGGATGCGGCCACCCACCTGGACGACCAGGGACAAGCGTTTCTGCACCGACGGTCGTTTGGACATGGGCGCGGAAGGCCCCTCACCCTGCCCTCTCCCGCGGGGAGAGGGAATCTTGTAAATACTGCAGCGGATCAACATTTTTTCCGCCAATAATGACCTCGAAGTGGAGGTGCTGGCCGGTGGAGAGCAGCCCTGCCCCCGGCGTTCCCGGTTCGCCCCCCGAGCGCGCAATGGGATCGCCTTGCCGAACATGCTGCCCCTCGGTCACCAAAAAGCTCCTCACGTGGCCGTACAGCGTCACGAGTCCATCATCATGCACGAGCGAGAGTGAGTTAAACCCCTGTCCTCGATCCGATACGTTGCGCACGACACCATCGGCCGCGGCTTTCACCTCCGTTCCCTGCAGGACGGGTATATCCACTCCCTGATGGGGAATCCCGAAGCGTTCCTCGTACGCCGAGTCCAGGAAAGAGGAGGAAATCTCCCGGATGGAGTCCACGGGCCACGTAAGATCCACGGCAACATCCCGCCCGGCGTCGGCGTACCGCCGGCTCCATCCCGTCGCCTCACCCTGCGCCTCCCACAGTTCCTGCAACGCCTCTCGAATACGAAATTCCGCCGCGCGCTCATCCTGGAGGAGCACCATCAATTCCCCGCGCGTCCTCCGCCACTGCTCCCGCCGCTCCGGGACATCCGAAAATTCCCAATGATTTTGCTCCTCCTCGAGAAGCCGCAACTGATAGCGCAGAATTTCCCCCTTCCGCTTGAGAACCTCTTGCGTAACACGCGCCGAACGGATCTCCCGCTCACTATCCTGCACCACTTGCGCCGTCTCTCGTTCCGAACCTCCCACCGCCTCCGGCCCCCTGCATCCAGTAAGGATGAGGGAACTTACAACCAGGACGATGGAGGTAGCCTTCCGTTGCACTGAAGACAAATAGTACAGGAAGACCTCGTTTTTGGTATCCTTGACCACTCCCATGCGCCCACTCCCCATCCTCTACTCGGCCCACCACTGCAGCGCTCATTTCGGGGAGTTCGGCAGCCGATCGACGCTGAGTGCAGAACAACGGAAGCGCCTGAGCGATTGCGGCACCGATCTCACGGTTCCGCTGCACGGCAAGGCCATCCTGGCGAGCTATTCTCGTGGCATCATCGACCTCAATCGGCCCGTGGGCCACCTCGATCTCTTCCGCGCTACGGATTTTGCTGATCCACCCAACCGTATTTGGCACCCGTGGCAGGAGCCCACTCCCCAAGAGCAGGGAGACATCATCCGACGGATCTACCAGCCGTACCACGACCGACTCCTCCAGTGTCTCCAGGAACTCTCCAAAGGGCAGCAACCGGTCATTGTCGTCGCGTGGGACAACATGGGACGGTATCCGCTGCGGGGGGATGGATCCCCGCGTCCCGGCCTCACTGTTCCCATCATCCTCAGTAATTGCGGCAAGAAGGGGAGTACGGACCAAGACGAGCAACAGCAAGAACTTCCCAGCTGCAACCCGGCACTCCTCTTAGCACTCGCGGAAGAATTTCGCCATGCACTTCTGGCCCGTGGATTCCCCTTGGACATCGCCAACGGCATTCACTTTAATCTCCCCGGCTTCAAGGGAGGGTACGTCTGCGAACACTACACCACCCTCCGTCATCCCGATCTTCCCGTCGCTGCCACCGTGCAGTCACTGCAAGTGGAATATGACGCCGCTCTCACGCACGATCTGCGTACACTCCAGACAAATTACAGTGCCATCTCGCGGCTCCAGCAGGCATTCTCCTCTGCGATGGAACGGGCGTATGCGAATCTCCTCTCATAGGTTTCATGACATACACGAGGGTACAATAGTCCTATAGGCGCGTAGCTCAGTCGGTAGAGCACAGGTCTCCAAAACCTGGGGTCGCAGGTTCGATCCCTGCCGCGCCTGCCAATCACGAAAAGCCTTATGAAGCTCCATCAAACCACCGCCGAACGCTTGCTCAACGTTCCCTTATCCCATGCACCGCGTTCCTACGTGAATGCCTTCGTACGCTTCCATCACCCCTGCACGTTCTCTGAACGCTGGAAGGCAGCGGAGGACGCCGGATGGAATGTGTTCCAGTTCCCTTCGGAAATGCTGCGTGGTGGCGACCTCCTCTCCGATTCAGGCACGACGACCCTCACCCTCGAACAGCTCTCCGCGATGCTCCTCGGCGATCAGGCGTACGGCAGCAACCGGGGGTACTTCCAGCTCCTCAAACAACTCGAGGAAACTTTCGGCACTCACACCGACGCGTGGGAGATCTTCCTCTTCCACCAGGGACGCGCCGCGGAGCACGCACTCTTCTCGCAACTCGGTTCCTGCGCCCCCCACGCCGTCATCCCCGGCAATGGCCACTTCGACACGACGCGCGCGAACATTGAGGCGAACGCCATGGAGGCAGTGGACTTCTCCCTGCCAGAGCTCCGGGAGGCTTCTCCGCACCCTTTTAAGGGGAATATGGATCTCGTCCGCCTCGGCGCTTTCCTCTCAGAGCGTTCCAGAGACGTTCCTCTGGTCTCCACAACCATCACGAATAACACGGGCGGCGGACAGCCCGTTTCCCTCGCCAATCTCCACGCAACGCGCCGTCTCTGCGATCAACACAGGATTCCCTTCTTCCTCGACGCCTGCCGCTTCGCAGAGAATGCCTGGTTCATTCGCACACGAGAGCAAGAGTACGGCGCCCTGCCTATCCCGGAGATCGTCCACAGGATGTTCTCCCTCGTTGATGGGTTCACGATCTCCTTCAAGAAAGACGGCCTCTCGAACATGGGCGGGGCGCTCGCCATCCGGAAAAATTCCCTCCTCTGCCAACGGTTTCCGAACCTCCTTCACCGCTTGCGCGATCATCAGATTCTCGTGGAAGGACATCCCACCTACGGCGGCATCACCGGCAGAGACATCATGGTCATTGTGCAAGGACTGAAAACCGTCGTCACGGAGGAGTACCTCCGCAGCAGGATCGACCAGGTCCAATCCTTCGGCCGGATGCTCCGGGAGCGGGGGATTCCGGTCATCGAACCCTTCGGTGGACATGCCATCTACATCGACGTCGATCGTTTCTTCGAGGGGACGTCCCTGCGACGCAGCGACTTCGGAGGGATTTCCCTCACGGCTCTCCTCCTTCTCAAAGGTATCCGTCTCTGCGAACTCGGAGCCTTTGCCTTCGGGAAGGTGGACCCCAACACGGGGGAGGACCGCTTCCCTCCCCAGAACCTCGTCCGCTGCGCCATCCCGCGCAATACGTATGAACAGCAGGACCTCCTCTCCGTCGCAGACTGCATTCAGGCGCTCCACGAACGACGTGCGCAGCTCCCGCGCGCCGTCCCCGTCTACGGAAGAGAGCTGCCGCTGCGACATTTTAAAGCCCGCTTCGAGCTCCTCCCTACCCCCTCTTCCCCCACCTTCGCCCCGGTCCCCGGATACGTTTCTTGACGAGGAT
>Ga0209541_10010060_pt1 | contig 15182 bp, 15 predicted proteins | sample RifCSPlowO2_01_FD_184027 | JGI IMG/M metagenome (GOLD analysis project Ga0209541, IMG submission 184027) | Groundwater microbial communities from Rifle, Colorado - Rifle CSP2_plank lowO2_0.1 (SPAdes) (version 2) | ecosystem: Environmental > Aquatic > Deep subsurface > Groundwater | place...
ATCCCCGCACGACAAACTAATCAACCTTTTGAATATTCCGTAGAGCGTCCCAAACTTAAGCATCCCAAGCTAATACACATATTACACACTATAGTGTGTAATATGTGTATTGGGGTTTGATGCTGATAGACTCGCGAGGATTCCCAGGTTGTTCTGTGTAAAAAATTTGGGCGTCCGCGGTGGATTTTTGAACGACGTTAGAACCTATGAGGTTTGCAGGAAAAGGTTGCCAAACTTCTCTTTATAATTTACCGTCGTTTGAGATACTTCAAAAATTCCTCAGTTTGTGCTCCAAGCAAGCGTAAATTATTTCTTATGATAAATGCCGGCAAGTCTTTATCGCGAGGAATCACGATTGGTCGCTTCATTCCCTTCTTCCAATAAATTCGGTGATCGCCTTCTTCGCGTTTTAACTCGATAATTCCGACCCAGCTTGCTGGTCGGTTACCTTGCCGGGAGAGTATATAAAATGCTTCCGCTCGATACCGACCACCTTGGTGGTCGGAGATTCATTTCACAGCCAAAAAAAAATAGAAATCGCTCAAATTCCTTCCAATGAATGGAGCCGAGCTGGCTCATAACTTACGCCATTGCCGGCACTCGAATGTTGATAGACTTTTGAGAAACAACCCGAGGAGGTTGGAATTGTTTTGCTTCTCTTTTCCAGCCTAAATCGGTGAGTACTTCGTTTAGAGTACCGGCGTCAACAAGTTCATCAAAAAAGATCCCCACAATTTGCTCGAATCTTTTCTTAACTTCTCTTTCCGATTTTCCGGAAGTAGACAAGTCTAAAGCGGGAGAGTGAGCAACATATCGTTTGCCTTGCTTTAGGATCATGACGGGTAATTTTGCTACTTTAACATATGAATTCCGCATGAGGTATTTATAACATACGACGAAGCCGCGCGCCATTTCTTTATTTTTGCGGGGGATAAGGAAACCCTCTTTCTCCGTCGCTCCGCGCATGCGCTCTAGCGCATAGGCTTAGCAACTCCTCCGAGCCCGGGTTTTTGAAACTCCAAGCAGTTGGATTTTTGAAATACCCTTCGATTACCTTTCCGCATGAGAACAAATGAAAAATCTCCTTCTGGAGACCTTTCGTTTGTTCAGTTGCGGGGGTACTAGGAATCCTCTCCACCGTCACTTCGCACGTGCATAAATGCACAGGCTCCGTTCCTCCCCCGAGCCTGGGTTTTAAAAACTCAAAGCAGTTTGAGTTTTTAAATACCCTTCGATTCCTAGTCTCAACGAGAAATACAAAAATCCCACTTTGCGAAGCGGGATTTTTGTACTTCAAGTGCGGGGGTACTAGGAATCGAACCCAGGTATCTTCTTTTGGAGAGAAGCGGTCTACCACTGACCTATACCCCCAGATGCGCCGGAGCGCGCAATATCCAAATCGCAATTTCCAAATCCCAAACAAATCACAAACCCGAATTCCTAAATCTCCAATAGAACGTGTCTAGAGATCCGAATTTTGATTATCCGAATATTGTTTGGAAATTGGAAATTCCCATAAAGAAACTATTTTTTTGTTTCTTTATGCGGTGTATGTTTCCGGCACCACTTGCAGAATTTTTTGAATTCCAGTTTGCGTTCAACCTTGCGGATATTTTTGTGTGACCAATAGTTGAACCGCTTGCACTTGGTGCACTGCATGCGGACTAGGTTATCTTGTGGCATATTTCTCTGAATTTTAGATCCGTCGACTGACGGAGAATAATAATTTAGCAAGAAATATGACCATCCCGTTTATTCCTGAACGTCATACTCTCTTGCTTGGCTGGTCACTTCTTCCGTGCGTAATCCTCTTTATCACGGAATATCTATCTTCGAGGAATGTACGGGAGGGCATACCTTTTAGTATACTCGGAGCCGATGGTCGGGATTGAACCGACGGCCTACTCCTTCATTTATACCGCCGTTTCATTTATATCAGCGGATTAGACTGTATCTTAGGCGTATCTTTTTTGCAAAGACTTAGCCCCTCTTGTCAGTCGTTCGCCCGCCTAATTTTTGTCGGACAAAACTTTAGCGGGACGGTCTTGACCTCCTTGCAAGGCCTTTAACCGTTATTCGAGATTCATCGAAAAATTTCTCTTTCAATGGGCAGGGGATAAGCCCCACCATGGAGTTGCTCTACCACTGAGCTACATCGGCTAGCGAGGCGCAAAATGAAAATCACAATTTTCATTTTCGCCGAGTGACGCCGATGATGAGACCAAAAGTCGATTGCATCGGCGCTATACTACATCAGCACTATTCCATATTTTCAATTGTCTGACAAATAATATCCCGGAGCTTCTTATTATTGCAATACACCGTCAAGACGCCGTGTTGGGTTTTGTGTCTATAAGTCCCAATACTCATCGCTGGAGTAATAACGACTTTTTGAAACTGACTTGATGGTATCCCCAGGCAATCCATCCAGAATTTTAGCGCTTTTGCCGCCGGCATATCACTGAATACTTGGAGGCCGAAATGCAGTTTAGACATTTTGACCCCACACATCTTCTGGAGAAATTCGATAAATTTTCGAATCAGTTTCGGATCAGTATTTCCGAGTCGTATTGAGTTTTTATTTCTCCTTGTCCCCTCCCCCCAGTAAAGCCCGATCCCAAGACCAAACAAAATACCTGCCTTGATTGTTTTGGGACGATTAACACGGAAAGGATCTCCGTTGGGATTATGTTTTATATATAACGCATCCGATATCGAACGCTGAAAAATTCGATAGCGATCCAGCCAGTAGTGGATTTTATGCTCGGAACAATTCAGTAAACGAGAAACTTCTTTAGCAGACTTCTTTCTCTTTACATACAACGTCACTAAAAGTTCCTTGGATGGAATTGTGTTCATGGATGACTACATACATTCTAGTATATTTATCATCCCAATACCATGGAGCAACACCACTAAACCCCCCGACGCCTACGCGCGGGGCTCCTTAGGAGAGGGCTAAAAATAACACGTGCAAAACAGCTTTTGGGATGGTGCTATTTCTTCAGGAGTTGGTGGATTTCTTTTTGCTGTTCTTCGAGGCGTTTCAGGATCTCGCGGTTTTCCTCTTCGGCGCGGCGGTTAATCTCGAAGTCTATCTCGGCGCGAAGATCCGACCGGCGGCTTTCCAGTTCTTGCCCCACCATCAGCAGTGGGAGGAACAAAAGCTGAACCATGTTGGAAATAAAAAGCCAAAGGACAAATGCGGGAAATGGGTCGAACCGGAGTCCGACTGGCCCGAAGGTGTTCCAGAGGAGCCATAAAATTGTCCATGCCAGAAGCAGGAGAAAAAACCGGAACGACCCAATTTGTTGGTTAATCCAGATGGCGAACCGATCGAGCCGGGTGAATTTCTGGGAATTCAACTCGGCAATTTTTTTATTCAGCTCGTCGCTTATGTGTCTATCACCCGGTGGAATATGCATATTAATATCATCCTAGTACGCCTAGCGCAATATCGCCAGATGCTCCCGAGAGGATTCGAACCTCTAACTCTTTCGAGACACGGTTCTAAGCCGTGCGCGTATGCCAGTTCCGCCACGGGAGCGGTAGCATTATTAAGCCACTATATCCCCATTTTCTGCAAGAGTCTGGCGGCGAATGTGTTAGAATGATATTGCTTATCTTGCATGCTGTTGATTCACGATAAACAATTAAAGGCCTTAATCCAGGACACCAATACCGTCTCCAAAGATTTGCTGGCTGCGGCGGAGAAGGAGGCCAAGGCCAAAGGCAAGCGATTGCGCGACGTGCTTTTGGCGCAAAATTTGATTGATGAGGAGGAGCTCCACCGGCTCGAGGCCTATATTTTAGGCATTCCGTTTGTGGATCTCGAAAAGGAAACGATTGATCCCAAAGTGCTCTCGATTATTCCCGAGCCGATTGCCAAGAAAAACAATATCGTGGCTTTCAAACAGGAGGGAGGCGATTTGCAGGTGGCCATGATCGATCCGGCCGACATCCAGACCATCGAGTTCATCAAAAAAAAGACCGGGTTAAGAATTTTGCCGCGTCTCACAAACACGGTGTCGATTAAAAACGCTCTGCGCCAATACCAAAAGTCCCTGGCGGCGGAATTCAGTGATCTTATCAAGAAAGACGTGGCGGAGGCGTTGGTAATAAAAGGCGAGGCTGGCGACACGTCGTCCGAAATAGATTTAAAAAAGATGGCGGAGGATTTGCCGGTGATTCGGATTGTGGACTCCATCATCCAGCACGCCATTCTTCAGCAGGCCTCCGATATTCATGTAGAGCCGGAAGAACAAGATGTTGTTGTCCGCTACCGGATTGACGGAATTTTGCACGACCAGATGCAGTTGCCGAAAGAGATTGCCGCCGGGGTGGTGGCGCGCATCAAAGTAATGTCGAATCTTAAACTTGATGAGCATCGCCTGCCGCAGGACGGCCGTTTCAAGATTGAGACTTCCGAATACAAGTTTTCACTCCGCGTCTCGATTCTTCCAGTTTTTGACGGCGAAAAAATCGTGATGCGGCTTCTCCCCGAGGGCAGTCATACCTTATCGCTTGAAAAACTGGGATTTTTCGGCGATATGCTGGAGCGGGTGCACCGCGCCATCAAAAGGCCCGTAGGCATACTTCTTGCGACCGGCCCCACGGGGTCCGGCAAGACCACGACGCTCTACACCATTCTCGACATGCTGAATACCCCAAACGTCAATATTTCAACCGTGGAAGATCCGATAGAGTATCGTATGCCGAGGGTTAATCAAACGCAGGTGCGCCCCGACATAGGCCTCTCGTTTGCCAACGGCCTTCGGGCACTGCTTAGACAGGACCCCAATATTATTATGGTCGGCGAGATTCGCGATAACGAGACAGCGGGGCTTGCGATTAACGCCGCCCTTACGGGTCACTTGGTGCTCTCAACGCTCCATACCAATTCATCCGCGGGGGCCCTGCCGAGACTTTTGGATATGCATGTTGAGCCGTTTCTCATCGCCTCGACCGTGAACGCCATTATCGCCCAGCGCCTGGTGCGGACGCTTTGTGAGGATAAAGAAATGCGGCCGATGACGGAGGCGGAACTCGCAACTATCTCAAAACAAGTAAATTTGGAAAAAATTCTTGAGGCGTTGAAGCGCGAACGGATCGTTGACGCCAAAGCGCGGATTGAGACCATCCCCTGGGGGCGGCCGAAACCGGGCGAGCATTGCCCGGATGGATACAGGGGGCGTATCGGAATCCATGAGGTACTGCAGATGACTTTAACGATTCAGGAGCTTATTATGAAGAATGCCACAGCCAGCCAGATTGAGGAACAGGCCCGCAAAGAGGGGATGCTCACTATGCTGGAAGACGGGTTCGTGAAAGCGGCGCAAGGGATTACTTCAATTGAAGAAGTATTAAGAGTAACAAGCGAGTAACAATCACAATGCAAATATCAAATCTTAAAAATAATCGCAGCGCTTTCAGCTTGCTTGCCGGTAGGCAGACGTTTCCAGAATTTTGATTTTTTCATTTTAATTTTTGATTTATGTTATTCAATTACACCGCCATTGACCGAGCGGGCGTTACCCAAAAAGGCGAGCGCGAGTCACTCGACGAAAAAACGCTATCAAGAACCCTGCGCGGGGAGGGGCTGCTCTTAACTTCGACTACCGCCGCAAATTCGCCGCTGGCATTTTTTTCGCGCTTGACGCGTTTTCAGATGGGCGGCGCGTCGCTTTTTGAGCGCATGATCTTCGCCAGAAACCTGGCTGTCATGATCGGCGCCGGCATTTCCATGACTCGGGCGCTTGAGGCGCAGGAGGAGCAGGCGCGGGCGAAACGGTTCAAGGAGATCGTGCGGCAGATCCGTGAAAGCATTCTGGCGGGCGTTTCTTTCTCGCAAAGCCTGGAGCCGCACCGCAAAATCTTCGGAGATTTTTTTATTCACATGGTGGAGGCCGGCGAGGCATCGGGGAAATTGGAGGGATCCCTGAAGCTCTTAGCGCGCCAGATGAAGCGCGATCATGATCTCCGTGCCAAAGTCCGCGGTGCCATGATGTATCCGATGATTGTCATGATCGCGCTTATCGGCATCGGGTTTTTGATGCTGATTTACGTTGTGCCGACGCTGACGCAGACTTTCCAGGATATGAAAGTAGATTTGCCGCTCTCGACCAGAGTGATTATTTACGCCAGCGATCTTGCCCAAAATTATATTCTGGCGGCGTTGGGGTTGATGGTAGGCGTTATCTACTCCAGTTATCTTTTTGTGAGGTCGGATCGCGGGAAGCGGTTGATCGGCGCGGTGTTTATGCGCCTGCCGGTGTTTGGCCCCCTAATCAAGAAATTAAACATTGCGCGGATGACACGGACCCTGGCCTCTCTCATCGCTGCGGGGCTTTCCATCACTAGGTCCCTTGATGTAACCGGACGAGTGCTCGGCAACGCCGAGTTTCGCGATTCGCTGGCATCTGCGGTGGCTGAGATCGAGCGCGGCAGGCCGTTTTCGGAAATTCTGCGCGCCTCGCCTCATCTCTATCCGCCGCTGGTCATTCAAATGATCTCTGTCGGCGAAGAAACCGGCACACTGTCCCGCATGCTTTTGCGCATCGCTCTCTTTTTTGAAGAAGACGTGAACAACATTACCAAAAACCTCTCTTCCATCGTCGAACCGATTATGATGATTGCCATTGGCGCGGTGGTGGGGCTTTTCGCCATTTCCATGATCCAGCCGCTTTATTCTTCCTTGGGCGGTCTCTAATTTATGCTATTGCGATTGAAATAGAGTTTAAATTCAGGACCAGCCCCGTTAGAAAATTTATCCCTAACCATCATTGATTAGTATGAGGCGTTTTAAATCACTCGTCTCTCTTCTGCGAGGTTGTCCCGACGGTAATTTTCTGACGGGGTTCACCCCGTTACAACCTGAACATCCGACCCTTCCGGGAGAGGCGGAGGTGAAAGTCCAAACATCTCATTATAAGCCTAGCTCTTTGAGCCAGGTTGTAACAGGGTTCACTTTAATTGAAATACTTGTAACACTCGCGGTGCTGGTGATTCTCGGGACTACAGTTCTTTCGGCATTTTCCCGCTTTCGGGCCTCAACGGAGCTGGATGCGGCGGTGCGCCAGACGCTTTCTGTCATTCGCTTGGCGCAGTCAAAAACCTTGGCGGCCGAGGAAGATTCTCAACACGGCGTTCGTTTCGAGTCCGACCGCATTACGCTCTTTCAGGGCGCGAGTTTCACCGAAGTGCCGACCAATGAAGTGATAGAATTGTCCGCGCTAGTACAAATCACGAATATATCGCTCGCGGGCGGAGGAGTTGATGTGGTTTTTACACGGCTCTCCGGCCGCACTCCGCAGTCGGGCTTCGTTACGCTCGCCTTGGCTTCCGATCCTTCCCGCACCCGCGTGATTACCATAGATTCTTCAGGCCAAGCTCGCGCTGAAGCCGCGTTGCTTCTGCCGGGCGGCACCCGCATTGTAGACACGCGGCACGTTAATTTCGAACTGGGATGGAGCATCGAGAGCGCGATAACCTTGCGTCTTCAGTTCCCTAATCCGCCTAACCCCGATACGATCCAAGATATCGCGATGGCAGATTATTTTAATGCCGGCCATACTATCTTTGATTGGCAGGGCACGGTTGATATCGGCGGCTCTAGTCAGACGCTTCGCATACATACACTTTCACTGTCGCCCCTCGGCACAACGCTTTCCGTTCATCGTGACCGGCGCACGAATAACAAGGCGGTTATTATTTTGATAGACGGCAAAGAAATTTCCAGGTATGACGCGGAGGGGAACGTGACGGCTGGCCCTTTTGGCGGAACGATGACAATACAGTAGCAAAATCCCAAATGACAAATTACAAATTACAAAAAGAATCGACTAATCGGCATAGCAGATATTGGCTGTTTAGCGCTGGCCGCGGTTTAACGCGCCATGGGTTTGGTGTGATTGAGATTTTGATTGTGGCAGCGATGATTTCAGCCGCCCTCATAAGTTTTAGCGAGGTGGCGCGTATTTCGCTCCGATTAATGCAGGATGAGAAAGCCTCCCTGGAAGCTTCGTTTCTGATTCAAGAAGGTTTTGAGGGCGTGCGGGCGCTCCGCGATCAGAGCTGGACTTCCAATATTTCCAATCGTCCTCCCGGTATCGATCATTTTCTGTCGGCGGCCGGCGGCAGCTGGGCGCTCGGCACGGCAGTTCAGCCTAACATCAATGGAAAATATTTCCGGACGCTGGTGTTCGACTCGGTGAACCGCGACGGCAACGATCGCGTGGCCCAAACCGGCGTGAATGATCCGGGGACAAAAAAGCTGACCATCACTGTTTCTTGGAAGAATCGCAGCGCCACGAGTTCAGTGAGCGCCGCGGGATACATTACAAACTTTTTGCAAAATTGATGGGGTTATGATGCACTGCCGCCCAAAGCCGTTAAATCATTCAGCGCCGGGGATTACCACGGCGGAGCTGGTGGTCTATGTCGGGCTGCTCGCTATGATTTCGGTGTTTTTGGTTCAATCACTGCTGATGTTATTAGTTGCTTACCGCCGCCTGCAGGGCGAGCGCGACGTGGTGTCGAACGCCCGGGCCGCGATGGAGACGCTGGCGCGCGAAACCCAAGGGGCAGTAAGTATTTATACCCCGACATCGGTGCTGGGCGTGGCAATGGGCCAGCTATCGCTTGAAACTCCATTGAATCCGACAGCCGGCGAGACGCGTTCCTACGTTGATTTCTACGCAGATAATGAACGTCTTTACATGAAACGAGAAGGTCTGGCCGCTATCGCTCTTACCTCCGAGAGCGCGCGCGTGACGCAGTTTAATGTCGGGCGGATTTTAGCGGGCGCGCGCGAGGCGGCAGAGATCACCTTGGAAATTAAATCGCAAAGCGAAGGAACGCTGGAGACTTCTTCGCTGATTAGGGCGAGTTTCACGCCGCGCGGCAGCTACTAGTATGGAAATTTCTAATTACTAATGCCTAATTTCTAAATATTTATGTCCAGTTGTGTATCTCATGGGAAATTGTCCCTCAACTTCGCTCTGGATCTCAAACTTGTTGAGGTAGAAATTGGAAATTGGAAATTCCGGGACGGTTTTGCCGCGCTAACCGCCACCATTTTCGTTTTCGCGGTCTCTGCTGTACTTATCGCTGGGCTTACCTTCGCCGCGCTTCGCGAGGTGAGAATTACCCGCAACTTGAGTTCATCTGTCCGCGGCTACTACGCGGCCGAAAGCGGCGTAGAGGACGCAATCTATCGGTTTGTGACAGGAAAACAGATCGTGTCGGGCGAGACTATCAGCACGGGAACCGGCACAGGAACCATTGCCATTACCGCCGCGGGTTCGCAAAAAACTATCTCTGTCGAGGGAGTTTTAGGAAATGTTTATCGGACGGTGGAGGCGGTGATTGCGGAGAATACCGTCGGTGCCAGCTTTTTTTACGGCGTGCAGGTCTCTGACGGGGGCCTTCAAATGTCGAATAATTCGACTGTAAACGGAAATGTTTATTCAAACGGCAGCATTATCGGCGGGGCGGGGTCAATCATTACAGGAAGCGCCACGGTTGCTGGCGGCATCAACGCCAATCCCAGCGTCCAGTGGACGGCAGAAAACGCCGATCAGAATTTCGCCACCGCTTCTTCGAATCGCGACATTGCCCAGTCTTTTACCGCTAACGTAACAGATAAAATCAATAAAGTTTCAGTGTATTTGGCGAAGGTGGGGAATCCGACATCAAACATTACTCTGCGTATCACGACCGACAACGGAGGGAAACCCGCCTCGAGTGATATGACCAGCGCTGTCATTCCCTATACTAGCGTGGGAGTTACCGCCTCATGGATTGACGTGGCCTTGGATAGTCCCCCGACGCTGACTTCCGGCGCAAAATACTGGATCGTGCTGGATTACGGATCAAACTCGTCTTCAAATTACTGGAATTGGCGAAAGGATGCATCTGACAGTTACGCCGGCAACACCGGCCGCTATACCTCAAACTGGTCAAGCGGCAGCGCTTCATGGACCGATGTCGGCGGGGACTTGGCCTTTCGCGTGTGGTTGGGCGGAGTGAACACTAAAATTGATGGCGTGACTATCGGCAATGCCTCAAGCGGCGAGGGGCACGCTAATCTTTTTGTGAATGCCACGGTGCACGGCTCGAGTTGTCCCAATGCATACTGCTTCGTCGAGAATCCGCCGCGCCAGGAGCTGCCGATTTCGGACGGCGTGATTCAGGATTGGCGCAATGCGGCTGCCGCCGCCGGCACCTGCGCGCCGCCCGATTGCGATGCGTCAGGGAATTTTAATGTTACTGACGGGGGATCGAAAAATCTCGGCCCCAAAAAAATTACCGGTAATCTAACTATAGACAACGGTTCGACGTTAGTTGTTACCGGCACCGTTTGGGTTCAAGGCAACATTACGCTTTCGAATAACTGTAATGTCAGGCTCGCCGCGGGATACGGCGGTGATTCAGGGGTTGTTGTTGCAGACGGCGTGATCAATGTCTCAAATAATTGCGCCTTCCAAGGATCGGGGGCGGCTGGAAGCTATATTATGCTTTTAAGCGCCCAAGATGCACCGACGCTTGATGTGATCGAAGTGAACAATAACTCGATAGGAGTGATTTATTATGCCAGCAAGGGGAGGATTGAGCTGGAAAACAATGCCAGCGCGAAGGAGGTCACCGCCTACGGCATAGATCTGGAAAATAACGCCTTCATTACTTATGAATCCGGTCTTTCAAGCGTATCATTTTCCTCCGGCCCCAGCGGCGGGTATGACATTCTTTCCTGGAAAGAAGTAGAGTAAAAAGCTTCGCGGCCTCATGCTAATTAATTGAAGCTGGGGTGTTATACTACAGAATGAAGACTAGGAAATAATTGCATTGGTTCTAGCGCTAGTATGTTATTAAAATCTTTTTTCAGCTCCTGGGCACGCTCCTCAACGTCGTTTCCCGTAATGGGGCTTGACCTTTCGGACCTTTCTGTAAAATTCATCCGCTTTGATGAGCACAGCGGTTCATCCATTAGGGTGCGTTATACAGGGAGCGCGGAACTTGCTCCAGGGATTATGGTTAACGGGAATATCGAAAAGCCGGAGGAGCTTTCCCGGGTGCTGTCGGGTCTCAAAACTGAAGATGGGCGCAGAATTCGCGGCAATCTCGTGGTGGCATCTCTGCCCGAGGAAAAGGGATTTATTCAGATTCTGCGTTTAGCCAAAGTAAAATCGGAAAATATGGAAGCGGCAGTGCGCTGGGAGCTGGAAAGCACCGTCCCCCTGCCGGTCGAAGAGATCTACTTTGATTACGAGACCGTTTCCTCAGCGGCTCATTCGGATCACACGGATGTTTTTATGCTGGCGTATCCTCGCGACGTTGTTGATTCTTACGCCTCGACGCTACGTGAGGCTGGTCTTATTCCGGTGGCTTTGGAGCTGGAATCGCAGGCAGTGGTCAGAGCCTTGATCGATTTGTCAAATTTGCTGCCGATGCTGGTGATTGATATCGGCGCTACACGAACCAGCTTTGTTTTGGTGGCTGCTGGCGGGATTATTCACACCTCAACCATGGCGATTTCCGGTCAGTCGTTCGAGGATGAGATCGCCAAGAACTTGGGGATCTCGCGCGAGAAGGCGCGGGAGCTAAAAATGACTTCGGGCTTGAGCGTAAAGAGAGGAGGAGGCGAAGTGGCGCGCGCTCTCGCTGGGACGTTACAGCTTCTGATTGAAGAAACCCTGCGGCATATTGAGTTCTACCGCAATCACGCCAAAGATCGCGCCGAGCCCGGCGATAATATCGAAAAGATTATTTTGACCGGCGGCGATTCGAATCTGATCGGGATCGAGTCGTACCTGGCGCGAGGCTTGAAAGTCCCGGTGGAGCGAGGGAATCCTTTTGGCCGGGTGCTGGATAGAATGGGCAATGCTACGCCGCCGATTCCAGCCAACATGGCACACGCCTACACGACGGCCATCGGCTTAGCTTTGCGTCAAATTTTGTGAAATATGCTGCAGCTAAATATCCTTTCTCCGAGAGATAAAGAAACCTTCCGTTACGAACGCGCCCGGCGGATACTGGCGCGCTTTGCCGCGCGTTTCTTTTTTCTGGTTCTACTGGCCGCAGGGTTCCTGCTGCCCTCGTACTTCATGACGGTATTGCAGGAAAAGGATATTGCGCTGGAAGAGTCACAACTTCTTAAAGATTCCCGCATCGCGCAGGCGATCGAAATGGAGCGCGCCATCGAGACTTCCAGCCGCGAAATCCGTCTGCTCTCGTCATACGTCACAAAAAAAGCCAGCGCCGGTTCCTATGTCGAGTCGCTAATAACAGCAGCAAGCTCGGGAGTAATTTTTAACGCCATTCGGGCAGACCAAACCAAAAAGCGCGTAGAAATAGAAGGATTGGCTCTTAAGCGCGACGATTTGCTTAAGACCATCACCGCGGCAGAAGCATTGCCCTTCGTGGCCGAGGTGAAGTCGCCCATTTCCAATATCGTCAAGGAATCAAACAGCCCCTTTCATTTAGAAATTATTTTAAAATGAAATCTAATCTCACGGCGGCGCATAAATTTTACCTGACATTGCTTCTAGTTCTGGTCCTGCTCGGCGCGGCGGCGTATTTCATGCCGTTTTATTTATTCGGCAAAATCCGCGATTCCGCCGATCGCATCGAGAAGGCCAAAATGGAGATTGCGCTGGCCGATCTGCGCTTAGCTGAATCCCATGCCCGCGAAGAGCAGATGTCGGCTTACGGCGCGGAACTCGATGAAATTCACAGTCATTTCTTCTCGCCGAAGGAATCTCTTAGGGTGATTGAGGCAGCTGAAAACATAGGCAAAACCACCAAAACGGCGGTGGAAATCGGCGTGCTGGATTCAAAAGATAAGGTCGCGCGGTTCCGCTTTAGCGCCATAGGCGCTTATCCCGATGTTATCCGTTTTGTGCGGTTAGTGGAAAACGCGCCTATTTATTTTGAAATAGAGACTTATTGGCTTGAGCGCGAGGCCCCGGCATCATTCGGCGGCGCGGATGGCCCGTCGGGCGCGCGGGCGTCGCTGGCCGCGCCGCCATCCAATGTCCGCGTCACCCTTACCGTTAAAGCCTTCCAAGCCGAATAATATGCCGGGTAGTGAAAACTCGCCAGCGCCACCCGCGGCGCGCAAGAGTTTCACCCGAGCAGCGCGAAAATTATGATTTTGTATAAAATGTCGATCATAAACACAAGAGTTAAATAAAATCGAGTTTCTACTACCCGGTATGCAGCTACGCATTTCGCCGAAAGACCTTAAAGTACCCCAATTGACGATTCACCGCGCGGCGTTAGCTGGGGTTTTACTGATCACGGCTTTATTTTTTGCTATCAGTGCGGGTTCGATCGCGGTTTATTATTTCTATCCCTACCGCGCTCTGAATAATCCAGCGTCAACGGAATTTACGCCGAAAACCATTCCCGTTTCCGAACTTGAGAGTTTGCGGGCAGTTTTAAAAGAGCGGGAACGGGTTTATCAGGCCTCCACCACGCTGGTAACCCCGCCGGCTTTTAGATAACTGTTGATTCGCGGGGGGATAATAGGTACAATCATTGCCGTTATCACAACTTAATCCGTCGTAGTTTAACTTACCTCGTTACATCCCCCCGTAGTTTCCTCCTACACTCAAACTACGTTTGAGCTTTCCTTCTTCAGTAAACTTTCGGAGGGCAAAGCGGAAACCTTCCGCCTGCCCTTTGTAGCTTTAGCGAAAGAGGGAAGCTCTGGTGTCAATCGGAGCGGAGGAGAGCCTCTCGTAGTTCAACGGGCAGAATAGGAGACTCCAGAAGACTATTTGTGGGGGTTAGAATTATATGGTATAATCCCTTGTATGCCATATAAGAATAGGGTAGATCTTTATAAAGCGCAAAAAAGACACAGAGTAAATATACGAGTACGACTATACGAGTTTTTATCAACAAAGAGTTGTATTGACTGCGGAGAAAATGACTATCGAGTACTCGATTTTGATCATATACATCGAACTAGAAAATTTAAATCAATTTCAGATATGAGGTCAGGTCACTATTCTTGGGAATCAATCTATACTGAAATACGTAAGTGTGAGATACGGTGCGCAAATTGTCACCGTCGCAAGACATATACGCAATTAGGAGGCGGACAACAAAATATACCCCCCGTAGCTTAATGGATAAAGTAGCGCTCTTCTAAGGCGTTGATGAGGGTTCGATTCCTTCCGGGGGGACACTTTCTAAATCCTATTTTTTCATGCTTTATACACTCAAACCACATGCGCGAATGCGTATGCGAGAGAGGAAAATCACTGAACGTATCATTAAAGACGCACTCGACAATCCCACCAAGATCGAATATGATACAAAGCGTAGAGTGTTATTCAAGAAACTTTACCATAGCAATGGAAAAGAGCGTCTTTTGCTTATCGTAGGTGAAAGGCGAGGAGATGTAACGGAAATTATTACGATAATAGACACGACGAAAGTTAAAAAATATCTATGAATCCCGTTAGAAGTTTGAACTGCCACTTCTCACGGAATTAACAATTGAGGCAAATAACGAAATTTGGTTGATGACCTTTAAGAAAAAGGGCTTAACAATGAGACAATCTTGATGTTTTCGGGGAGAATTCGCGTGTATGATGAACAAACATGTGGAATCGCCCCTCTGTAGCACAAAATTGCGTTACATGAAGCCATGAATCGAATCTTTCAGAAAAAATATCAACCAAATAACGTTATTTAACCCAACAATTAATCAAGTTCGCCTATTTTATCGATTTAAATTGGGCGGACTTCTAACGGGATGAACAGAAAAAACATAAAAATCTTATACGATAAAAATAGTCAAGTGCTTTCTTTAGAAATTGGGAAGGGGAAAAGTTTTGACTCTGATATTCAGGACAACGTGGTACTTGATTATAATAAGAAAGGGAAGATCGTCAGAATCAATCTCTACGATTTTAGTTTTGACCAATTTCGATCTAAACGCTTGGCGCTCAAAAAATTTTCTCGCCAGTTACTTTTATCGCCGCACCGATAAAAACCGCAATGGTTCGACTTCGCTCACCACAAGAAGAACCCGGAGAAAAACACCGGCTCGAACCATATTTTAATTTTGGGGGGAAGAAAATTTTTTAATCATAAAGTCGAAAAGTTAATTAAAATAATACACATATGCAACTTATATTATCGATAATTTTTATAATACTTGCTCTTAT
>Ga0209541_10010065_pt1 | contig 15176 bp, 17 predicted proteins | sample RifCSPlowO2_01_FD_184027 | JGI IMG/M metagenome (GOLD analysis project Ga0209541, IMG submission 184027) | Groundwater microbial communities from Rifle, Colorado - Rifle CSP2_plank lowO2_0.1 (SPAdes) (version 2) | ecosystem: Environmental > Aquatic > Deep subsurface > Groundwater | place...
CTACTGGCTGATTGTTCTCTTCCAGCAGAACCAGCAGCAGTTTCTGTTACAGCTTGATCAACTACAGCATCAAGTGAGGATGCTTGAGCAGGTGTTTCTACTGCAACAAATGTTTCTGAAGGATGATATAATCTGCCCAGAGTATGATCATACGCACTGGAAAGAACACGCCGAGCAAACCCAGGAGAACTTGTAACTGATGGCCCATCTACTGCCACAATACCACTGCTGGCAGGAACAACAAGACGATCATCAAGAGTCTCTTGATGAGGAGAAACAGCGCCAGGCCTATATGCTTGTTTTAAATCGTAATTTCCGTCCCCCATGCAACCGCTCTTGGAAGACAGGAAGTTTATATAATTTTTGACGTTTTGGCCTATTTCCCCGCAAACTCGCCAAAAACCTTATAAAACACGTCTCTCATCAAGGCATTATGAGTCAAGATAATAAGATACGGCTGCCATCTGGACAAGGCGGATTGACGAGATATTTTGATGAATTTAGCTCGAAGATCGAGATGTCGCCGACTACGGTGATCATTCTTGCTGTAGCCATCATGCTCGTTGTCATCGCTTTGCACTATTTTGGAGGACAGCTTTTTTAAGAGACCATGTTCCCTGGAATGAACCCTCGGAAAGTACAGCAGATGATGAAGCAGCTGGGCGTCCAGCAAGTTGATATCCCTGCTGTAGAAGTTATCATCAGGACAGAAAATAAAGAAATTGTCATCAGCAACCCTTCTGTAGCAAAAGTAAATATGATGGGGCAGGAAACGTTCCAGATCTCTGGTCATGCTGAAGAGCGGTCTCTATCATCTGTTTCTTCTCCAGAAATATCTGAAGAAGACATCACTACAGTCATGCAACAGGCTCATGTTTCAAAGCAGCAAGCAAAGAAAGCTCTAGAAGATCATTCAGGAGATCTAGCAGCCGCAATCATGGAATTGACAGAACAAGCGGAATAAATTATATACTTCTCTGGCTTTATCTAAGGAATGCCTCCAGATCATATTCTATCCCAAGAGAAAGCCCTGAAGCAATATGCAGCAGCAGACCATCTGTTTAGGGTAACATTTCCTCTAGTAAAAGATAAAACACTTTTTCTAGCTATCATCCACCATCTGGTTTCTTCAATAGAGAATGCTGTTGAAGCGATGATCCTGTATGAAGCTCATCACCATTCACGACCCTCACTGCTGAAGGAAGAGTTGTTAAAAAAAGAGGCATCGTTTCAGCAGAAAATAGCGTTGTTTCGGGAAAACGTGATGAAGCGATATAAAATATCGCCTGAATTCACACCATTGGCGCTGGATCTTCAAAGAATATTGGTGCTGCATAAAAAGAGCCCCATGGCGTTCCGGAGAGGAACAAAGTTTGTGGTCTGTACGGACGATTATCGCCTGAGGATCATCTCCGAACAGGATATCCGAGAATATGTAACTAAAACCAGCCAGTTTTTGCGCATCATGGAATACATCGTCACCGTGAAGAAAAGGACAAAAAAGCTAACATCTGATAGTATATATTTAGTCCGGTGAAAATTGTGGCTTGGTCAAAGGGTAAAATCCTGTGACTTGCAAACAAGCAAACTTATTTGCTTCGTTTGCTTGCACGCCAATGAGCTTCGGAAGACACGATTACTTGCCTGACCACCTGCTTAAAATCAACACTCTATCGTTGCTTTACCCTTAAATTCAGGCTGGATTTTACGACCTGCCACTATTTTCTTTATAGAACTAAATACGTACATCCGATAGAAAATAATAAAAAGAACAAGGCTAATCCCATCCTTTCTCGCATATATGGAATACTCATGGAAGAATTGTTGTTAGAAGCTAGGGAGGAACTGAAGCGCTTGGAGCATATCATCTACGTCACCTTAAAGTATACCCGAACTGTTGATGTTTTGGTTAATGCTCTGCAGAGATTAGTGGATATTTATGATCTTATGATAGAAGCACTGCTGGAGAAGGCTAAAGCAGAAAAGCTTATTGATAGCCTAGCCAAGAGCCCAGCATTGCGAGCAAAAAACCTACAGGAACTATATGCTGATGACAAGCAGCTAGAGAACTATCTAAAGTTTTATACATTTATCAAGAATTTGTTAAAATCTCCCTATTCAAAACGTGAAGAATTTAGAAGGCACGTGACGCATGTGGTAGAGCTGGAAAATTCTACAGCAGCCATTGATATCGATAATCTCGTTAATTGTGAACGGTTTTCCCATCAGTTCTTTCGCTATGCTTGGGGAAAAGTGGTAGGACTTCCAGAAGAGGATTAAGTTCTGATCTGACAAATAGCGTTTTATATAATGGATCCTATATCTTTTCCTCACCAAAAATCCTTCCACTTGAAGTGTTTGTAATGAACCTTTTCTACCAATTCTTTGCTGCAATTCTTCTCTACGAACAGATACAGCTTCTGAAGATTATACGATGGAATCGTCGGAAAGAGATGATGCTCAAAGTGGTATCTTAAACCGTCTGGGCCGAGAATTCTGGAACCAAAAAAAGTATAGCTTCTGGAACGTAAAGGCTTTGGATTAGGATAAAGGCCATAGTGCCGGAACGATACGCGAAAGGCATTCAATACTGCAGCGATGGAAATAGGGAAGACAAAACCTAGCAGGATTCCTTCCCAAGAGAACAGCGAGAACAAAAACCAGAGATGAGCTGCTTTGATGATGGATGCTAGCACGAAAGCAGGAAGATTGCTGTTGTCAAGAAAATGACGGAGAGGATATGGGGGTCTTATCCTAGTGAAATAGAATAAGGGAATCTTTCGGAAATTCAAAAAAGCTGTATTTTGCAGATCTTCTTTCTCTAATAATCTGTTGTGGTGGGTGATGTGGTCTCGAAGATACACCGTATATGACGGAAATCCCACCGCCATAGAAAAAGCAGGGATAAATCTCCTTATCCAATTATTTTTGGTGATAAAAAGGAGGCTATGTGATCCTTCATGAACAGCTAAGACAAAATAATAGTAGATGAAATAACCACTCAACGTGATGCCGATGATCTGAGCCCACCAGGGAAGGAGAAGGATAATGAATGATAAGAAGATATGCCCTGCAAGGAGGACCAGCAGGAAAAGAGACCTGCGGACATTGTGAAGTATTTTTTGTTTCTTGCTATGAAGAAGCAAACTATCGGCAAACGGCTTAAGCTGGCTTATTTCCTTAGGTAGATGATAGCTGGAGAGATAATAACTTGATGGGACCATGATCTACACTACTTATTGAAATTTCCCCCGCAGAAGATCGACGAGGTAAGGGATGATAAAAGCAACCGCAAATATCCCTGCAGTTATCCAGGGGTTATGCAAGGCATTTTCCACGCCTAAATCGACAATGAAGCGGTTGGAGAGCAAGACCATAGCAGCAACATTTCCCAGAGCAAGAAGAGGAATGATTATCCCGGCAGAAACATGGTGTGTCTTTCCCAGATGAGCGACATCGCTGATCAAGAAAGAATACAATGACCCGATAATCAAGCCCAGAACAGCAACTAGTGAATAGAGGACGATCGCATTGAGGACAACAAGAAAAGGTACCAGAACAAGAGAAACAAAGATATTCCCTATGACGGTTATTACTAAAGATGTCCAGAACACGATCTTTGAAAAATGAGCATCATGGGGACGATTCTGACTCGTCACCTGTTCCGCATGCTCCGCTTCTGCTGCTGCCCATCCTTTCTCCAATAATTTTTCTTTCTTGACCATGGCTTATGCACTATGCTCCAAACTCAGATAATTTGCTAATTTTGTAAATTCTTTTGATAATCCTGACCGTTTATATCTGTAAGCTAAAGGAACATGCTGATGTAACGCTTTCCTAAATTTTCGATGATGCTTAACATTGGCGATAACCGCATGGCCTAAAATCTCTTCAACCTCTTTCACAGAGAGCTCATGCCGACCATTATGGCTCATGTTCAATAGTGCTCCCGAAATAGGCGTTTCGTTCTTTTCTGCCAATTTTATGGTCTTTAGAGCATCCATCATCGAGCTGGGGGTAGGATTAACAACAACAAGAGCTTCATCACAAAGGCGAAGGACATTTTCCACATCTTGCCCTAAGCCGCTAGGTGCATCAACGACGATAATATCAGCGATATTTTCTAAGTGATTGAACAAGTTTCCTAAGGTGGCGCTATCTGTTCTTTTAAATTCTGCATATGATGGAGAAGCTGGAATGAAGCTTAAGCCAGAAGGATGGGTATGAAGAATATCATTCAGGCTGCTCTCTTTGCGAAGAAATTGATTGAGCGTGCTTTTGGGCTGAAGAACACCAAGATGCAATGCTAAATTAGGAGTAGTAAGATTTGCATCAACAACGATAGCTTTCTTTCCAGTATTGATGAACGCCTGCCCCAGATTGAGAGCAGAGGTAGTTTTGCCTGTCCCTCCTTTTCCGGAAACTAACGCTACAAATTTTGCCAAATAGATCCACCTCTTTACCGTCCGGTTAAAGCAGAATAAGTATTTAATAGTTTTGGATGAACAAGAAATAGCGGGCCCTGAGGGATTTTCAATGATCTTCAAATCGGGGAGATCTGTTTCGAACCCTCGACCTCATGGTCGCTCCATGCTCTTTAAGAGCCAAGTGCTCTACCAGACTAAGCTAAGAGCCCGCAGCCTCTGGAAAAGTGCTTTTCTTTTTAAAAGTTGGGAGAATTTTATTGTTCCGGTCAGATTTCAGTGAACTCCTGTGCTAACTTCCTATCCCCACCAATATAACCCCGATCATTACCCCAATCAACCCGATCCACTTCCATTTATTCATCTTTTCCCCAAGCTGTTTCACCGAGAATAATGTTATCCAAATATAGGTTGTCGAGACTAAAGGGTATACCACACTTAACTCTTCTTTCCGCAGCGCAGCAAGATAAAAAGCAGTGGAAAGAGCCATGAACAAAAACCCTTTCAAGGCATGAGAGCTGTAAACTAACCGGAAGATATGGTGCTTATCCACTCCTTTCTTCATTTCTAAAGTAGCTAACGCCCCCAGGAAGCCAGCTGCCAGCAACAACAATAAGGTTATGCCATTGATCATGATGTATCCCTCTTGGCTTGTTCTTCATGCTTCCTCTTTTTACTTCCACCATAGCCTAAGATGCTGATAGAAAACAAGATGATGATGATGCCAGCCCATTTCCAGCCATTCATCGTGTCTGAAGGAAATAAAAAATAGGATAATAATGTAATCCACAGGAAACTCGTAGCGACAATAGGATATAGCACACTTAGTTCTCCTCGTTTTAACGCAGGCAGAAGGCAGCTTATCCCTATGGAATAAGATGCTATTCCGAGCAGGAATGGGAAATTAAGGATGGTCAGTAGATGAGTAAGGTCAATCTTGTTCACCCCGTATTTCCAGAAAATCTGCCCGGCAGAATTGAAGAACGTGCTAAGAATGACCAACAAAATCGCTCTTTTTTTTGTCCTCATGATATCCTCAGCGCCGTACTCTTGGCACAATGACTAATCCCCTGGCTATTATTATTTAAGGATGTGTTTGATCATAGCAGCATAGGCTGGCCTGGCAATAAGAACACCAAAAGAAAGCCCAGCGATAGTGGTAAAGGCAAAGCCTTTCAATAAGCCAGCACCAGCAAACCATAATGGCACCATCCCTGACAAGGTGGTGAAGTAAGCGCCCATGACGATGAACATGGCCTGCTTGATCTTTTTCTTCCAATCAGATGTTGCTTCCCCTTTCAACACTTCATCGGTGATCATGATAAGATGGTCCACTCCTGTTCCAACTACGATGATGATACCTGTTATCGCCGCTAAATCAAGATTCCATCCGACTAAAGCAGCAAAGCCCAGAATCAGGACTTGTTCTGATAATAACACGAGAGCCATAGGAAGGGCAATCTTCATGTTTCTATAACGAATCATGATGACAGATACTACTGCCAGTATGGCTAGAACACCAATCAGCAACAGGTTATTCAAAAATTCTTTCCCTAGTGTAGGAGAGAGAGTATCCATCTTCACTACATCAAGCTTTACTGGCAAACTTCCGGTGATAATTATCGTCTGTAAACGCTTCATGTTATGCAGGGCATCATTGATCGCTTCCTGCTGATTTCTCCCTTGTCCGGAGCCAGAAATCTGGATATTAGTCGTTGCACGGCCTTTCAGCTCAGCGCCGATATTTAAAGTGTCTACTGCCTCATCATCCAGATAGAGAGTCAATGGATCTTGCAGGTAGCTTCCTTGCTGGTCGCTGACAATGGGAATATCTCTGGTAAGTTCAGCTTGCCGTTCTGCGGCTTCACTGCTTAAGGTGATGGAGAAGAAAAAACGGCAGATGCTTCCTCCTTCAATGGCCGAGCAGCCGGCATTTGGATCGATTCCTGAACAGTCAGCGCTGCGGCAGACATAAGTAATATCTTCTTTTCCGCCAAGGAATACAGTATCGTTGCCGATCTTCGCCTCAAACTTCCCTTGTTTTGCTAATAGTTCTTTAACCTCATCTTCTGTCACACCGGCAATCTCGATGACAATAAAACTGTCTCCGGCCAAGTCAGAAGCAGATTTTATGACAACGTCGCTCAACCCAAAAACGTTCAACCGCTCTTGGAGATTTTGAATAGTGATCTCCAGATCATCAGCAGAAATCTTTGTTGTTGGTTTAAGAACGACTCTTGTTCCCCCTTCCAAGTCAAGACCTTTCTTTAAGTTTGATGAAGGGGCTTCGCCAACTCGCAAGCCGAGAGCCGAGCCATGGTCAGGAGCGGAAATCAAATCGGGAGGAGGCAGAAGAGTATAGGTCTTTTTATCCGTAGTGACACGGATGGTTTTATTTTCTTCAATGTCAGAGAGTGAACTATAATACTCTTGAATATTGGCAACAGGCTTATTGTTGATGGCAATAATAACTTCTCTACCTAAGGGGCTTAATTTTGCCGAAGGATTCTGGATGCCTGCCAATTCAGCAGAGGAATTTTTCATCACGCTCTTGATAGCCACACCATCATTGCCAAATATCTGAGGCTGGATGGAAAAAATAGCAAACAAGAGAAATAGAAGCAACATGATGACTTTCCAATCTTTGAATATATCTGATATTTTACCCATCGTCTAGTGCTCCATCTCCTTTTTTCCTTGATGTTTTCTTTCAAAATAAAGGCGGAGAAGACCAACATTCTGTATCCAGGTCATGGCCATGTCCACAACTAACCCTATCCCCAAAATGAGCATGATCTGCTGCACGACATCACTCTTGCTGAAGAGCAAGCCGACAATAATAACAACCAATGTAGTCATGGTCATGGTCAAGCCTGTTGAAATTGCCCCATATACTCTCTCCATGAAAGGAAGTTCAACTCTCTTCAGGACCCTGGCAGTCAAGAGCATATCGGTATCAACGGAAAAGCCTACCAGCATCAGGAATGCGGCAATGCCGCCAGAGTTCAGTTTCATCCCTGTCATATTAAATATGGCTAACGTGACGATGATATCAGAAAAAGCGGCAAGGATGACGGCTAAGCAAGGGATAGGAATCCTGAAATAGATAAAGACAACAATCGCCATCAACAAGAAGGCGATGAGCAAAGCAGTAGCGATCTGGCGAAAGAAGCTTTCACCAAGAGAAGAGCCGACGACTTCCAAGCTGTATTTTGTGCCAGAGGTAAGAAATCCTTTGCTCCGTAATGCAGCAAGCAGAGCATCTGTTTCTTCTTTCAGTTGAGCGTCAGCATCGATAGAAACGCCAATAACTTTGCCAGCAGAACTCAAGGCTCGGACAGAGATATCACCTTTGGGAAATTGCTCTTTAAGAAATACTTGGATGTCATTAGCATCGAGATTTCCTTCAATCGTTAATGTTGATCCGCCTTTAAGGCTGATTCCTTTGTTGACAATATCGCCAGTAGAAGCATATTGAAAAGCGATTTGGCCGATCGCTAATATGACCATTAGGAAAGGGATGAGGAGAAGCTTTTTGTAATGCTGTTCATAAACTTGTTTCAAGGACATCGTTTTGCTTTAGGGTGAGTTCTTTATAAAGATTTTGATGATGAGATGATTAAAAAAAACTTTGAAACCCATGAAGAAAAAATAATCCATAGTCCACGACCGCAAAAACTTTATAAATAACCGCCATTCTCGTGAACTATGCACACAACCGATAATAAGCATTCTGAACCGGCCAAGTATATCTTTGTTTCTGGGGGAGTCATTTCCGGCATAGGAAAAGGCATCTGTTCTGCATCTTTGGCTTTGCTGTTGAAGAAGCGGGGATTTAATGTTGGGATCATCAAGTGTGAAAATTATCTGAACGTCGATTCGGGAACGATCAACCCCATAGAACATGGTGACCCTTTCTTATGCGATGATGGCTTAGAAGCAGATATGGATCTGGGAACGTATGAGCGATTCCTCGGGGAAGAGATGGGCCAACGAAATTTTACCACGATGGGTCAGATCTATTACCATGTCATCAAGAAAGAACGGTCGATGGGCTATGAGGGAGAAGATGTCGAAGCTATCCCTCATGTGAGCAATGAAATTATCCGAAGGATCAAAGAGGCAGGAAAAGAGAAAGATGTCGTTATCGTTGAATTAGGTGGAACGGCAGGAGAGTACCAGAACATGCTCTATTATGAAGCATGCCGTATCATGAAAACAACGATGCCAGGGAAAGTTGTTAATGTTCACGTCTCGTATATGCCCCTACCAAAACATCTCGGCGAACCAAAGACAAAACCAACTCAAATGTCGGTAGCAACCTTGATGCATATGGGAATTCATCCAGAGTTCTTAGTTCTGAGAGGAGAAGTTGATCTTGATGAGCGAAGAAGATATTTATTGGGGCTGCAGACCAGCATCCCCGGACAAAATATCATCACTGCTCGTGATGTGGATACGATCTATAAAGTGCCGTTGTTGTTTGCTGATCAGGAATTTGACAGCAAGATCATCCGCCATTTTGGTCTTGTGCCGAAAGAGATGGATCTTACAGACTGGAAGAAGCTAGTGACACTTGTTACCACAAAAAAAGAGAAGTTCGTAACTATCGCTGTTGCAGGGAAATATCTCAGTAAAAATAAGGGAGATTTTGAGCTTGTCGATGTATATAATTCGCTGATAGAAGCCATTCGGCATGCCTCCTGGAAGTCAGAGGTTGAGGTGAAGATCGATTTTGTCAGCACGGTAGCTATTGAAGAGCAAGGAGCAGAGAAATTGTTAAAGAAAGCTGACGGTATTATTGTTCCTATCGGCTGGGGAAAAAGAGGGGCTGAAGGAAAGATTCAAGCTATCCAGTATGCGCGAGAGAACAACGTGCCATACTTAGGTTTATGCTACGGCATGCAGCTAGCTTGTGTTGAATTTGCCAGAAACGTCTGCGGGCTAAAGGATGCTGACACGGAAGAGAATAATCTGGAGACGAAGAACAAGATCATCCATAGCATTCCGTTCAACGAGAAGTATCAAGTCATAAAAGGGGAAGGCACTTCGATGCGCTTAGGAGCATATGATTGCGTGGTCAAGAAAGGAACATTGGCTTGGGAGTTATATGATGCTTATGGTTACTGGAAAGGCGGCAAGAAAGGGTTAGTAAGTGAAAGACATCGCCATAGGTTTGAATTTAATAATGAGTATCGAAAGGTCTTGGAAAAGAAAGGCTTTGTCTTTTCCGGAACATCACCAGATGATTTCTTTGTAGAGATCTGTGAACTGCCCAAAGAACAGCATATATTTGCAATATCCACACAAGCGCACCCGGAGTACAAGAGTAAACCCCTTAAACCGCACCCTTTCTTCTTAGGGTTAATTGCTGCGGCTGCAAAGAAAAAGCATAAGCTTTAGTTTAGCTGTTGAAATGTTTAGCTGTTGAAATTTACCTTTATTGACAACAAGAACAACATTTATATGCTCTATCCTCTTTAATGGCTGAATGAAAGTTGTAGTCATCACGGGAACTCCAGGAGTTGGAAAAAGCACATTAGCGATAAAGCTGGCCAAGAAACTGAAATGGAAACGCTTCGACCTTCATCATCATTATCAGCAGATATCGTCAGAATATGACCGTTCTGGGAAATGTTATATTATTGATATTGCTAAATTGAAGAAGCTGGTTGTAGAGAAATCGCGAGAAGAGAATCTTATCATCGATTCCCATGTTGCTCATCTTTTGCCAAAGGAAATGATTGATGTATGCATTGTTATCACCTGTTCTAACCTGAAGATATTACAGAAGCGCCTAGAGAAAAGAGGATATAACAAGAAAAAAGTCCGGGAAAATATGGATGCGGAAATTTTTCAGATTTGCCTGAATGAAGCGAAAGAGCAAGGACAGAAAGTAGTGGAAGTGGAGAGTTCTGCTATTGACCTTGATAAGCTGGCAAGAAAATTAAAAAGAATAAGGTACATCTCCGGCAGTCTGTAGTTTCTGAGCGATACTCTTACGGTTTCTGTGGTCATGCTCTTGTAGAAGATGACTACTAACAACAGGATAATGAAACATGGTCAGTAACGCCCGAGGGGCATTAGCTGATTTAAGATCGATAAAGGTAAACCCTCGTTCTTTATCATAAAATATATTTGTGGGATTATAATCGATACCTAATCCTGCTCGGAGAATAGTCAGATGGTCCTCAACAGCCTTATCATAGTGCCTTTGTTCAGCAGCAGCAACTTCTTCCAGCCGACTGCTCCAAACTTGATAATCTATCCCTCTGGAAAATAGTTTTGCCCCTGGAGCACGATGCATAACGGTTGCTGGGAAGCCTTGTTTCATTCCTACTTCTACTATTCTTGCTAAGGAAACGCCTTTTGGAACTCGTTGATGAGCTCGCATCATCCTGGAAGCTTCCTGAAGATCAATATCAGCATGGCTAGGATTCGGATGGACACTGCCAATAGTTTGGAGGACGAGATCCGGCTGTCCGATGATATCATAAGTATGAGAATCGCGTCCATATCCTAATAATCCACCTAATTGATGAGGTAAGTCTGCCATAAAATTCAAATTTTGAAGAATATTTATAAAGCAATACCCTTCTTTTGTTCTCATGGCTATATCAGCTCAGGAAAAGCTCCATCTGAAGAAGATGATCCGAGAATTACGTAGCCATAAGGCTGCCCATACGGAGTTCGTTTCGGTCTATATTCCTGCTGGTTACGAGCTAAGCAAGATCATCCAGCACCTCAGCGAAGAGCAAGGCACTGCTTCCAACATCAAATCAGCTGTTACCAGAAAAAACGTCCAGGCATCATTAGAAAAGATGATTCAGCACCTACGGACATTCAAAAATACCCCCCCTCATGGTTTAGTGGTATTCTCCGGCAACGTAGCCAGCATGGAAGGCAAGCAGGATATGCGTGTCTGGAGCATTGAACCGCCGGTACCGTTGAATACCAGGATTTACCGCTGTGACAAGAATTTTGTTATGGACATCCTGGAAGATATGATGATGGACAAGAGAGTCTATGGGCTGGTTGTCCTCGACAGGAGGGATGCCACCATCGCGTTGTTGAAAGGGAAGTCAATCGTTCCTATGCAGAAAACTCACTCAGAAGTTCCGGGAAAAACGCGTGCGGGAGGACAATCGGCAGCTAGGTATTCTCGTATAAGAGAAGAAGCAGCTAAAGATCATTACAAGAAGATCGCTAATTATATGAAAGACCTTTTCTTGCCGTTAGGCAATGACCTGCAAGGCATCATCATCGGCGGACCGGGAGTTACCGTCAACGATTTTATGAACTATGATTACCTTACTGGAGACATCAAGAAAAAAATTATCGGGACAAGAGACCTGTCCTATACCGAAGAATTTGGATTGCAGGAATTATTAGATGCTTCTCAAGACTTGCTTGCGGAAGAAGAGATTGCCATTGAAAAGAAGATCATGACGCAGTTCTTCAAGCAGATGCATGACAACATGGGAAAAATAGCTTATGGAGAGAAAGAAACCCTTCATGCATTAGAGATGAATGCCGTTGATCTGTTGTTAATCTCTGATTCCATCCCTGAAGACAAGATCTTTGATTTTGAAGAGAAGGCAAAGAGCGGCGGAGCGGAAGTGAGGATCATCTCTACAGAAATTCGGGAAGGACAGCAGCTGAAGGACTTAGGAGGGGTTGCCGCCATCTTGAGGTATGAGATCGGATGACCTGGGAAAAGTATTTGACGAGAGAGTATTCTTTTTTGTTCATTTCCTTTGCCGCTGAAGTGTATAAAAAATTCTTACGGCAATATGTTATATTTCATGGACAAGGAAAGATCATCACCGCTTATGGAACTCCAGAGGATACGAAGCGATGCTATGAAAATATCAACAAAGCTATTCTTTCTGATCCTGCAGAAGTATTGAAAAGGATAAACCATTATCCCTCCCTCATCGAAGAAATCCAGAATTTATGCAGAAAGATAAAACAAACAGAAATAGAAGCAGAAGTTAAGGATCTATTTCCTGTTCTTCTGGACAGGATTTTAGAAGCATTAGACATTTATCTCTTTTTAGTCTATGCAGGGTATGCTGGGGATAAGCCAAAAATAAAAGAATTCATCTCTGAACACAGAGTTATCTTTGAAAAGGCGAGAAATCTCCCTTTTGATACTGATCTTGATGAACAGTTCCCCTCCTTGATAAATAAAATAAACCCGAAATTAAAAGAGTTCGCACATTATATCTCTTATCAAGAAGTATCAGATCTTTTGCAGCGAAAAAAGATTGATCTCAACAGAGCAAAGGAAAGAAAAAAGGAGTATTTGATCATCACCAGAAATGGGGAGACAACTGAATACCCTCTCAAAGATATTCAATCTGTCATGACTAAAGAAATTGAACCAACGGATTCTTCAAAAACTGAATTGAAAGGTCAACTAGCCTGCCAAGGTATTGTGCACGGGCCAGCAAGAATTATTTTTACAAGAGGTGATTATCTTAAGATAAAAGAAGGGGATGTCTTAGTTACTCCCATGACCAAACCGAATATTGTTCCCTTCTTATCAAAAGTTAAAGGAATCGTAACAAATGATGGAGGGGTATTGTGCCATGCTTCTATCATTTCTAGAGAGCTGAAGATACCTTGTGTTGTTGGTACAAAACACGCTACTGATATCTTCAAAAATGGAGACGTTATCGAAGTTGATGCAAATAAGGGAGTGGTCAGGAAGATCAAATGAACCTCATCGAAGAAGCGCATCAACGGTTATTTCCCGGCAAGGAATTCCCTTACCAGGCAGCGATGGAATACAACAGAAGATTGTCTGATTTCAATGCCAATATCAAGCTGCACCAACAGACGATCCAGGTGAATCTCAACCTGCAATGGAAAGACATCGATGACGAGATCAAAATAGGACTGATCCAGCACTTGCTGATCAAGATCTTAAAAGCAAAGAAGATCGGTTCTACTCCTAATATCGAGCTCTACAACAATTTCATCCGACAGATTCCCGTCCTGATGCCTAAAACAAAGTATGATCCAAATTTAGAGCAGTCATTTCATCGTGTCAATCAGCAATTCTTTCAGTCATCACTGGAGCAGCCAAACCTGCAATGGGGCGTCGATTCAAAAAGGAAATTGGCATCCTACAATTTTCATGATGATTGCGTAACGATGTCGACAGTATTCAAGGAAGCACGGCAGGAAGTATTGGATTATCTGATGTATCATGAGCTACTGCATAAGCACCATCAATTTAAGCATAATAACGGCCGGAGCTCATTTCATAGCCGAGCGTTTCGGGAAGACGAACATCGCTATCCAAACCATCAGCAGATTGAGCAGGAAATAACAAAAATGGTCCGGAAAAAGAAAAAAGAGTCGTTTTTGCAAGGTATTTTTGAACGGCTTTAGACAGAAAGTGGAAATATAATTAAGGATGAGAAAATGGGCCAATGCACTAAATTTCCGTTAAGTTTTTAAAACCAATCCTAATTTAACCAATTTATAATCATCATTATGGGGTGTTGAGCATGACAGACTACGAAAAGAAGTTAGTTTCAGTTGGTACCTTAAAGAAAGGGGATACCATCATCCTGGAAGGATCTCCCTGCAAGATCACCGATACTGCTACGAGCAGACCGGGAAAGCACGGGCATGCAAAAGTAAACCTTACGGCAGTAGGTATCCTCGATGGAAAGAAACGGCAGACGGTCATGCCTGGCCATGATAAAGTAGAAGCTCCCATCATCGAGAAGAAAAATGCTCAGGTGCTTTCCGTTTCAGGAAACATGGCAAGTGTTATGGATGCAGAGACGTATGAAACTTTTGATATGGAAATCCCAGAAGAGCTCCGAAAAGATGTCAAGGAAGGGGTAGAAGTGCTCTATTGGACTATCATGGGTGCAAATGTCATGAAGCAGACAAAATAAACTTTTATCTATTCATAAAGAATGATCATCAACGAAAGGAAAGGTGAATACCAGTGGTAAAATTTGAAGAAGCGATGGCGCGGAAATTAAGGAATATCTTTGTCTGTAGATTATGCAAGTCTAAGGTAAGGGCAGCAAGCTTAAAAGTATCTCAGGGGAAGATTAAATGCAGAAAATGCAGTTCTAGCAAGCTTCGGCCTAAACGGAAGAAATAAGCCTTAGTAAGTAGCCTCAGGAAATAGAAACAAATAAAAACCTCAAGAGAAGTCTTTATTCTATGACAGGTGTTTCAAGCTTTCTTTCCCAGTATCTGGGAATTATTATTTTTTATGTTGCGATTGTACTGTTTGTTGCCCTAAAATGGAAAAAGATCGAAGTTCAGGCAAAAATCATCTTTCTCTACCGGATGAAATGGGGATTAGGCTGGATGACCAGGTTTTCCAGTAGGTTTAGGGAATGGGTCATCCTAGCAGGATATGCAGGAGTAGGCATTGGATTTATTGGAATGCTGGTCATCTCCTGGGTGCTGATAAAGAATCTCTATGAATTGATCGTTAATCCTGCTGCTGTTTCAGGAGTATCTCTAGTATTGCCTGGAATTAACGTACCGGGAATGGGGGTATTGCCGTTCTGGTATTGGCTCTTAGCCATCTTTGTCATTGCTGTTGTGCATGAATTCTCTCATGGTATTGTAGCAAGAGCCCACAATATTGAAGTAAAAAATACAGGAATCGTCTTTCTTGGGCCAATTATCGGCGCTTTTGTTGAGCCTAATGAACAAAAGATGGGCAAAGAAAAGGATATCGTTCAGCATTCTGTCTTAGCGGCAGGG
>Ga0209541_10010066_pt1 | contig 15175 bp, 14 predicted proteins | sample RifCSPlowO2_01_FD_184027 | JGI IMG/M metagenome (GOLD analysis project Ga0209541, IMG submission 184027) | Groundwater microbial communities from Rifle, Colorado - Rifle CSP2_plank lowO2_0.1 (SPAdes) (version 2) | ecosystem: Environmental > Aquatic > Deep subsurface > Groundwater | place...
CGTCTAAAGCTTCCTGGCGGACATCAAGCGCGTAGACCGTTCCTTGCGGACCGGCGCATTGCGCAAGAGCGACGGAAAAAAAGCCGGCGCCGCATCCAAAATCGGCTATTTTTTCTCCCGGGCGGACATCCCACGATTCAAGTACAATTTTTGGTTTTAAAAACGCACTCCCAAACATGAGGATATTATAACAGGCGGGGCGGGCTTATAGCAATGTAACAGAAGCGACTTTATCGGAAGATTCAAGCTTCATTATTCTTACTCCCTGCGTTGCGCGGGAGAGAGATGGGATTTGAGCCAGCGGCGCTCTGATTACTTGGCCCTTTTTGGAAATCGCTATAATTTCTGACGCGTTTTCCGATACAGTTTGCACGGAAACCAACGCACCGGTTTTAGTCGTTACTTTAATTGTTTTAATGCCGGAGCCGCCTCTGCGCTGAATACGGTACTGACCGACTTCCGTTTTTTTGCCGAATCCAAATTCGGAAACCGAAAGAATTTCAAGTCTTTTGGCGTTTTTTGGCAGAACATCCATTCCAATGATTTCATCATTCTTTTTAAGTTTCATTGCGCGCACGCCTTTGGCGACGCGTCCCATCGGACGGACATCTTTTTCTTTGAATCTAATTGCTTGTCCGAGCTGCGTTGAAAGGATTATTTCTTCTCCTTGGCGAACTATGCGCGCCCACCAAAGCGCGTCGCCCTTTTGCAGATTAATGGCGCGGATACCTGACCTGCGGACATCTTCAAAATCTTCCGCGCGCACCTTTTTTATGATTCCGGCATGTGTTTGTAATATAATAAATTCTTTTTCTTCGCTGGATTTCTTTTTATTTTTAACCGGCAGCACAGATGTTACCCGTTCATCGGCAGCAAGCGACAGGAAATTAGCGATTGCTTTTCCTTTAGATTGACGCGTTCCTTCTGAAATTTCATACATTTTTGTTTGATATACTTTGCCCAAGTTTGTAAAGAACAAAACATCATCATGCGTGTTGCCAGTGATGAATTCAAGCGCGACGTCTTCTTCTTTGGTTGTTACTCCAATAACCCCTTTTCCTCCGCGCCTTTGCACGCGATATTCGTCCGGCTTGATACGTTTTGCGTATCCTCCCTGAGTGAGTATAAGAATCGTTTCTTCGTTTGGCACCAAATCCTCCGTTGAAATTATTTTAGCGGCTCCTGCGATTACGCGGGTTTTTCGTTCGTCTCCGTATTTTTCCTTGATATCATCCAGTTCATTTTTAATAACTCCGTCAATTTTCTTGGGGTCCTTGAGAAGCACGCGAAGCTCATTGATTAATTTTTGTTTTTCTTTCAGCTCGTCTTCAATTTTTTGCCGTTCCAATCCCGCAAGCGCCTGCAACCGCATTTCCAATATCGCGGTTGCCTGTTTGTCAGACAAATCAAATTTTTTAATAAGATTTTTATGCGCATCTTCTTTACTGTCCGATTGCTTTATTGTTTTGATAATCGCATCAATATGGTCAAGCGCCTTTTTCAATCCAAGTAAAATATGCGCGCGCTCTTCCGCTTTTTTTAAGTCAAATTTCGCGCGCTTTTCAACAACAATTCTTCTGTGCTTGATAAATTCTTCAAGCATTCCTTTCAAAGAAAGCGTCTGCGGCTGGATTCCATCCACAAGCGCGACCATATTGAAGTGAAATGCGCGTTCCAAGTCAGTATGTTTGTACAGATTGTTCAAGATTTTTTGAGGATACGCGTCGCGTTTAAGGTCAATCGCTATTTGCAACCCTTCTTTATCGGATTCATCCCTAAGGTCTCTGATTCCGTCAATCTTTTTTTCCTGCACCAGCGCGGCTATTTTTTCAACAAGCTCGGCTTTGTTAACCTGATAAGGTATTGACGAGATTATAATTTGAAATTCTCCGCTTTTCCGTTCTGTTATTTCCGCAACGCCGCGATTGATTACTCCGCCTCTTCCTGTTTGGTATGCCTGCAGAATGTCTTTTTTGTTAAAAATCATCCCGCCGGTAGGGAAGTCGGGTCCTTGAACGTAAGCAGTTAAATCTTCAATGGTCGCTTTCGGATGCGCAATAAGATGAAGAGTTGCATCTATTACTTCTTTCAAATTGTGCGGAGGAATATTTGTTGCCATACCGACAGCAATTCCAAGTGAACCGTTCAGTAAAAGCTGTGGTATCGCCGCCGGAAGTACTATCGGCTCTTCTTTGGTTCCATCGTAGTTTGGAATAAAATCAACAGTTTCTTTTTCAATATCACGTAGAGTTTCAGAAGCAATTGCCGACATTCGCACTTCCGTATAGCGCATTGCTGCAGCGGAATCTCCGTCAATTGAGCCAAAATTGCCTTGCCCTTGCACAAGAGGATATCTAAGCGAAAAATTCTGCGCCATACGAACAAGCGCATCATATACAGCCGTGTCGCCATGCGGATGGTATTTGCCAAGCACTTCTCCGACCACATTCGCGGATTTTTTGGATTTTGCCTGATGCGAAAGTCCCATTTCATGCATTGCGTAAAGGATTCTGCGGTGCACCGGTTTCAGGCCGTCTCTGACATCCGGCAAAGCGCGCGCCACAATAACGGACATTGCGTAGTCCAGATACGATTCTTTCATTTCATCAACGATTTCCCGCCCGATCAGCGTTCCTATTGGAATTTGCGAATTTTTATTTTCATCTTTCATTTTTATTTTGAATTACGAAACTCTTCTATAATTCCTTTAACTTGCGCGACCGCATCTTTTATTTTATCGCCGGCTATGTTTGCGGGCGAAGCAATAGCAGCTTCGTTTTTAATATCAACGGTTGAAATGGAGAAGGCAGAAAACCATATTCCAATGATTATTGATGCAAACACAAAAACAATTGCGGCCGCTATTTTTTTGCGCGTTGATTCGGGTTTTTGCCAAATAATTTCCAAATAATCAAGCGGATGGCGAATCATGGCGTTTTTAATACTACTATTTTTTGGCTATCGGTCGGAACATCTTTTCTTTTTATTGTTAGGCGCTCTTCCGGCGCAGATTTTTCTCCCATTTCTTTCATAAACGATTCTACTCCGTCAGTTTTTGATTTAAAGCCAGGAATTTTGTAATGCATCGGAATTATGATGCGCGGGTCAATTATGGTTATTAATTTTGCCGCAGTTTCGGCGTTAATAGTGTTTGTGCCACCGACAGGAATCATAAGTATATCGGGAGTGCCTATTGCTTCGTGAGTTTCTTCGCGCAGTTTTTCTTCTCCAAAATCTCCAAAATGTACTATGCGCAAATCTTCCCAAGAAATTACGTAAATAGTATTTTTGCCGTTCAAAGTTCCGTTTTTGGCGTCATGCCATGTCGGAATGCCGCGGATTTGAATGCCATGTATTTCATATTCTCCCGGGCCGAAGATTTGAAAAACGCCGGAATCTGTTTTGGCGGCGAGCGATTCAGTGTTGTTATGATTTGAATGATTATGCGATGAGATTACAATGTCGGCCTGAAATCTTGGAGGAGTGAGCCCCGATGTTTTATCAAACGGGTCAACAGCAAGCACTGTATCGCCGCTTTGTATTTTAAAGCACGAAATGCCGTAGTATGTAATTATCATTGTTATTTTATTGTAGCAACAAAAAGTGTTTTTTACAAACGTACTTGGATGTTGGACATCCAAGTACGATATATGCTATGTATTGCACACATATGGGTAAAGTAAAGTTTGCTCCAGGCGAACATTATCACATTTTTAATAGAGGCGTGGATAAGCGAGCTGTTTTTCTCGATGACGCCGATTTTGAACGCTTTCTTCAAAGTTTGGAAGAATTTAATACTGCCAGACCGATTGGCAGTATTTTTGAAAATTCTTTTCGCAAATCCCAACTTGGACGTCCAACGTCCAAGTTGGTTAATATTGTGTGCTATTGCCTAAACAAGAATCATTTTCATCTCGTATTGGAGGAATTGGTTGATGGCGGCATTAGTGAATTTATGAAACGCCTTGGAGGTTATACGAAATATTTCAATATTCGTCATAAACGCAATGGGACTTTGTTCCAAGGGAGATTTAAAGCAAGGCATATAGATTCAAATGAATATTTGCTCCGCGTCGGCGCGTATGTAAACTTAAATAATCGCGCACATAGAGTGCAGGGAAATATTTATCGATCAAGTTGGAATGAATATTGCGATGACGCGAAAAGAAAAAATGGATTGTGTGGGAAAGCCAACATTCTTAATCAGTTCGATGATGTCAAAGAATATTGCGCATTTGCCAAAGAAGCGCTTGCTGATGTTTTGAAAAATAAAGATTTGGCAAAGGAACTAGAATAATCACTTGGACGTCCAACGTCCAAGTGGGTTAGTTTGCGCATAAACTATCTCTATAATTCAAAGGCAATTATACATGCTCTTGCCTAAAATCTTTTTATTTGTATAATCATGAATATTATATGGTTTTGGCAATTATGGCGAAAAATGATGCGGCATTAAATCACGATGTTGCGCCCAAAAAGGAACAAATTTTCTCTATTATGGAAGAGCTTCTTAAAATGCGGCCGAAAACGTTTATCAAACCAGGGGATCTTATTGAAGGAACGGTGCTTGAAAAAGACGGCGCAAAAATATATTTGGATTTGGGCATTTTTGGTACAGGAATTATTTATGGAAAAGAATATCAAAACGCACGCGATCTTATAAAAAATCTTGAGCCAGGCGCTGTTATTACGGCAAAAATCGTTGAAACGGAAAATGAAGATGGGCTGGCCGAACTTTCTCTTAAAGAGGCAGGAGCAGAGATTGCATGGAAAGAAATAAAGGATATTAAAGAATTAGGCGAGACAGTAGATTTGCGCGTATCCGATTCTAATAAAGGAGGATTGGTTATAGAGTTTAAAGGAGTTAAAGGATTTTTGCCCGCTTCCCAGCTTTCAGCGTCTCATTATCCGCGCGTTGAGGGCGGAGATAAGGAGCTAATTTCAGGCGAACTCAAAAAACTTGTCGGCCAGACTTTGTCTGTAACCATTTTGGATACAGACCAAAAAGCAGAAAAATTAATTTTTTCAGAAAAAGCAAGCGAATCGGGGGACGTAAAAAAACTTATTGAGAAATATAAAGTTGGCGATGTTATTGAAGGAGAAATAACAGGAGTTGTTGAATTCGGCGTTTTTATAAGATTAGAAGAGGGCCTGGAAGGTCTTGCGCATATTTCAGAACTCGACTGGGCGTTAGTGGAAAGCACTGCAAATCTTTTTAAAGTTGAAGATAAAGTAAAAGCAAAAATTATCGCAATTGATGGAGATAAGCTTTCTCTCTCTATAAAAGCACTTAAGGCAGATCCGTGGGAGATTGGCCGTGAAAAACACAAAAAAGGCGATATAGTGCGCGGTAAAATTTTAAGGCTTAATAAATTTGGAGCGCTTGTTCTTTTGGATACAGGAGTGTACGGATTGACGCATATTTCAGAATTTGGCACGGAGAAAAAAATGCGCGAGATGGTTGAGGCAAACAAAGAGTATATGTTTCAGATTATGGTATTTCAGCCGGAGAACAGAAAACTTTCTATGTCATTTTTGGGAAAAGACGGAGAATTGGCTACAAAAAAAACAGACGAAGTCGCGAAAGTTGATGGAGCGGAAAAACCGGCAGATGGTTCCGGCGTTGCTTAAACAGAGTTTTTGTGCTATATTTGCGCCAGAGTTTAGATAATGCCGAAAGGAATGGCAATGTGCCCAAGATGTAAAAATACCGATACGCCGATGTCAATCAATAGGTGCCGATGCGGCAACGGGAAAAATGTTCTATTTATATATTGCAAGGATTGTTCAGATGAGCTAAATAAATGCGCACGTTGCGGCGCTACGTTAAAGTCGGTGAAAAAGATATTGTGTGTTGCTCCAGTTTTGGCAAGCGGCGATTAGCCGCTTTTATTTATTAAACTCACTCATCGCGCGCTCTAAAGAAAAGGCGGCGATAACTTCAAGCGCATCAATGATGCGCTTTTGCGTTTTTTTGATTAAAATCTGCTCGGCTGGCGCAAATTTTCCGATGATAAATTTAAGAATATCTTTTTCTGTTGGCGGCTTTCGTTTTGGGCAGATTCCGATGCGAATACGGACGAAGTTTTTTGTTTTCAGCGCGCGCATAACAGATTCCACTCCTTTATGTCCGCCGGAATTTTTGCCGTACGAAATTTTCATGCGGCCAATTGGAATATCAATGTCGTCGTGGATTACGACGAGGTCTTTTAATTCTTTGCGGGGCCGTACCAATTTTGCTATAGCGCTACCGGATTTATTCATAAAAGTTTCTGGGAGCGCGGCAACAATCTTGGTTTTGCCGATTTTTCCTTCTGTAATAAGAGCGGCGGCTTTTTTGTTAAATTCCCAGCCAGCGGCTGGTCCGCCTTGGGCGGAAATTTTTTTGGCAAAAAGCGCAACGGTATCGCGCCCACTGTTATGCCGTGTTCTTTCATATTCTTTTCCAGGATTCCCAAGGCCGATTATTGTTACCATATTTTGTAATTATAGTGTACTTTGTAAGCAAATCAAGAGAAGTTTGGATTGCGACCGCTTGCGCGTGAATAGAAATAAGAGTACCATTTTCTAATGGATGAAACTATTTCTGAAAAACGGCCAAATGGATTCTGGGAATTTGCGCGCGCGGTCATAATATCCATTGTTATTGTAATTCCGGTGCGAATGTATATCGCCCAGCCGTTTATAGTTGATGGGGCGTCAATGGAACCAAATTTTGCAGGAGGTGATTATTTAATTATTGACGAGCTTACTTATCAATTCCGCGAACCTAGACGCGGCGATGTAATAGTATTCCGTTACCCGCTTAATCGTTCCCAATTTTTTATTAAACGCATCGTTGGCCTTCCGGAAGAGACTGTTGAAATTATTGACAGTATGGTTAATATTCTTCGTTCAGACGGCAGTGTTACAAAAATTTATGAACCATATTTGGCGGATAATACAAAAACAATTCCGAATTTGCAAATGAAACTCGGGAAAGAAGAATATTTTGTGTTAGGGGACAACCGAACTCACAGCTCTGATTCGCGCGTGTGGGGCGTATTGCCAAAAGGCAACATAACAGGCAGGGCATTCGTGCGGCTTTTTCCTCCGTCCTCAATTGATTATTTGCTAAACAACAAAACATTGTTTTTTGTTACGCAAATGGCCCAATAAAATAAGTAAAATAAAAACAACATATGTCTGCGAAATCAAAAAAAGAAGCAATCAAATCTCCGAGAGGCATGCACGATATACTCCCTGCCGATATTGGATATTACAATACAATTGTAGAGAAGGCGCGCGAGATAGCCGATTATTATGGGTTTTCGGAGATTAAAACTCCGCATGTAGAGTATGCGGAATTATTCATAAGGCCGCTTGGCGAGACAAGCGACGTTGTGCAGAAAGAAATGTATACGTTCAGAACGAAAGGTGGGGATTTGCTGGCGTTGCGGCCGGAAGAAACAGTCGCAATTATGCGGGCTTATGCAGAACACGGAATGACCTCGTGGCCTCAGCCGGTCAAATTATTTTATGAAGGGGCTTATTTTCGGCACGAAAATCCTCAGCGTGGAAGATTCAGAGAATTTCATCAATTTGGAGCAGAAATTTTGAATGATGCAGAATCAATCAGTGACGCAATTATTATTAAAATCTTTTTCTTGTTTCTATCGGAGCTCGGTTTTAAAAATACCATTGTGCATATCAACAGCATGGGTGACAAAGAATGCAAGTTTGCTTATCGCAAAGAATTAACCGGCTATTACCGCAAAAAATTCAATTATTTGTGCAAAAATTGCAAACGCAGATTTAAGGAAAATCCGATGCGCATTTTAGACTGCAAGGAAATATCGTGTTTAGAATTCCGCATGCAGGCACCGCAGATGATTGATTATTTTTGCGATGGATGCAAATCGCATTTTCGCGGCGTTTTGGAATTTTTAGATGAATCCGGCATTCCTTATTATTTAAACAACCATCTTGCGCGTGGATTTGATTATTATGGGCGCACCGTGTTTGAAATTTTTGACAACACCCCAAATGCGAATTCCGCTCAAGACGACGCCGGCACTCTGCCTTTGGCGCTTGCAGGCGGCGGAAGATACGACGATCTTATGGCGCTTTTAGGACAAAAGCCTTTACCGGCAACCGGAGGAGCCGCTGGAATAGAGCGCATAATATTTGAGATGAAAAAACTCGGCATTATGCAAAAACGATTTGCCAAAACGCGCGTATTTTTGATACAAATTGGTCCGGCGGCAAAAAAGAAGAGTTTTGTTCTTATGGATAAATTCCGCAAAGAAGGAATCCACGTTGATGCGTCTCTTTCAAGGGATAATCTGAAAAATCAGCTTAATATTGCATCAAAAATCGGCGCGCAATTTGCTGTTATTATCGGGCAGAAAGAAGCGATGGAAAATTCTGTCATAATCCGCGATATGGACGAGAGCGTTCAAGAAACTATTTCTGAGTCCAAGCTGATTGATAAATTAAAAACGAAGCTAAAAGTCAAAAAATAAAAATAAACAGCGCTGATGACAGAAGAAAATAAATGTGTTTTTTGCGATATTATTGAAAAGAAGATTCCTGCGGACATCTTGCATGAATCCGATGATGCTGTTATTATTGCCGACATCCGCCCATCAGCCCCAATTCATTATCTTGTAATCCCCAAACGTCATATTTCATCTATTGTTGATGTGCAGCATGAGGATGAAGCATTATTGGGACATATGGTTCACCTTGCAAAAGACGGAGCTTCGCGCCTCGGCCTTACGGGATATAAGCTTGTTTTTAATGTGGGGCGGGATGGAGGACAGATTATAGACCATATACATTTACATCTTTTGGGAGGATGGAAAACTAAAAGTGACTAGTTTCTAGTAACTAGATACTAGCCGCTAGAAAATAATTTTATGGTTGAGACACGAAGAAACGAAAACGAATCAACAGGAAGTTTATTGCGCCGCTTTTCAAAACGCGTACAGTTAAGCGGATTTTTAAAACGCGCAAAGTCGCGGCGTTTTTATGCAGCTGGAAAATCAGATTATTCTAAAAAGAAAGAGGCGTTGCGCAGGGTCGCTTTTGAAAAAGAATTAGAGCAAAAACGCAAGCTCGGAAAAATGACACAGTAAAATAAAATTTTTAGCTTGTAATTACGAAGGGTACGAAAAATAAATTTCTAGATTTATAAAATTCGTATAAATTAGTAAGTTTGTAAAACATTCATGACTTTAAAAGAAAAAATAGCAGATGACCAAAAAAGCGCCCTTAAAGGCGGAGATACGGCGCGGCTTTCTACTATACGGATGCTTTCTGCTGCGATTGCAAACAAGGAAATTGAATTGCGGAAAAAAGATATCGGACTCTCTGATGAAGAAATATTGGGTGTTATTTCTTCCGAAGCAAAACGGCGCAAGGATGCTATTTGTGAGTTTGAAAAAGCCAACAGAGCGGAGCTTGTGCAAAAAGAACAAGGAGAGCTTGCGATTCTTCAAGAGTATCTTCCTCCTGAACTTTCCGATAACGAACTTTTAAGAATTGTTCGCGCGGGAATTATTGAGGTTGGCGCAACCGGAGAAAAAGATTTTGGGAAAGCAATGAAGGCCATTATGCCAACACTGAAAGGTAAGGCAAGTGGAGATAGAATATCAAGAGTTTTGAAAGAAGAGCTTAAGAATTTTAAAATTTAACCTCCCACAACCTTCTTATGAAGGGCTAGAGGAGGTTTAAAATAGTGTATTATAAATCTATGCTCTTTTTCACCAATCTTACCAAAAAGCCAATCCGTAGGGCGGCTTTTCAAAAACTCTACCGGCATATTTTTAAGAACGGAAATTTTGATTTATCTGTAGTGTTTGCGTCTCCGGTATTGATGAAAAAACTCAATATGCGGTATCGCGGAAAGAATAAACCGGCAAATGTTTTATTGTTTCAATACGACAAACGCTTCGGGGAAGTTTTTTTAAATGTTCAAGAGCGCAATTTGCCATCTCTGTTTGTTCATGGATGCTTGCACTTGCTCGGTTATGACCACAAAACCGCCAAATCCGCCGCGCGCATGGAACAGTTAGAGCGCAAATTCCTCAACCTGGAGATGCAATTCCCAAGTTGAGAAATTAAGATTTTTTCAGTTAGCGACTATGCCAAAAAACAACCACTTGGACGTCCAACGTCCAAGTGAGTTTTTTATCCACAGTTTTTGCGAAGATTGTGCGTGTGGTACAATAAAAGCAATGGCACGACCTTTTGGCGTCATTGGTATAGATTTAGGAACTGATACTATAAAAGCGGTGCTACTTGGGGTTTTTCCTGGCGAAGACGTTCCGCGTGTGTTAGGAGTTGCCGCTGCTACTTCTCAAGGAATGCGCAGGGGAAATGTTCTTGAACCAAGCGTTACCGCGCAATCGCTTATGCAGGCGCTGGATTTGCTTGCGAAATCCACAGAATTGAAAACCAGGCGCCACTATGTCGGCATTGGCGGAGTTGGGCTTGGCTGTCAGAAAGCGCACGGTCTCGTTGCAATTTCCCGCGCAGACGGCGAAGTTTCTCCGGAGGACGCGAAACGAGCAATTGCGGCAAGCGAGGCAAGCCTTCAACGCACACAAAACCGCGATATTTTGCACAGAATTCCGCTTATTTACAGAATTGACAATGATACGACGGCGCACGATCCAATTGGCTTATCAGGGATTAAACTGGAAGCTGAAACGTTGTTTATAACAGCTTTTTCACAAAACACAAAAGCAGTTCTTAAATTAATTGACGAAGCGCGGTGCGATGCGGAGGAGCTTATAGCAAATCCGTACGCCTTGTCATATTCTGTTCTCTCAAAGCGCGAGAAAGAGGCAGGTGTTATGGCGCTTGACATAGGAGCCTCTACGACATCGCTGATTATTTTTGAAGAAGGGCTTCCTTATTCCTTGGAAATAATTCCATTAGGGTCTGGGCATATTACAAACGATATTGCAACCGGATTTCAAATCGGAATTGATGAGGCAGAGAAACTAAAAATAAATTACGGAGCAATCGGAAACATTACAAGCTCAAACAAGAAAGATGATTTGGTTTACGGAAATTATTCCAAGCGAAAACTATCGGACATTATTGAAGCCCGTCTTAGCGACATTTTTGAATTAGTTGAAAAGCATCTTAAAAAAGTTGGCAGAGCCGGACTTTTACCGTCTGGCATTGTGCTGACTGGCGGAGGAGCGAACCTCCCAGGAATAATAGATTTTGTTAAAAACTATCTTATGCTTCCGACGCGCATTACTTCTGTTGAAAATATTGGAGGGTTTAAAGACAAAGTAAACAATCCGACATGGTCTGCGGCTGTCGGAATAGCAATGATTGGTCTTTCTCGCAAAGGCAATTCAACTATATTCCGAGGTGCGCCAAATAAACTACTCAAGTGGTTTCGCGCATTTTTGCCATAAGTAATTTCTTTGTCAATATTGCATTTGTTCTATCGGACGCTATGATACCACTAGTTTTTAGTTTGTAGTGGGTAGTTTGTAGTGGGTAGTTTGTAGTCGGATTATAACAAAACTATAAACTAAAGACTATTAATTATAAACTATTTTCATGCCTAATATAAAACCAGATATAGAATCTGTTGCGCGGATTAAAGTAGTCGGGGTTGGCGGTTCTGGAAAAAACGCGGTAAATCATATGGTACACTCAAAAGTGCGCGGCGTTGAGTTTATTGCCATCAATACCGATGCGCAGGATTTGCACCAAAGCCTTTCTCACAAAAAAATTCGCATAGGACGCGGGCTTACCAAAGGACTTGGCACTGGAATGAATCCTGAACTTGGGAAGCAGGCGGCGGAAGAAACCAAAGACGAAATTCAAGAAGCGCTTAAAGGCGCAGATATGGTGTTTGTTACTTGCGGAATGGGCGGAGGCACAGGAACTGGTGCGGCTCCAATTGTTGCTCAAATAGCAAAATCGCAAGGTGCTCTTACAATAGGCGTAATTACGCGACCTTTTTCTTTTGAAGGCCTTGAGCGCGCGCGCGTAGCGGAGGGCGGCATTGTCAAATTTCGCGAGGCCGTTGATGCAATGATTACCATTCCAAATGACAAACTTCTTTCGGTCATACAAAAGGACACGCCATTGCTTGCGGCTTTTGGCATGTGCGATGAAATATTGAGGCACGCCGTTGAGGGGATTTCCGATCTTATTACAATGCCCGGTATTGTAAACGTTGATTTTGCGGATGTAAGAGCTGTAATGCAAAACGCAGGTTCTGCGCTTATGGGAATAGGACACGGGCGCGGAGAATCAAGAGCGGAAAATGCCGCGAGATCGGCGATAAATTCTCCACTCATTGACCTTTCCATTAACGGCGCGCGCGGCGTTCTTTTTGCTGTTGCCGGAGGAGCCGACATGACAATGTGGGAAATTCAAGAAGCGGCAAAAATAATTACTAACTCAATTGATACTGACGCCAAAGTTATTTTTGGAGCGACTCATGACGACCGTATTCGCAAGGGCGACATTAAAATTACCGTTATAGCATCCGGTTTTCCCGACGGAGCTCTTGCAAAGACCGCAACCTTGTTTGGGCCGATTTCTACAAAACAAAATACCGGCTTTGCATCCGTTGTTCCGGCAAATGGAGCGGATAAAAAAGGCGAATCTGCCGCAACAACGACGGAAAATGATGAGTGGGATACCGTTCCGGCATTTATGCGCCGCACAAAGCGAAATTAGGATTATCAACCGAGCCCAACTCGGTTATCCACAGTTGACGACGTTCTTGGTGTTTGTGATACCATGAAATATGGATGACCAAAAGCAATCATTTTCAAATACGAATTCCCGAGATGGGGATTTTTTTGTCTCAAATGAAGCCGCTGACGCAGCAGACTCTCTGTTTGACGACATGGTTTTCGCTTCTACAAGGGAATTTCCATTTGATATAACCGCGGCTGCGGCAGGAATTAACGCGCCAGTAACGCACGCACCAATTACCGCATTTTCAAAGCCGCAATCGCACAAATTACATATTAGCCGTTTTTTTACAAAAGACGGAACGCATCCATATGATGAAATCGCGTGGGAACGGCGTTCAGCAAAAATTACTTCTGCTGACGGCGCTGTTATTTTTCAGCAAGATGACGTTGAGGTGCCAAGTTTCTGGTCTCAATCGGCAACTGACATTGTTGCAGAAAAATATTTTGCCGGCCATCTTGGACAACCGGAGCGCGAAACCTCCGCAAAACAGCTTGTTAATCGCGTTGCTGATGCCATTGCGCAATGGGGAATCAAATCGCAATATTTTGCATTACCTAACGATGCGGCAGCGTTCAGCGACGAGCTAAAATGGCTTTTAATCAATCAGTACGGGTCGTTTAATTCGCCCGTGTGGTTTAATGTCGGTATTGAGGAAAAACCGCAATGTTCAGCGTGTTTTATTTTGAATATCAAGGACAGCAAAGAATCAATTGCTGAATGGTATAAAAACGAAATGATGATTTTTTCCGGAGGGTCCGGCGCAGGCATCAACATTTCGCCGTTGCGCTCTTCAAAGGAAACAATTGCAAACAGAGGCAAATCTTCAGGGCCTGTTTCTTTTATGAAGGGAGCAGACGCGATAGCCGGAACTATTCGGTCCGGAGGAAAAACAAGAAGAGCCGCCAAAATGGTCATTTTAAATGTGGACCACCCCGACATACGCGATTTTATAGTATGCAAATGGAAGGAAGAAGAAAAAGCGAAAGCGCTTCTTTCCGTTGGATATGATGACGCGCTTGACGGAGAAATTTACAACAATATTTTCTTTCAGAACGCAAATAATTCTGTCCGCGCCACAGACGATTTTATGCGCGCGGTAATTGATGATACGGAGTGGAATCTCCGTTTTGTGCGAAGCGGCGAAATTGAAGAAACCGTGCGCGCTAAAGATTTGATGCGGCTAATTGCGGAAGCCGCATGGCATTGCGCCGACCCCGGAATGCAGTTTGATACAACGATTAATAATTGGAATACGTGTTCCGGCACAGGGCGAATCAACGCTTCAAATCCGTGTTCTGAATATATGCATTTGGACAATTCGGCATGCAATCTTGCTTCTCTGAACCTGCTTAAGTTTTTGACTCCATCAGGAGATTTCAATATTGGTGCTTACCGCGCCGCAATACAGATTTTTATCATTGCTCAAGATATTATTGTGGGGCATTCTTCATATCCAACGGAAAAAATTACCAAAAACGCGAACGATTACCGCGAGATCGGTTTGGGTTATACGAATCTTGGCGCGTTTCTAATGCGTTTGGGATTGCCTTACGATTCTGACAGCGCAAGAGCGCACACTGCCGCTTTGACATCCGTTTTAACAGGAGAAGCGTATCGCGTTTCAACGGAACTTGCGCGAGCCGTAGGAACATTTGCGGGATTTTCGCGGAACAGGGAATCAATGCTACGCGTTTTGCGGATGCACAGGGAAGACGCAAAAAAAATTCCAGCTTCTTATATCGTGCAAGAACTTAAAAACGCATCAAATTCCGTTTGGGACGAAGCAAATGCGCTTGCGATTGAATACGGCGTGCGCAATTCGCAGACAACTGTTCTTGCTCCGACCGGCACCATTTCTTTTATGATGGATTGTGATACTACAGGCATTGAGCCCTCATTCTCATTGGTATCATACAAAAAAATGGTTGGAGGCGGGTTTTTGAAATTGGTGAATCAAAGTGTTGAGCCGGCGCTTTTAAATCTAGGATATTCTGTTTTGGAGACAAAGGATATTGTGGATTATGTTTTGGCCAATGACAGATTAGAAGGCGCTCCACATATGAAGGATGAGCATTTAGAAGTGTTTGATTGCGCGACTAACGCTCCCGGTGGGAATCGCGCTATTCATTATCTTGGGCACGTACGGATGATGTCTGCCGCTCAACCGTTCATTTCGGGAGCAATTTCTAAAACCGTAAATTTGCCGGAATCTGCAACAATTGAAGACATAATGAATATTTATATTGATGCGTGGAAAGTCGGACTTAAGGCAATAGCGATTTATCGCGATAATTCCAAGGGAACGCAGGTGCTTAGCACGTCTCGCACCAAAACAAGAAAATCGGAAAAGGAAACTGTTTCTGCGGAAGCGCCTCCGGAAGTCCCGCGCAAAAAACTTCCGGCAGATGTAAAAACCATACGGCACAAGTTTTCAATTGCCGGTCACGAA
>Ga0209541_10010067_pt1 | contig 15175 bp, 15 predicted proteins | sample RifCSPlowO2_01_FD_184027 | JGI IMG/M metagenome (GOLD analysis project Ga0209541, IMG submission 184027) | Groundwater microbial communities from Rifle, Colorado - Rifle CSP2_plank lowO2_0.1 (SPAdes) (version 2) | ecosystem: Environmental > Aquatic > Deep subsurface > Groundwater | place...
CGCTCTCATTCAATTTTGCGTTTTCCATTCGGCCTCCTTTTTTGCGTATGGCCAATCAAAATCTAACCTCCAAACGCAATGTAGCAAAACTTTTCTTTTTCGTCAACAATTAATAACTTATTCGTCTTCGCGAAGAGTCATTCTTGTATATCCTGGCTTGTGTGTAATAAGTTCTTCTTGCTTAAACCAAACATTTATTTCTGTCTCCGCGGCCTCTGGAGAATCTGAAGCGTGCACGAGATTAAAAATACCGAATCCTTTTTTATCAGCATATTGATACGAAATATGGGCATAATCTCCACGAATTGTTCCAGGAGCCGCGCTTTTTGGTTCTGTTGCTCCGGCCATCTGGCGCACAACATCAATAACATCAACACCCTCCAGAACCATTGCGATAATAGGCCCTGATGTAAGCATTTTGATCATAATGGCGCGAATATGCTCGCCTCTGCGTCGGGCCAAATCTTCGGTATAATGTTTCTCTGCGGTATCTTTTTCAGAAATCAGCATTTTCGCTCCAACAATTTTAATTCCGCGCCGCTCAAAACGAGTAATAATTTCTCCAACGATCCCCCTGTCCAGCGCATCAGGCTTAAACAACACCAACGTTCGCTCTAATAATTTTTCCATATGAAATATCATATCAAATTATAATTATTTTACAAACTAATCGCCTATTCGCGCGAATTAGACCTAATCAAAAGCCGTGTATCGCGTATTTCGGCACGGATTGTACCGTCAATATCTGTGCGAAAAATTTTAGCGCCTGAAGTTACAAGGCGAGAAAGCGCATCAGGATGCGGATGGCCATAACGATTGCGGCGGCCAACAGAAATAATTGCATAATCCGGCTTTGTCGCTTTTAAAAATTCTTTATTGCTTGATGTTTTTGAACCATGATGTCCAACCTTAATCACATCAACATCATTCAAAATGCCGCGCGCAATTAAATTGCGTTCAATGTTTTTTTCGGCATCCCCCATCAAAAGAATTCTTTTGCCGTTGTAATCAAGTTCGCTTACAATCATCGCGTCGTGAATATTTTTTGGCTTTGCTTCATAATGTGAATTGGTTGGGGTGAAAAATTTCAATTCCGCGCCATCGGCAAAACGCATAATCATCGGGCGGTCTACTATCAAACGCGGCAATTTTTGCTCTGAAATGATGCGATTGAATTCCGCCGCCTCTGCCGTGTGATAAGACACTCCGCTTGTTACAAGCACACCAACGCGGTAACGCTTGAGCACCCACAATAAGCCTGTTACATGGTCTGCGTGCGGGTGCGTAAGAACAACGGCATCCAAAGAACGGTCGTAAAACTGCATCTGTTCGCCCAAAAACGAGAGAATTTTGTTATCTGGCCCACCATCAATTAAAATTTGCGTGCCGTCGCGAGATTCAATAAATATACTGTCTCCTTGCCCAACATCAAAAAAATGCGCCGATATATCCGGTTTTTCCCCATGAACAAAAATTGCGCCCCAGATTATAATATCTGCAGCAAATAAAAAAAGAATTGCTCCGGCTGCAATCAGTTTTATATGAACGCGCAGAAAATACATTAAAGCGAGCATAGCAAACATTTGCCGCTTGGCAAATATAGCAAAATGTGTTAAATAGACTTTAGACAGAAAGGAGCTAAAAATGCGTATAACAAATTTTTATGATTTTCTTAATCTAGGGCATTTACAGCTTGATAAGTTCGTAGAAATCCAAGACGAAATGCGCGAATTGCGCCAAAAAGACAGAATGAGAGATACTGTAGTATTTGTAGAACATCCGGCAGCAATTTCTATTAGCAAGCATCACGTTGATAGGGATATGAAATTTCTGAAAGTGCCGCCGGAAACATTAAAAGCTATTGGCATTCCAATAGTAATGCTGGATCGCGGAGGATCGGTTGCCGTGCATGGCAAAGGTATTTTAGGCTGTTATATAATCGCCGAATTAAAAAGCAACAAAAGCGGCTCTGCGCTGCTTTGTTCAATAGAAGAGTGGGTTATGCGGGCATTTTCTTTAATCGGCGTGCAATTATATCCATATCCTCCAGGATTCAAAAATAAAAAAATACCGGCGGCAGAAAAATCAAAATATAGGGGATTGTGGCGCGGCCAGTATAAAATCGCAACGCGCGGGGCTGGAATCAAAAATCGCGTTTCAAAATTCGGAATATCAATAAACATATCTCCAAATCCATCGCTTTTGTCGCTAATTCATCCGTGCGGAATAAAAGATTATACGCTTGGTTCCATAGAGCGACTTACCAAACAGCAATTGGCCGTTGGCGATGTAATTGAGCTGCTAAAAAACACCCCGCTTTAAGGGGTGCTTTTGATTTTGTAAAAAGAACCAATGAGTTTGTCGTAATCAAAATTCTCAACATGCTGCCTGACGGCGCACAGAAAATGAATAATCGGCTTCCCGCGAGCATGCGCGCGATGGTCAAAACTCGCTTTAAGCATCGCGTATCCGTAATCATCAGATGTTCGCTTACCGATGCGATGTAGAGTTATAATCACACTTTGTCCATGAATGACGACAGAATTTCCGTCATCGGCGCCGAATGGAACACCATCATCATCTTTAAACGCTCCGACATTATTGAATGTGAGCGTGCCACCGCGTAAATCATCTTGAGTAAGCCTTTCTTCGGAAACTTTTTGCGACAATTCTGCGTAACGATCGCCTAATTCTATAATGTCGGCACATTCCTCGGCATAATGCAGCACAGGCACAGTAATTCCGTCTTCGCCGTCATAAGCAACGCCCAAATTAATGTGGCGGAATACTTTTAATCCTTCAAAACCAAAACATTTGCAGCCATAACACGAATTAAGTTTATGAAATCTGTTTTTGAGTTCCAGAATAATGCCGTACATGACAAAAAGATCCGGACGCAAATACCGCAATGCCTCATTCCGAAAACAATTCTGCGGCATTTCGTGCAACAAGCTTTTTGCCGAAAGCAAGCGGTGAAAATTTATTCTAACTCCGGTAGAAGCCTGAATTATGCATTGTCCGGATTGTGTCATGTTGCGAGCAATTGCTTTGTGCCTAGAAGAAAGCGGCTCAATAATGCAATCATCCTGCGCTTCCTGCTTGGCAATAGATTTGCAGTCTTCTGTTGGACGCCCGGCATCCAAATCGGAAAGCGTAATTATTCCGTTATGTCCGGAACCTTGAATTTTGTTCAAATCAATTCCGCGCTCTTTGGCAATTTTCCGCACATACGGCGCAGCTTTTAAAAATTTATCCTCACTTGGGAGTCCAACTCCTAAGTTGGTTATAATTTCGCGCAAAGGCTTTTTTGGCTCTTCCAATGCCGTAATTAATTCTTGATGATCTACTTCATCGCTTTCACTTGTTGGCTTAGCCACCAAGTTAGAAATAATTTCGGTTTCTATATAGCCGAACACAACAAACCATCCGCCGCGAGAACCCTCCTGTCTTTTAGGATTAGATCCGTCAGGATAGCATATTTCCGTAATTATTCCTGCTTGCGAAGCAAAAACTTCATCAATGCCTTTCATAGATTCAAATTCCAACACCAATTCGTCTTTTTGGACTTTGTCTCCTAACTGCTTATGCCATTCTACTCTTTCAACAACATCGGCGTCTTTTGGAATTGGCTCGGAATTTTGCAGTGGTATTTTCATCGCGACCTCCTACGCATACTCCAAAAGTTTTTGCGCTGCATTATACACGCGCTCGCTGGATGGAAGCGCCCATTCTTCTAAAGCAGGGTGTTGCGGCAATTGGCAAAACGGCTCGCCTACTATTTCAATCGGCGCCAATAAATAAGAAAACGCTTGCCTTTGAATTGTTGCGGCGATTGATTCACCAATGCCGCCGTGCACAATGTCTTCGTGCACAATCAAAACTCTGTGCGTCTTTTTTGCAGACCTCACAAGAAATTCCTCATCAAGCGGAGCCAGAGTCCGTAAATCAATGAGTTCAATTGAATATCCGTTTTGTTCAAGCCTTACAACGGCGGGAAGCGTCGCTTCAAACCACGTACGCGCGCCCCATGCGATAATAGTTAGGTCCGCGCCTTCCTTGCGAAACGCGGCAGGACCAATCTGAATAGCTTCTTCCCCAATTACCCCAAAAACATTTCCGTATCCCCATAAATCTTCAAAATAAAGAATTGGAGAATCGTCTTTTACAGCAGAGCGCATTAATCCAATTACGTCCTTAGGCGTTGATGGATGAAGCATCTTTAATCCGGGCGTGTGATAAAATGTGGCTTCCAATCGCATTGATGAATGATACTCGCCGGACGATTTTCCGCCGCCGCACGGCAATCTGAAAATCGCGTGCACCGGCATTCTATTCGCCCAATATCTTCCTGGTATATAATCAATCAATTGTTCAAGCGCCGGAGAAGCAAACGGCAGATACTGAATTTCTGCAATTGGTATCAATCCAGACCATGCCTGTCCGATTGCCAAGCCAACAATGCCAATTTCAGCAAGCGGCGTATTGAAACATTGCTTTTTAAACAATTTCGGATCGGCAACAAGTTTGCGGGTCATGCCGAACACTCCTCCACCTCGCGCCTCTCCGTCAATCATTCGCCCACCAACATCTTCTCCGAAAACACGAATGCGAGAATCATTTTTTGCAACCTCATACAGCGCTCTCTGCAACGCATCGCCGTATGAAATAGTTTGCTTCCGAAACGAATCTGGGATATTTGCGCTTATCCATGACTCAAATGGCTCAACTGGATGCTCTTTTGGAATATAAATTTCTGTCGGATAAACGCGCAGTAAATCATCATCTGGAACCGGCTTTGCCGCAGCAGCCGCTTCTTCATATGCTTTATTAATTGCTTCTTTCTCTTCTGTGGCAATTTTCGCGAGCTCAAGCGGAGAAAATTCGCCGTCAAAACGATAGCGCTCTTTTTCGCCGCGCTGCGGATTCAGCATGTCATCAAACTCCGCGAAAATATCGCGAACAGCCGCATTATACATTTCTTTCGGTTTCTGGCGCACAGGCCCGCTCCGTATTTTCTCTTCGCGCCCATATCCTATTAAATAATTGAACAAAAACCGAACAGGATCGTTAGCGCCCCATTCAAGAAAATCAACCGGGTCAACACACTGCGCTTGCCGCGTTTCGTTATGCTCTGCCATGCGGAAAGTAACGCAATCAAGAACAAATGGCGCGCGCGGAAGTCCGTTTCGCTCATGATAATCGCTCTGCGTCGCAATTTCTCGTCCTTGAGAAATTAAACGCGCTGCGTGATTATACACATCAATAATATTGTTAGCGTTTGATATGTGCTCTCCGCGAATATTATAACCGTGCGCCATATCAGAAATGCGCATTTTCGCGGATTGCTCCCAAATCGGAGTATCCGTTGCAACCCCATTGTTGTCTATAACAAATCCGATTGGCAAATTGCGTACAGCCGCAAGATTTACTGTTTCGTGAAAAATTCCCTGACGGCTTGCGCCGTCTCCGCAAAAACAAATTACAAATCCCATTTCGTCTTTCGTAATCTCGCCATTCTCAAATCTATATTTCATGGCTTCCGCAATTCCAACGGCCGCGGGCCAATGAGCAGCCATGTGGCTGATAAACGGGAGAATGTGGTGTTCTTTTGAACCGTAATGAATATTTCCGTCTCTTCCCATCGTCATAGAATCCTTTGCCAAAGCATGAACCAAAAAATCATCTTTAGGCGTAATACCAAATCTGAAACATGCTCCTTTTGAGCGGTGACTCGGTGCAATCCAATCGCGTTTTGGGTCGCAAGCTAAAGCTACGCCAAGCGGTATCGCTTCTTCTCCAAGACTCAAAAGCGCAATGGTATGGATGACGCGCTTGCTGTTCTGGTCTTTAATGTCATATCTGATTTTGAGTTCCGCCAAAGCAGTGCGGCATAAGAGCCGCCAAAACTCCAACTTTGATTCTCTCGGCAATCTTCCAAAGTAAGAAAAATGTGGCATTTTGTCCTTATTTTTCAAAGAAAATTCTGCCTTCATTCATAACTCAAAAAAGGATGCTTTGCAAGATTGGAAAATTAGAAAACCAAAACACAAGAAAAATTTGTAGTGATACCGCAATATACGCCACAGAGCCAAACGCTATCGCCAAGTTCTCCAAAAATAATCCGACAATGCCAGCTATAAATCCCCAAAACATAACAAGTGGCACAAGGCTTACTATAATCAGGTTAGCAATCGGAGCAACAAGAGAAATATCATTTCCCCACGACACAATCAGCGGAAGTACAAACATCTGTGCCGCGAGCGTTGACGCGGCGCTTTGGCGCAACGCAAATGCTTCCGGCACATAGTGAAACGCGCGCAAAAATAACGGAGACGCAACAATAAGACCGAATGTTGCCAAAAAAGAAAGCTGAAATCCTCTGTCAAATCGGAGAATAAACGGATTAATTAAGGCCATTAAAAATGCCGCCAATAGCAATGCGCGCATCGGCGCGTTTCTTCTCCCTGTACGAAACGCCAAAAGCGCAACAAATGCCATAATTGCAGCGCGTACAGCCGGGGCTTCCGCGCCTGTCATCAAAGTAAATAAAATGATTCCTCCCACAGACACAATCAATGAAATTCTTTGAGAGAACAGCGCGCCACAAATACCCATCAATAACGCGCCAACAAGTGTAATGTTGTAGCCGGACAGCACCAAAATATGGCTCGTGCCTGTGGTATTAAACGCTGAACGTAAATCATTCGGCAAAACGCCCTCGTCTCCTAAAAGCATGCCAGTAATCAGCGATGCGTGCGGCTCAGGAAATGTCATCGCAATACTATTTTGAAATCGCTCCTTTGTCCAAAATAAAAAACTGAAAATTTTGCTTGAGGGCGCAAATCCAATTTTTTTAATTCCTGGAAAAACAGCCTGAGTATAAATGCCGTCCTTTGCCAGATACGTCTTCATATCAAACGCTCCATATAATTCTGGTTCAGAAAGCGCACCTGCCATTTCCAGCACATCGCCGTAGCGATATTTTGGATAAACTTGAGTTATTACCAATAGCTTGCCGCGCGTTGTGCGTAAAACAATACGAGCGCTGTTTGGCTTTTGATAAACTTTTACAACAACGCCGGTTAAAGATGCGGCCTCGCCATAATGTTTGTGCAGTTCGTCAGAAACAATGCTATTTTCGGCAAAAGAAAATCGTAGCGCTCCTAAAACAAAAACAGTGATGGTCAATATTAACAAAATTGATCTGCTCGCTGGCAAACCAATTTTTTGATGCACAAAATAATATAAAATCAATAAAACTCCGAAGCCGAAACCGAGCGTCAATATAAGCACAAGATCCGGAATTGTAAAAAACGAGCGCGCCATCGCTCCAACCAAAAATGCAACAAGAAATAGTGGTACTGCTTTAGAATGCGCGATCACAATGGATTTAAGGTAGCATAGGGCCCTGCAAATCTACAACATTCCGATATTCTTAAGAATATCGGAATGTTGTCTGCTATGAAAAAAGAGGTTGTGAGGCAGAATCGCCGTCTAATGCTTCGTTGACCATTCTGTCAGCTTCTTTATTTTTTTCGCGCAGCACATGGACGAATGAAACTTCTGCAAAATTCATTTTCAAATTCCAAACAGCGACAAACAGAGGAAACAAGCGTTCTTCCTCAATTTTATACTCCCCATTGAGTTGCTTACAGACAAATTCCGAATCCATCCGCACCTCAACATTCGTGTTTTTTGTTTTTTCTTTGCCAAAAAGCGCTTTTGCTTTTTTGAGTGCAAAAATAACAGCGGAGTATTCGGCTTCGTTGTTTGTTTTTACACCAAGCCGCTCTCCGTGTTTCTTAATGATATGACCAGCGCCGTCTCGTATAACAAAACCAAACGCGGCTTCGCCCGGGTTCCCGCGAGATCCGCCGTCGGTATAAATAATTATTTTTTGAGTGGCTCCCATGGAAATTTTTTATACGCCGGCAATGTAAACGCAGCAGCTTGTTTGTGTCCGCCTCCGCCAAGTTTTTTGGCCAATTTTGAAACATCAACTTTGCCGTTAGAACGAAGACTTACTATAAGTTTGCCTCCGCGATATGACCACACAACACCAATCGGCGGGCAGAGTTTCGTAATCTCGTATCCCACCTCATCTGTAAATGTAGGCGTGTTTGCCGCAAGCGTGCGATAGCCGTAGAATATGACAAGTTGCGCGTCATCAATAATGCGCTTTACCGCTCTCCGCTGAAATTCAATAATATGCGCGCCTTTTTGAAAATACTTTGCGCGCAATGCCGTGTTATCAAATTCGCGCATAAGCCTATCCCAAACTTTAAAATCGTACGGATACGTATTAAGCGCAGCCCTTGCGTCTTCTGTGTGAGGCAGTTTTCTGCGCCACAAATCCAAGTCCTCAATATATAAAAGCCATCGCGGAATTTTTTTGCCATAATGAAAAAAATTCCATGAAAGCGCGGCGCCGGAATGATTCCGCGCAAAACGATGCACAGGGGCAAGGAGCGTAACGTCTTTTGCGCTTTTGTGATGATCTAAAATGGTAAGAGACTTTGCATTTTTGAGAACATGAAGCGTGTGCTCGCGAGGATATGTAAAATCAAGCATATAAATGTGTTTTCCTGAAAAATTACTCGGCGGCGGTTCTTGATGATTAACACCAATATATTTTGCGCGTTTGCCAAATTTTTTCCACGCAGCCCACGCCGCGCCGAACCCATCCGGGCAATTTTTGTGATACAAAACAACAATGCCGGTTTTATGTTTTTGATTTTTGGTCACAGTTTTGTGTTATAAGCTATTGCCCAAAACCAATTACAACTAAAAACTTTTAACTATAAACCACAAACTATTTCAAATATCCAATCCGTCTCAGCCAATAATCATTTTCCCACTCCCATAGCGTCTTTGCTGCCAAAAACGCTTTGATATCGCGATAAAAATACGGGAACTCGCGCATTTCAATTTCTCCGCGCACAGGACCCCATTGATGCTGATCTTCAGCGCAATGCGGCACACCGTTTGATTTTCCGTTGCGTATCTTTGCTCTCCCGCCTTTTTCTCGCATTTTTGCTCCGCACACAGCGCAAGTTTTTTGTTGATCAATCCGCAAAATCCAGCGCGTCTCAATGTCTCTAGGCAAATCAATGGCTTCTTTGATGCCGTTTTCTTGAAGAGCCAAAACATACGCCGCCGTCTGTAAATTGTATTCAGGAAAAAATCCGGTAGAAGTTTTAATATCTAAAACTCCGAATTTTCCCCCAATTTCCGCAAGCGCGTCTACCGTGCCGGCATAACGATGAAATCCAGACCAAATGCGCCGCTCAACAAATTCCGGATGAAAAAGAATTCCTTGCGTTTTGTTAAATTGTTCAAAGGCGCCAACCACATGAGCCATATCATCTGGCGTTGAAACAAGATTGCCAATTAAATACTTTTGAATTGTATCGTGCACGCGCGATCCTTCTTCCGCAGATTTATTCTTCACATCTTCAACAGCCGCGTAATGGCCCATTTCTCTAAAAAAATTATCCAGTCCGGTTTTGGCTTTCACATCCAAAATCTTGGTAACCCTCGGATACCATCCATCTCCAAGCTCATATCCCATTGTATCCTTAAACTCCGCCGCATCCTTAAACCACATAAGAAATAGTATAGCACTATTTTCGCTTTTTTATCGCTTCAATTCCAGGCAATGTTCCTTTTGCAAGAAATTCCAGCATTGCGCCGCCGCCGGTGGAAATAAAATCAAAATTTTTCTCTAATTTAAGCTCGCGAATCGCAGCAACGGTATCTCCGCCGCCAACAATAGAATATGCCTTTGATTTTCCAATAGCTATTGCCAGCGCCTTGGTGCCGTCACAAAAACCCTTTTCGCACAGCCCTAACGTGCCGTTCCACAAAATGAATTTTGATTTTTTTAATAATCCTGATAGCGACAAAAGTGTTTTTGGTCCGGCGTCATAAATAACATCGTCTAGCTCTACGCCGTTTATCGAAACAATAATTTTGCGTTTTGCCCGCAATACAACAACGTCTGACGGAAACAATAAGTTCTTGTGATAAAGTATTTCTTTGGGAATTGAATTTTGATCAACAACCGATTTTCCGATTTGTAGTCCTCGTTGATACAAAAATGTATTTGCTAGCGCGCCGCCAATAAAAATAGTGTCGGCAATCTTTAAAAATTTGGCTACAAGCGGTTCTTTGGTAGAAAATTTTTTTCCACCAAGTATAAATAAAAATGGGGTTTGCGGATTAAACGCGCGCGAAAGCTCTTTGATTTCTTTATTAACCAGCGGACCGGTTTCTCCAGGCAGAAATTTCGGAACACCAACAACAGATGCGTGTTCGCGATGACAAACGGCAAATGCATCATTAATGTAATAATCTCCCCAGCGCGCAAGGCGCTTGGCAAAAAGCATATCATTCTTTTTTTCTCCTTTATTAAGCCGGATGTTATCAAAAATAATAATTCGTTCGGAAAAAAGCCGGGGGTGCGGTGTAATTTCTCCTTTTAAAAATCTAACAGGAATATCAAGCGTTTTTTGAATATGCTTGGCAACCTGGTCTAAATGCGGAATAAGGCCGTCTTTTTCAAGGTGCGTAATTAAAAACACCTGCGAGCCGATTTTAAGCAATTTTTGTATTATTGGCAAAGACGCGCGAATGCGAAAATCATCAAGAATTTTTTTTCCGCTAATTGGAACATTAAAATCAACTCTTATTAAGACTCGTTTGCCGCAAAGTTGATTAATGCTCATATTGCGCCGATGTTCTTTATAATTTTTATGAATTTGTTAGCGCTTAAGCTTGCTCCGCCAACAAGCAGTCCGTCCATCCTGCCATCCTTAACAAATAAAGCTGCGTTCTTGTCATCAACCGACCCTCCGTAAAGAATCGGAATTTTAGCGGCATATTTTTTTCCTATAATATTCAAAAGTTCCCTGCGGATTAAAATATTAATCTCAAAAGCGTCTTTTGGCAGCGCCGGTTTTCCTGTACCAACGGCCCAAACGGGTTCGTACACTATAATCAGATTTCTAAAAAGCGGCTTCTTAATCCCGCGCAATCCATTGTGAAGCTCTTCTCGCACAAGAGGCGGAAACGCGGTTTCTTTTTTATGCTCCAGTTCCCCAACGCAAAACACCGCGCGCATTCCAGACATCAACGCTGCCCTTAATTTTTTTTGTACAATATCGTTTGTCTCCCACATTGCCCGACGTTCCGAATGCCCAATAATTACATACTTAACGCCGAGCGATTTTAATTGCGCAACAGAAACCTCGCCGGTATAAGCGCCTTCCGGTTCCCAAAAAACATCTTGAGCTCCCAGCTTGAGTGACGAGTGACTAGCGACTAGTGGCAAGAATGGAAACGAGGGGGCAAAAACAATATCAACCTTACGCGCGACATTTTTTGTGCCTTTTTCTACAACCCGCGCCAACGAAACGGCTTCTTTGGCGGTGCACGGATTCATTTTCCAATTGGCTATTATTAGCTTCTTCATATGTAACTTATTATACACCACTTCGTTTTCTGTCCAAAAAACTTTGCAAAATTAGTGCGGCGGCGGAGGCGTCTTGCATTGATTTTGTTGCTCCTCCGCTTTTATCAATTTGTTTGCTGGTCAAAATCTCGTTTTGAAAAACAATCTCAACGCGCGGAAATTCTTTTTTTAATTGCTCGGCAAATGAGCGAACGCTTTTTGTCTGCTTTGTGTCTTCACCTTTGAAATTCTGCGGCAATCCAATTATAATAATTTTAACCGCGTATTCTTGAATTATTTTTTTTATTTTCTTTCCAACTTCCAACTTCTCATTTCTAATCACCAAATTGGGGAACGCGAATTTTCCCTCTTCATCCGAGATCGCAATTCCAATCCGTTTATCGCCGTAATCTATTCCGAGGTAACGAGACATTTTTTTTAAATTTATATTATTTATATGCACCTTGTTGGTATTCTATATATCAATAACATAAACTACCGCCTAGTATCAAGTTAAAATAAAAGAGCCTGTTTGCAAGAACGGGCTTTTTTCTGTATTTTAATTATTTTCTTTTGTCAATACCTCCGCTCCATTTTTAGTAACAACAAGCGTGTGTTCAAAATGCGCAGCAATGGATTTGTCTGCGGTAACCCACGTCCAGCCATCAGTAAGAAGTTTTACTTTCGGGCTTCCTATTGTAGCCATAGGCTCCAATGCAATCACTTCGCCCTCATGAAGCTTATATCCTTTTCCGCGCGCGCCCCAATTTGGAATTTCTGGATCTTCGTGCACCGCCCTCCCAACACCATGCCCAACCAATTCGCGTATTACACCGTATCCGCGATCTTCCAAGTATCGCTGAATTGCAAAACCTATTGTACCGACCGGAATTCCAGCGCGCACCTCCGAAATGCCGACATCAAGTGCTTTTTGCGTTGCCTCAATCAGCCGGAATGCGTTTAGATTTGCGGTTTGATTTTCTTCGTCTGCAAAAATTTCTTCGCCTCCAACAATAATTGTACGCGCGGCATCGGTATGTAATTCTTTATAAATCATCCCTATATCAAGCCCTACAACATCGCCATTTTTCAGCTTCTTGCCAGTAGGAATTCCGTGCACAACTTCCTCGTTCACGGAAACGCAAAGAGAAGCCGGATAGGAAGCTTTTGCATCGCCAGAACGATATCCTTTGAATGATGGGTTGCCGCCATTTTTTTTGATAAGCTCTTCCGTCAATCTATCCAACTCGCGCGCGCTTTTTCCTGTCATTGCGAAAGTTGCGACTTCATTCAAAATACCGGCAAGAATCTTCCCCCCATCGCGAAGCGCCTCAAGCTCTTTTTTATCTTTGATAATCATTCCTGTTTCTGTAAATGAAGTTTTCTGACCACTTCGCGATGCACCTGTTCAACAGATTGCTCGCCATTGACCTCAATAAGTATTTTGTGTTTTTGAAAATATTTCAATACCGGAACAACAAATTCCCTGTATTCTTTAAGGCGCGATGCGATTCCGCGCTGGTTGTCGTCTTTGCGGCGTATTAATTTCCCTCCACAACTCGCGCAGTTCTTCGTGGGTGCGTTTTTAAGAAATATTATCTTTTTGCATTTAACACATTGGCGGCGAGCAAATAATCGGAGCCTGACCTCTTTATCGGAAACTTTTAAATATATCGGAATAATGCAAAAATGTTCTTCGGCATCCGGCCATGTTTCAAAAAAATCATGCAGCGCAAGCGCTTCTCCAATTTTTCGCGGACTCCCAACTAAAACAATCCCTGTGCATTTTTTATTATGCATCACGAGCTCAAGAATTCGCCTCCGCCATTGCCACATAATCGTAAGCGTCGGAACAAATTTTCCGCTATTGATAATGCTTCCTATTTCTTCGGCTTCATAGCGCTCAGCGGATTCTTTAGAAAATTTACGTATTGTGCGGGCATCGGAAACAGCACGGAGCAAATCTCCGGAATTAATATAATCATACTTAAATTTTTGTATCAGAAGCTCAGCTTGCGTATCTTTTCCTGCTCCTGATTTGGAAAGAAAAAAAATAACCGGCTTTTTTATCATATGACCATTGTATATCAGAGAAAACAAAAAGAGAAGCCGAAGGACGGCTTCTCTTTTTGTTTTAAATCTATTCGTATGAACGCAATGAAAGCTGTGCTTGCACCTGCTTCGCGGTTTCAATAACAACAGAAACAACTATCAAAATAGCAGTTCCTCCTATTCTAAACGATGTTATTCCCGTAGCGCCCTGAACAATAATCGGCAAAACCGCAATGCATGCAAGAAACAAACCGCCAACAAGCGTAATGCGATTTACAATATGTGCAAGAAAATTTGCCGTCGGCGTTCCAGGACGAATGCCGGGAACAAACGCTCCGCTACGCTGCAAATTCTGGGAAATCGCCTGCGGATCAAATGTTATCGCCGTATAAAAATATGTAAAAATAAAAACCAGAAAAAAATATGCTCCGCCATAAAGCCAGTTGTTTGCCAAAAAATCAGAAACTAGCAAAGCAATTCCCCGCACAACCGAATTTTGGGCTGCAGTAAAAAAACCGGCTATCATTTGCGGAAAAAGCAAAATTGAAATCGCAAAAATAATAGGGATAACGCCGGCTTGATTGACGCGCAACGGCAAATTGGTTGAAGACCCGCCGTACATGCGGGAACCTCTTATACGCTTTGCGTAATATATTGGTATCGGCCTCTCCCCTTCCGAAATAACAACCACAGACAAAACAGTTATTACCGATATAGCAACGAAAGCGAGAACTTGCGGGACTTGATCTGCTGTAAACGTTGCAAGCATTTGTTGTACGCCCAAAGGAAGTCCGGCAACTATGCCAGCAAAAATCATAATAGACGCGCCGTTGCCTATGCCGTATTCGGAAATAAGTTCGCCAATCCACATTAAAAATACGGCGCCTGCTGCGACAATTATCATATTTGCCGTCATTTCAAACCACCCAAATTGCACAACACCTTGGCGTGAAAGCAATGTCAAAAGGCCAAATCCTTGAATAAATGCAAGCGGAACCGTCAATAATCTTGAATATTGATTAAATTTCCTGCGCCCGGCCTCTCCTTCTTCTTGATACATTTCTTTTAAGCTTGGGAAAATCATTGTTAAAAGCTGCATGATAATAGAAGCTGTTATATATGGGCTTAAGCCAAGCATAACTATTGAAAGATTATCAAGCGCCCCTCCGGAAAAAATATTAAGCAGGCCGAGAAGTTCATTGCTGTTAAAATAATTTTCAAACAACTGCCTGTTCATTCCAAGAACAGGAACTGATGCGGCAAGCCTGAACACGGCCAATAAACCAAAAAGGTATAAAAATTTTCGTCTAATGTCTGGGTCTTTAAAAATAAGGATTGCTTTCTGCCACATAAAATTATTGTTTTTTTATGCCGCCACCTAATGTGTGAGACCGCATTAGTACATTATCAAATGTAAAATTGAAATCACTTTTTCTTGATCCGACAATTTTTACTAATGGCAACACCTTGCCGTCTCTGCGCACAAGCCTTGACTCCATTAAATTTTTAAGCGTGATATGGCTTCCGGATTTAAATTTCCTGGCGATTGAAGAAACTGTAACTGTTTGCGTGCCAGAAATAAAAGCTGCGCTGCGTGCGCGATTTCTGCCGTATCCGCGTCGCTTATGAATTTTCTTAATAATGTCTCTGATCGCGGGACGAATGCGTCGG
>Ga0209541_10010070_pt1 | contig 15170 bp, 8 predicted proteins | sample RifCSPlowO2_01_FD_184027 | JGI IMG/M metagenome (GOLD analysis project Ga0209541, IMG submission 184027) | Groundwater microbial communities from Rifle, Colorado - Rifle CSP2_plank lowO2_0.1 (SPAdes) (version 2) | ecosystem: Environmental > Aquatic > Deep subsurface > Groundwater | place: Rifle...
CAGCCACGATTTTTTCCGGACGAGGAAACAGCTTGAGCGGTTTTGATTCTTTTGCTTCCGGCTGGCCGACCAGCGGTTGCGCTTTTGCCTCCTGGCCTTGACCGATACTGACATTACTGTCGCCTGACCCGGCGCCAAATCTCGGCCAAGCGCCTTTGGCTTTCGGGATATGGAAAACTTTTTCCGTTTCTCTTGCCGCTGACGTTATCACTCTGGGGCTGGCCGTTTCCGGCGCTGAAGAAATTGGCTGTCCCGGCTTAACTTTTTTGGCAAAAAGGCGGCTTAAAAGCGAGGGCCGAGGCGCTTTTAGTGACTGCTCCACCCTGTCTCTTTCCGGGCTTGACATGCCAATTCTAATCAGCTTCGGTTTTCGGTGAACCGATTTCAATTCTTTTTGTTCCTTTTCCCTCAATTCATCGGGGAGTAGATTAATTTCAGCCATAGGTGATAAATCCTAAATTCAGTAAGTTCAAAACTTAAAACGCAAAACTCAAATCCACAGCCTTAAAACTCAAAACCGGCTTGACACTCTTTAGAGTGTTATTAATTTTTCGGTTTTGAGTTGCTCGCCTCGCTTCTTGAATTAAAGTAGAGACGAAGCGGGTGGTTTTGAATTTTGACATTTGAGTTTTGAGTTTATTTAAATTTTGGGCTTAAAAATTACTCAATGTCTCTCATGGCCAAACCAATGGCGACTGAATAGCGCGGTCCGATTTCATCCAAAACCGGCTTTAAATCCTGCGGATAAATGACGCGCGCCCAAGGATCGCCCAAAAAAACCCTTAAGCCCAAAAGCTTGGATAAATATTCCGGTAAATTCAGAAGGAGCGACGAGCCGCCGGTTAAAATTATTTTTTCAATGTCTTTTTGGCCTTGATTTTTATAAAGATTCAAACTGTAGCGCAACTCATCAACAATCGGCGTTAAAGTTGTTTCAATGGTTTTAGGGATGCTGCCTTGGCCGACCCTGGCCGGGCTCATGCCAATGTCGTATTTAAACTGCTCGGCCCGGGCCAAACTGACGTTGAGGCTATTGGCAATCGCTTTGGTGATGGTCAGCCCGCCGATGTCAATGCTGCGATTCAAAATCGGAATGCTGTTGACCACCACCGAAACATTGGTGACAATTGAACCAACATCAACAATCATCAAAGCCGATTTGTCATTACCCACCAGCGAGCGAATTAAAGCAAAGGATTCCGTATCTAAACTTAATAAATTAAGCTGGGCTGATTTAAAAATATCAATGTAACGTTTGACTAAATCCTTGGGCGCGGCCGTCAATAAGATTTTGGTATATTGCTGCTTAATTTTCGGAGAAATTTTTAAAAACCCTCTTTTTTTGACCTGATGATCAAACTGGCGATCGCCGTTTTCGTCGGTCATTTGATCTTCTCTTTGGTCAACCAGCTGATTAGCGGCGAGATCTTCCAGGACTTTCCAGTCTAAAATCATTTCTTCAATCGGCAGAGGAATGACTTTTTTTGCCTCCCACTTAACGGCTGAGGCTAAATCCTTTTTTGACATCGACGGCAAGTTTAAAATTGAAGTAAAAACCGAATAGGCCGGCAAGGCGGTGATGGTTTTGGTGGTCGTGGTTTTGGCCTGACGACAAACCTGTTTGATTAATTGGGCGGTGTCTGAATAATTGTCTGCCTCAGCGGCGGTTTTATCAACCTCCTTGTCAATATAGGCATAGGTGACCAAGCGCGGCCGGCCGGCTTCATTTTTCAATTCAACAATCTTGACGCTGTTAGCGTCAAAATCAACACCGAGATAACTTTGAGGGGAAGAGAATAAAGGCATGATACTAATTACAAATTAATGCTAATCTACGAATATGATACGAATTACGAATAAGTACGAATTTACGAATCTGCGAATAGTTAACCAGTTGGCTAGATATTCGTAGATTCGAATGTATTCGTAAATTTGAATCGCGCTCTGATTCTCATCGCGTTATCTGGAAAATACGCCGGAGCGCCAAATGGGCAAAGCCTTGGCAAAATCGGTCAGGCCCGGGGGCGTGTTAGCGAGCAAACGTCCGTCATAAATAATAATTTCTGAACCCTGAACCGGCGACTGGAACCGATCAGTATAGGTGCGATTAAAATTGAATTTACGGGCCATCATTAAGCCGGAAACCGTCAACGGCTCTGAACTACAGCTAGCCGTAGCCCCATCATAACAGCTATCAACTTGGCCACAATGGGCTTGGCCGGTGCTGCAGTCGTTCAAACCATCACCGATGACAATAAAACTGCCGGCCAACTTTTTGACATTATGAGCAATTTTCAAGTCACCCTGAACAATCCAAGCCACCGAGGCCAGATTGATAAACTTGGCTTCTTGGCCGGAAGCCTGATAGCTGATGTCCGCATTAATGGTCAAATCACCGTTAACAATCACCGTCCCGGCACCATTGGCAAAATTTAAGCCGTTAATAAATTCAACCGTATCATCAATAACCAAATTGCCATCGTAATAATAAATTTTGCCGGCCAACGGCTGGCTTAAACCAGCCGGGTTTAAAATTTTGACTGCGGTCTTGCCAAACTGATTTAAACAGGTGCTATCCGGCCCGAATTGACACAATAAACCGTCAACGTCTAATTTGCCTAAAACATTGGAATAACGGGTCTCCGGCGTCGGGAAATTGATCGGACCAAAATATTGATGGATTGAGTCAAGGCCTTTGGCCGAAATAAAATTGGTGATCGTACCGCCGGATAAAATCAGGTAAGTGGCGTTATAGCTTGGCGGCCGGCTGCCAGTGATATCGCCCCGCGCATAAATATCGCCGTATTTGGTCTGCAGCCAGGGGAAAACCGAAATGTCCGGATTAAACAAAGCCCAGCCAAAACCGCTACCGTCAACGTTGCCGTTCCAGGCCCAACCGTCTAAAGTCAATCGCGGTTGGGGGTTTGTCAATAAACCAAAATCTTTTTGAATCAAGTGAACCTGATAATCAGAAGTGGCGCAACTTGAAACGTTATTGCAGCTCAAGGACAGCCACCCGCCATCGGCTAAATTTAAAATCTTGGCCCAGCCTTTCACCGCTGGGCTGTCGCTGCCGTCTGGCTCAAGATAAGCCTGCCAACCACCGGCTGGCTGAACCGTCCCGTACTGGGCAGGCAAACCATTGCATATCTGGCCGAAACAAATCCAACCACTATTATCTGACCAGGCCCAGCCTAAAATCTGATCCTGAATGTCAAGCTGAACGTAATGATTAGGCGGCCCGGGGTTACAGACCACGGCCGGATCCAATTCCTCATCTAAATATTTAGGCAAACAATTTTTATCATTCAACGACAACCAGCCAAAACCGTCTGACCAAGCCCAGCCGAACAATTTGGCGCCGCACTCGGCCGTGCAGGTTTCGGTTTCCACCGGATTAACCCCGTCGCCGTCATCGCACTTTTCCGGCGCTTGAACAATGCCGTCACCGCAAAAACCGGCTTCTTCCTGGGCCTGACTAAAACTGAAAACCACTAAGCCAAAAACCACAAAAATAACGCCAATTAAACCCAAAATTAATTTCATTTTTTCAAATCTTCAATCTCTTGTTTTAGCTGATCAATTTGCCCTTGCTGTTCCTTAATCGCATTAAGCATTGCCCAGATAACCGGATCGCTGTTAAGCATCAAATAGCCCTCGGTATTTTCACTAATTGCTTCGGGAATCACTTTTTGAACTTCTTGGGCAATTAAACCGATATTGGTTTCGTCACTGGGCAAGCCTAAAGGATTATTGGTTTGATAATTAAACTCAACCGGATTTAAACTTAAAATTTCATTCAAGCCTTTGTTATAAGAGCCCTGGATGTCCTTGAGCCTCAAATCCGAATAGTTCAGCCAGGTGCCGCCGCCCGGTTTAGCCGCCGTACCATTGACTGCTAATTTATAACCAAGGGGATTTGCTGTACCAATAGCTACACTACCTCTCGCCTCGCCATTAATATAACCTAAAATAATGTCACCGTAAGTGCCAATACCTTGGCTGACAATAGCACCGGGAGCGATAATGACATCGCCGGACGTTCCTTCGTCTGCCTCGCCGCCGACTAAAATTAAGGAGCCGCCATCAGTAGTTCGGTCTGAAGTCGCACCGGCAGTGATAGTTAAATTGCTTCCGGCGCCGCCTGACGTTCTCGCATAGATCTGGCTATTGCTCCCGGATAAAGTAAGATTACCGACAACGTTTAATTTTTCAGGGCCGCTGGTGCCGCCGATACTGACATTATCAGTCAGGGTGGTCAAATAAACGTTAGTGCCACCATCGGTCCAGCCGCCGGCGGTTCCGGCCGCAGGCCAGCTGGTGCGGCAATCGGCATTAATGCACAAACCCGTGCCTTTAACATAGCCGGCCACATCAAGCATTTGGGTCGGCGTGGTTTTGCCCACTGCCACCTGTCCTCGCGGCCCAATGCTGTTATGAGCCAAAATGACATTGCCGGAAACGGCGCCGGAAGCGATTGTCCCCGGACTGACATAAACACTGCCGCTGACATTATTGGTGCCGGAAATACTGCCAGCGCTAACAAAAATATCACCGCCATATTTGACCGCGCCGGCCGCACTGCCGCCTTCCACCGCTATTGCCGCCCCTCCACTCACTAAAGCGCTACCGGCTTCTAAAGTAATGGTGCCACCAATGGGTTGAGTTGTGCCAACGGCACTGCCGGCACTGATTGCCAAGTTGCGACCCAAACTGGTGGTACAGCCGCTGCAACCGTCGGCCACTTCAATGATCCGGTCAGCTTCATTACCTAGAACCAAACCACTGGTATTAAGTCCTAAAATATTCTGATTATTCCGCCAAAATTTTAAACTGTTATCGGTGCGCTCATTGTAAATCGCCCAATGCTGGCCGTCGCCAGCTGTACCCACGCTTTGCAGGTCAATTTCGGCATTGGGCTCTGGGCTCGGCACTGAGCTTTGAGAAAAAACATGAAGCTGACTGTTGGGAAAATTCGTGCCGATACCGATATTGCCGCTGTCATCAATAACTAAGTCGCCACCCGGCCAGTTAACGCTGCCAATCACTCCCAGACTCAGGCCGACATTAGTACCATAGCCAATATAACCACTATTCTCACCGCCAGCGCCGTCTTGATCATAAAACTCAATGGCCGGAAAATTAGCCACCCCTGAATCATCTCGCAAATCAGCAATAACCACATCAGCGTTCGGCGCCAAACTCTTACCTGAACCGATATCCAGCGGCGCGGCCGCACCGGAAACGGGATAGCGCATATTTAACCGCACCCAGCCAATATCTGGACCTTCAGTATCAATTAATAAACCAACGCCGCCGGGGTTGGCATCGTCAACACCCCAAATCCCAAGATAATTCTCCAATCCGAGAATGGTGGTATTGTCCACATTAAGATAACCAAACAAGGCAGAACTTTCTTGGCCGTAGAATTCAACTCGCGAAATGCCGTCAGCAGTTGAACGACTATCAAGAAAAATATCCGGCTGATTATTGTAGCTTCTCGGATCAACCCCGGCGATTGTCCCTAAATGAAGGCTGGCTTTCGGGTCAGTGGTGCCAATACCCACTCTACCAGCTGAAGTTAAAGTCATCACCTGTCGGAATGTTTGGATCGGAACCTCGGTATAAAATTCGAAGTTCAGGTTATCTCCTTCATCATCGCCCCACATAATTTTAGAACTACCCTGACCGCCGACCAACTGCACCCAATCAGTCCCGACAAAACTTTGAATACGGCCATCGTCATAAACCCGAGCCTCAATATTAGGGATGGTCCGATTGGTGTTATAAATATAATCAAAGCCAACTGCTTCAGTCCAAAGACCAGACCCGCTACCAACTAAATCTTCCCACCTGGTAATACAAGGAGTGGCTGAACCTTCTAAACAAATGGCGTTAGTCACGGTTAAGCTGTTGCCGATAGTCGCATTGGTGCCGACCGTTGCATCGCCGGCAACTGATAGCGGCCCGGAAATGTCAATTTCCGCGGTCTGAACGCCGGTTAAAGCCGTGGCGTCAAAAATCGGCGGCGGCAGATTTTTATCCGGCGGCGACTGGGTTGGTCCGGTCCAGCTGGTAACGGCAAAAACTCCAGCCGCAGTAATAAAAAAAGTGACTGCAAAAACCGTCACTAAACCCAGTAAATAATTAATAATTTTTGCTAATTTCACTGAGTTTTTCATAGCTTTAATCATTTTCTTTAAGGCCGTCTGGCAATCAGCTTTAGACTGCCCAGATTTTAAAAAAATGAATTTTTGACCAAACCTCTAATTTATTATATAATTTATATCAATAAAAGCAATTTACTAACTATATTTTACCATAAAAATTAATTCCGGGCAATAATTTTTGTCCCGAAATAATTTATAAGGAGAAAAATCAATATGGAAACCGCTTTGTGGATAATTTTGATCGGAGCAATCGTCATCGTTCTTTGGCTCATTGTGGTCTTTAATGGCTTAATTAGGCTAAAAAACCGCACCCAGGAGGCCTTCTCGGACATTGACGTCCAGCTCAAACGGCGCCATGATTTAATCCCGAATCTGATTGAAACCGTCAAAGGCTATGCCAAACACGAGCGGGAGCTCTTTGAAAAAGTGACCCAGGCTCGCTCCGCCGCCATTAACGCTCAAGGTGCTGTGGAAAAAGGCAAAGCGGAAAACATGCTTTCCCAAGCCTTGAAATCAATTTTTGCCGTGGCCGAGAATTATCCCGACCTCAAGGCTTCACAAAACTTTCTTCAGCTTCAAGATGAACTTTCCGACACCGAAAATAAAATTCAGGCGGCCCGGCGCTTTTATAACGGCAATGCTCGGGACTTTAACATCAAAATCGAAGTTTTCCCCAACAACTTGGTGGCCGGCACCTTGGGCTTTAAAAAGTTTGAATTCTTCCAGGCCGAAGCCGGCGAGAAAGAAAATATCCAAGTGAAATTTTAAATCATATAACATAAAACATATAGCATGAAACAAATGCGACGGATTGCATGTTTCATGTTTCAAGTTCCATGTATTCCCAAATTGACAGCAACAAAAGAAAAACGATTTTTTTGATGGCGGGATTTATTGCCGTGGTTATTCTGATCGGCTGGATTTTTTCCCAGCTGACTGATTTGGGCGTCAGCGGCGTTTTTTTGGCGGCGATTATTTCAATCGTTACGGCTTTAGTCGGTTATTTTGGCGGCGATCGGCTGGCTTTGGCCACCGCCGGCGCCAAAGGGCCGATTGCCAAAAACGATAATCCTTATCTTTATCGCCTGGTGGAAAATTTAACTATCGGCGCCGGGCTGCCGCTGCCGAAAATTTATGTCATTCCGGAACCGGCCATCAACGCCTTTGCCACCGGCCGCAATCCCCAGCACGCCTCAATCGCCGTTACCGCCGGCGCCATTGAGAAACTGGAAAACGAAGAGCTGGAAGGCGTGATTGCCCATGAACTTTCCCATATCAAAAACTACGATATTTTATTAATGACGGTGGTGATTGTCTTGGTGGGCCTAATCGCCCTGTTGTCCGATTGGTTTATCCGGATTCAATTCTGGGGCGGCGGCCGGAAAAATGACAGTCGCAGCGGCGGCCAAATTCAAGTTATTTTACTGGTCGTCGGCTTAGTTTTATTAATTCTCTCGCCAATCATCGGTAAAATAATTCAGCTGGCAGTTTCCCGGAAACGGGAATTTTTGGCCGATGCCGCCGGGTCGCTGCTCACCCGCTATCCGGAAGGTTTAGCCAAAGCCCTGGAAAAAATTGCCGCCGAAAATATGCCGCTTAAAAAAGCCAACAATGCCACGGCCCATCTTTATCTGGCCAGCCCCTTTGGCCGCACCAAACATTTAATGTCAAAGCTGTTCGCCACTCACCCGCCGATTGAAGAAAGGATTGCCGCCCTGAGAAAAATGGCATAACTACTAATTACAAATCTTTACGAATATACCAATACTAATAGATAGCGTCTGCTGGGTTCATTCGTAAGTGTAATTCTAATCATTTGTATGTGCGCATTCGTAGTGCGCTATTCGCATACTATCATTCGTATGTGCGCATTCGTAACGCTATTCGTATACCACTATTCGCATACTATCATTTGTATGTGCGCATTCGTAGTGCGCTATTCGCATACTATCATTCGCCTAAATTCGCATTGTTAGCATTATGGCAACTATTTTCCAAAAATTAACGACCCACTCAAAAAAAGCCTTAAAAACCGCTTTTGATTTTGCTTTAAGCTGCGGCCATAAAACGGTCACCCCTCAGCACCTCCTTTACGGCTTAAGCCGCCAAACGGGCAGTATTGCCAACCAAATCTTGACTAAAGTTAAAATCAAAGAAGCCGATATTGAAGCATCGCTGACTAAAAACTACGCCCTTCATCAAACCGTCACCCAAATTGGTTTAGCCTCAAGCACCAAAAAAATACTGGAAAAATCCTTTTTAATTGCCAGTCTAAATCAGCATCAATATATCGGCACCGAACATTTATTAGCCTCAATTTTAGCGGTCAAGGATGACTTAACGATTAATTTTTTTCAGGAAAAAAATCTGGATTTAAATGACCTTCAAAAACAGGTGGATATAATCTTAAACAGCACCTCAAAATTCCCGGACTTAACCGGCGAACTGAATTATTTTGAAGACAAAGATTTTGATTACCGGCCGGCTTTGCATCAAACCAACCTCAACCAGCCGTCAATTTTAGATCTGTTTGCCACCAACCTGACTGACGCAACGATCCAAAAAAAAATTGATCCGGTGATCGGCCGAGAAGAGGAAATTAACCGGCTTGTTCAGATTCTTTCCCGGCGCAATAAAAATAATCCCCTGCTTTTGGGCGACCCGGGCGTGGGCAAAACCGCCATTGTTGAAGGCCTGGCCAAAAAAATTCTTCAGGCTGAGGTGCCGGAAATTTTAGCCGGAAAAAAAATTTACACCCTTGACTTAAGCCTGGTGGTGGCCGGCACCAGTTTTCGCGGCGAATTTGAAAACCGCCTCAAACAGATTATCGCTGAAATTAAAAAAAATCCGGACCTGATTTTATTCATTGACGAAATCCACAATCTGATCGGCGTCGGCTCGGCCACCGGCTCAATGGATGCGGCCAATATTTTAAAACCGGCCCTGGCCCGGGGCGAAATCCGCTGTATCGGCGCCACCACTCTGGAAGACTATAAAAAATACATTGAAAGCGATCCGGCCTTAGAGCGCCGCTTTCAACCGATTACCATTAACGAAACCTCGGTTCAAAAAACCATCAATATTTTACAAGGCGTCAGGGAAAATTATGAAATTTTTCACCAAGTGAAAATTAACGATGAAGCTTTAGCCGCCGCCGCCGAACTGGCCGAAAGGTATATCACCGATCGCTTCCTGCCGGACAAAGCGATTGATTTGATTGACGAAGCGGCGGCCGCCATCAGAATCAAACAATCGGCGCGGCCGAAGATATTAGAAATTGAGAATTTGGAAAAACAGCTGAAAGCTACGGCGCAAAAAAAGGAAGAATCAGTCGCCCAGGAAAAATTTAATTTGGCTTTGAAATACCGCGATCAAGAAAAAAATTTCTCCGGTCAACTCAAAGAGCTGAAAAATAAATACTTACAAACAAAACAAAGGCCGCTTGAGGAAATCACTAAAAAAGAGATCGCGGCGGTGATCGCCAAAATGACGGGCATTCCCTTGAACGATCTGATGATGGAAGAAAAAAATCGTCTTTTGGGCCTGGAAAAAATTTTGGCTCAAAAAATCATTAATCAGGCCGAAGCCATTAGGTCAGTCGCTGAATTTATCCGCCGTTCCCGAACCGGCATCGCCAATGCCAACCGGCCCATTGGTTCATTTATTTTTCTGGGCCCCTCCGGCGTCGGCAAAACCGAATTGGCCAAAGTTTTAGCCGAGACGGTTTTCGGCAGCCAGCGCAGTCTGATTAGAATTGATATGTCAGAATTCGCCGAAAGTTTTAATATTTCCAAATTAATCGGCGCGCCGGCCGGCTATGTCGGCTACCGGGAAGGCGCCAAACTAACCGATTCGGTTAAACGTCAGCCTTATTCGGTGGTGTTGTTTGATGAGATTGAAAAAGCTCATCCCCAGGTCTTTAGCTTGCTGCTTCAAATTTTGGAAGACGGCTTTTTGACTGACGCTACGGGCAAAAAAATCAATTTTCGCAACACCATCATCATCATGACTTCCAATCTCGGCTCAAATAATTTTAATCGTCAGGCGGCTTTGGGTTTTCAAGCCCAAACCGACGGCCAGAAACCGGAACTGGAAAAAAATTGGCAAGAAGTAGAGCAAGGAGTCTTAAAACAGCTCAAAGAGAAATTCCCGCCGGAATTTTTAAGCCGGGTTGACAAAACGGTTGTTTTTAAGCCGCTTGACTTAAAAACGATGATAAAAATCGGGGAGCTCCAGTTGGCTGAACTCGCTAAACGGCTGACGCAACAAGGCTTAAAAATCAAAATTGAGCCGGCGGTGGCCAAAATCATCGCCAAAATCAGCTATACCCCGGAAAGCGGCGGCCGCAGCATCAGGCAAAAAATTCAGGAACTGATTGAAAGCAAAATCGCCGACAAAATTTTAACCGCTAAAAAAGCAAAGACGGAAAAAATAACGGTTAAAGTCAAAAATAATCAAATAATTGTTTAACAAAATAATGGCCGAACCAGCCAGAAAACTTGCCGCTGATGAATTAAAAAAAATATCTCGGCTAACAAAAAAATCGCCGCCGCCTGATAATATCGTTGACTTTAGCCAATATAAAAGAAAGTTTGAACAAAACCGGCTGGCCGCCAAACGGGCAAAAACTGAAGCGGAAATTGCCGAAGAATACAAAGAAGGGACGCCAATGGCCGGAGTTAGTTCCGCGGCGGGATTAACCGGCGGAATTCCGCTCAACGAGGAAATTGAAAAAACCGCCGGAGAAAAACCGACTCAAGAAACAGAAACGCTAGACCAAATTCATCAGCCAACTCAAAGGACGGCACCAGCCGGCGATAAAGGCGGACAAGCAGCCGACGAAGGAAAAAGACTGAACCGAGATGCTAAAACAACAGCGCCAATCCCCCAACAAGCTAAAGCGGCTACTCCGACCAGCGCTCAAAGTCAAAAGAAAACCGGCAAAACAATAGAACCAGTCAGCTTGAAAACCGGCGCTGATGGCCAAGCCATGAACAATCAACAAACTAAACAAAAGGCAACCGGAGAAAAGCCAGCTGAAAGAGAAAGAAATTTTGCCAGAACATTTAGCCAAGCAATCAAAACTGCTAGAGAGTTGGGGGCTGGCTTAGCCGAAGCTGGTCAGACAAAAACCGATAACGTTGGGGTAATCGGCAAAATGCTTTTCGTTCCTCTTTTAGCTCTCCATATCTTCACTGACATTCTACCTTTTGTTACTGTTGAAATTTCCAGTGCAATAGATTGGATTTTAGATATCGGTCTTTATATTGCCACAGCGATTGTTTTATTTATTATTACTGGTGATATCATCAAAACTTTTACCAGCCGAAGAGCGGCTGCTAATGCTCTTAAAACTCTGGCTGAAGTTATTCCGGTGGTAGGTCTTCTGCCCCTGCATACTTTTGTTTTAATAATAATTTACTTAGATCTTCAACATAATATCCTTTCCAAAACGCCAGCTTTAAAATTTCTGAAAAAACCGGACCTAAAATAATTAAATGATTCGCTATTATTTTGCCGGGTAATATTATATACTTAAAATAATTAAAGACCCGCTGATTATGCCTTTTAATTGGAAAAGAATCCTACTCTTAATCGGTTTTATTGCCAGTGTCATTGTCATCGGCTATCTTTTGTATTTTCTCTTTTTAAAGCCGGCCATTCCGCCGTCTGGGCCGAATGCCAATGCCAATTTGCCGGGCGGGGTTTTGCCGCCGGCCGGCACCAACGTTAATATTCCGACTGCCGGCAACGTTAACGGCGCTCTGCCGGGCGGAGCCAATGTTAATGTCGGCCCGCCAGAGGCAGTTAGCCCCGGCACCCAAATTGCCTCCCTGACCGCCAGCGGCGGCTTAACTCAAACCACTGCTTTAACCACAGCCAAAGCCTACCAGCCGACCCTAGCCGCTGACGGCAATAACGCCGTTTATTATGATAAAACCACCGGCCGGTTTTACAAAATCACACCCGACGGCAAAACCAGCCCTCTAAGCGATAAAGTCTTTTTTGAAGTGGAAAATATCACCTGGTCGCCAAACAAAGAAAAAGCGGTTTTAGAATATCCGGACGGCGCTAACATTGTCTATGATTTTACCACCGATAAGCAGGTGACTTTGCCTAGCCATTGGCGGGACTTCAGCTTTTCGCCCAACAATCAGCAGCTGGTTTTAAAAAGCCTAGGCGCTGATGCCGAAAATCGCTGGCTGGCCGTGGCCAATGCCGACGGCTCCCAAGCCCAAAAAATTGAACACTTGGGCGATAAGGATGCCACGGTCTATCCGGACTGGTCGCCCAATAACCAAATTATCGCCATGTACAGCGAAGACAAAGATTTTGATCGCCAGAATCTATTTTTTGTCGGCTTAAACAATGAAAACTTTGAATTAACCGTCATTGAAGGCCGCGGGTTTCAGGAACAATGGTCAACTAAAGGCGACCGGCTGCTTTACAGCGTTTATTCCAGCGCCAGCGATTACAAGCCAACGCTTTGGATTGTTGAGGCTCAAGGCGAACAAATCGGCCAAAACCGCCGCGATTTAAGGCTGCAAACCTGGGCGGACAAATGCACTTTCAGCGATAACGACACCATTTATTGCGCCGTGCCAAAAAATTTGCAAACCGGCGCCGGTATCTTCAGCACTGACTTAAACGACTCACCGACTGATATTTACAAAATTGACCTGAAGACCGGTTTTAAAACAAAAATTGCGGCGCCGGAAGGCAACCACAACATTGACCAAATTATCATCACCCAGAACGGCAATGATCTTTATTTCACCAGTAAGACTGACGGCCGGCTGTACAATATTAGGCTGAGGTAAGGCTCCGGGTACTAGATATTAAATAATAAATATTAGGTTACTTTGATTTCCAAGGCCTAACATCTATAACCTAAAATCTAATACCTAAACTAAACTACTCCCAATGGATTGATTGAATAAATTGCTCGGTTTTTTGTCTTAAAGCCGGGTATTTTTTTAAATCAGGACTGCTGCTGATAACAATTTCAGCCGCTTTTTTTGTTTCGCCAATAATCTGATAATCGGTCAATTGAGCAATGCGAAAATCAAGCCAGCCTGATTGGCGAATGCCGTAAATTTCTCCCGGGCCCCTGAATTTTAAGTCGTATTCAGCCAGCTCAAAGCCGTCTTTAGCCGTTACCAAAGCCTGCAAGCGGGCCTTGGTTTTCTCATTTTCATTTTCAGTGAATAAAAAACAGTAAGATTGATGAAGGGAACGGCCGACTCGGCCCCGAAACTGGTGAAGCTGAGCCAAACCAAAACGTTCAGCGCCTTCAATTAACATAATGCTGGCATTGGCCACGTCAACGCCGACCTCAACCACGGAAGTGGCAACCAAAATATCGCTTTTCCTAGCCAAAAAATCGGCCATAATCTCTTCTTTGACCGCCGGCTTTAATTTGCCGTGCAGCATGCCGATTTCCAAATCCGGAAAAATATCTTTTTTCAAACGATCATATTCCTGGGTGACCGCCTTAACCCCCAATTTATCGGAAGGATCAATCAACGGACAAATCACAAAAGCCTGGCGCCCGGCTTGAATTTGCTCTCTGATGAACTGATAAACTGCCAACCGGCCGGACGGCTCAACCACCTTGGTAACAATTTTTTTTCTCTCTTTCGGCAATTCCCTGATCACCGATAAATCTAAATCGCCATACAAAGCCAGGGCTAAAGATCGCGGGATCGGCGTGGCCGTCATTGACAGCAGGTGGGGAACGGTTTGGGGATTGCCGGATTTTTCTTTCAATAACCGGCGCTGGCTGACGCCGAAGCGGTGCTGCTCGTCAATTATGGCTAAAGCTAAATTATTAAATTCAATTTTTTCTTGAATTAAAGCATGGGTGCCGATAACCACTTGGATTGCCCCTGATTTAATTTGGTTCAAAATTCTTTTTTTGGTGGAGGCTTGACCGTTAATTAATGCCTGCGACCGAGTTAATAAAGCAATTTTTAAGTCAACGCCTCTAAACAAATTGCTGATATTTTTATAATGCTGAGCGGCCAGAATTTCAGTGGGGGCCATTAAAACGCTTTGCTGATTATTCAAAAAAACGTTCAAAAGAGCAATCACCGCCACCACGGTTTTACCCGAACCGACTTCGCCTTCCAGCAGCCGGTTCATCGGCTTAGTCTTTTGCAGATCAGAAATTATTGCCCAGCCCGCCCGGCGCTGGTCGTTCGTTAATTTAAAAGGCAATTGATCAACAAACTCTTTGGTTTGAACCTCATAAAATTTGATTAGCTCAGCCCGGCTGGAATCGTGCTCAATTTTGCTCATCAAAACCTGCAGTTGAAATAAAAACAGTTCATTAAATTTTAAACGTTTTACCGCCTGAGCCAATGATTTTTGATTTCGGGGGAAATGAATTTGTTTTAAAGCAGTTGATAAATCAATTAAATCAAAATCTTCAATAATGACAGCCGGCAAAAAATCGGCCACTAGGCTGACTGCCGGTAAAGATTCCTTAATCAGAAAACGAATCTGCTTTTGGGTTAAATTCTCAGTCAGGGGATAAATCGGAACCAGTCTGGCCGTATGAGTGGTTTCCTGCTTTTTGGCTTTTTCATAAACCGGATTAACCAGCTGCAAAGTATAGCGGTCAAAAGCAACTTTGCCTGAGAGATATAATTCATCGCCGGGATTCAAAACCTTGGTCAAAAACGGCTGATTAAACCAGATGACTTTAATTGAACCGGTGGGGTCGGCGACCAAACCTTCGGTCAAAAGTTTCTTTTTAACCGGACTGCGGCGGGATTTGATAATCTGTAATTGGCCTTTGATCGTCACCAGTTCGCCGGCTCGCAAATCGGCAATCTTATAAATTTTACTCAAATCTTCCCAGCGAAAAGGATAATAAAAAATGAGATCGTAAACGGTCTCAATGCCTAACCTTTTTAAACGACTGGCAATATTTTTACCAACGCGACTGATGACTGAGACGGGAGTAGATAGCTCTAGTTTCATCTTATAAAGAAA
>Ga0209541_10010071_pt1 | contig 15169 bp, 15 predicted proteins | sample RifCSPlowO2_01_FD_184027 | JGI IMG/M metagenome (GOLD analysis project Ga0209541, IMG submission 184027) | Groundwater microbial communities from Rifle, Colorado - Rifle CSP2_plank lowO2_0.1 (SPAdes) (version 2) | ecosystem: Environmental > Aquatic > Deep subsurface > Groundwater | place...
CGGGTTTCGGGTAATACGGTGACGTTATGGGGGCTTAGTTTTAAACCGAAAACGAGTGATTTACGAGGAGCGCCGGCGTTGTTATTGATGGATAAATTGTTGGAAGAAGGGGTGAATGTTCGAGTGTATGATCCGATTGCGGTTGAGGATGTGCGGAAGTTGTATGGCACAAAAGTGTGTAGTGGCAAAGAGAAGATTACCTATTGTTCTTCTGTTGAAGAGTCGGTGCAAGGGAGTAATGTGATTGTGCTGGTAACAGAATGGGATGAGTTTAGGAATGTGGATTTTAAAGCGATTGCGGAGAGGATGAAATCTCGAATTTTATTTGATGGGCGAAATATTTATGATGAGGGGCAATTAGTAGAGGGTGGGTTTACGTATTATGGATTAGGAAGAAATTCGTTTGGGTTAGGTGAAAAGAATGGTTGATGTATCTATTGCGATTATTTGTGATAAAATTAGGCAGCCACAATTAGATCGGTTGTTGTATAGTTTGAAAGATCAGTTACGATTGTATTCATCTGAGATCTTGTTGTTGCAGGAGTCAGATGTGGAACTAGCGGCGCCGGATTTGCCGATTTCTGTTCGCTATTTTACGATTCCGGCGCGGCGGGGAATCGCGTTTAATCGAAATAAATGTATTGAGTATTCGCGAGGGCAGATTATTGTGTATATTGATGATGATTGTTGGGTGCAGGAGAAGTGGTTGAAGTCCTTAGTTGAGCCGTTAATCAATGATGAGAAGTTGATGGCGGTGACGAGTGGAACGAAGATTCCTCAATCTAATTTTTTAGGTGATTGTATTTCAGCTCTTGGTTTTCCAGGCGGGGGATCGTTAGGATTTGAGAACATGTGGAAAGTGTCTGCAGAGGGATATACGAATCATTTAGCGGTGGGTAATTGTGCGTTGCGACGTACGGTGTTTGAGAAGGTGGGGAGGTTTGATGAGGAGATGAAGAATGGCGCGGAGGATGCGGAGCTGTCAGTGCGGTTGGAGCGAGGTGGGTTTCCGATCAAATATGTGCCAGAAGGGTTTGCGTATCATGAGGCGAGAACGACGTGGAAGGGTTTTGTGCAGTGGCAGTTACGACGGGGGAGAGCGAATTATCATTTTAAGAGAAAAGTGGGGAAAGTTGGGGGGTTTGTGAAATTGAGATTGTGGAGTGCGAAGAATATTTTTGTGGCAAATAAATTTAATTGGAGGTTGCCGTTTATTTTCTTTTTTTTAGGGGTAAGCTTTATATTACAGCAGTGGGGGTATTGGAAGGAGGGGAGGAAATGTTCAATTGAATAAAAAATAAGTTTAATATTTTTTATTTTTATTGAACTCTAAATTTTGATTTTGCGATCTTAATGAGGAATTTAGGTAAAATGAAAGTTTTGATTACAGCAGCAGGACTAGGAACGAGAATGGGCAATGTAACTCATAGTCTAAATAAATGTCTTTTGACCGTTGGTGGAAAATCATTACTTCGAAATTTGGTAAATAATTTTAAAAAAGCAGGGATCTCTGATATTTTTGTAATTACGGGGCATTGTGCAGACCTAGTTGAGAAAGAGCTTAAAGGAGAAGTCACTTTTATCCATAACTCTAATTATGCTTCTACTAGTATCTTAGGTTCTGTGATATTAGCTCAAGAATTCCTCAAAGACTCTGATTTTATTTTTATAACCGGAGACTCTTTGTTACATCCTTTACTAATACAAAAAATGATCGATTCTAAAGAAAAAGAACAGATTTTAGTTTGTGTTGATCTTAAGAAGTGTGATGAAGAAGATATGAAAATTGTGATTAATGATAATATTATTTTAGATATTAGTAAGGAAATTCCAATATCTAAATCTAATGGGGAATATACAAGTCTTACTTATCTCCCTGCTACGATTTCTAATTCATTTTTTGAGGCTATTTTTCAATCTTTGAAAGGATCAAAAAAGCAATATGTAGCCGATATTTTATTATCGCTTCAAGAAAAAGGATTCAAGCTTGTTCCGATTTATACAGATGGTTTGCCAAGAATAGAAATAGATTATCCTAAAGATTTAGACGATGCACAAAAATTATATTCTTTATTTACTACTTATCTAAAATAAACTTAAAATAAGTTTGAATTCTTCGGATTTGTGATTAAATTGATTCTTCTTCCACAATCTTTATAAAAACACTTTCAAAATTTCAAATCGGTGATTTTTATGGCTAAATATGATATAAATTTAGATTCGCTCGATGATGCGATTAAAGATATTAAAGAAGGTAAATTGGTTATTTTGCTTGATAATCCTAGCAGAGAAGGTGAAGGGGATTTTGTAGGCCCAGCAGCTCTGATGACTCCTGATCAGCTAAATACAGTGATGACTTATGCTCGAGGTGCTTTTATAGCTATACTTATGCCAGAAGATTGTGCTGATCGATTCGGTTTGCCTCCTCAACTTGATCCTTCTAGAAATTTTGAAAGTCGCAAAACAAATTTCCGCGTATCGTGTGATACTCGATATGGAAGATCTGGATGCTCTGCAGCAGAAAGAGCCCAAACTGCTAATATTTTAGGTGGTCGTTTTAATCCTTATGCAAGTTCTACTTTCGCATATACTTCTGAAAATGATCTAGCAGGTGTAGTGCGACAATCTCAATTTGATGATCTAGTTAGGCCTGGACACGTTATTCCTATAGTTGCGAATACTCAAGGATTATATGCACGTCAGGGGCACACAGAAGGATCAGTGGAATTGATGAAATTAGCAGGAATAGATCCACCAGTTTCAATAGATATGGAAATCCTAAATCCAAATGGTGAGATGGCTAAATCTACTTACATTCGTGCATTGGCTGATCGAGAGGGAATTAAAGTAGTTAGTATTGGGCAAATTTGTGATTATCTTGGAATTAGAGAAAAAACAAATTGAGAAGTGTCGGTGTTATGATTAGTCAATCGATGCAAGAATTGCGAGAGAAGTGTAGTAAAGATTATTATGACAATAATGCTCGTCGCTTACACTATGCTCTTTTATATGTAACACAATATTTTTTAAAAACAGATATTACTCCTAATCAAATAACTGTTTTCTGGCTCTTTTTACAATTGATTGCAGCAGGGTTTATGTTATTTGGGACTTATTCTTTTAATGTTATTGGTATTCTGTTGTATACTCTTGCTGGTTTTTTGGATGCCATCGACGGTCAAATTGCAAGGATTAAGAAAATGTCTAGTTATAAAGGGATTTTTTTAGAATGGTTAGGTGTGTGTTTTGGTTCACCTCCTTTTTTTATTGCTTTTTCAATAGGAATCGCACGAGTATATAATAATCCTTGGTATATAGTTTTTGGTCTTATTTCAGCGTTTGCTTTACTTTATAGTAAAATTATTGCTATCAATCCACTTGATTATAAATTGGAAATGAGGGAGAATGTGTTAGCTCTGAGGAATAATTTGTCTATGAGAAACAAAAACAAAAGATTTTCGTTTTTATATCTTTTAACTCGTCGAAGCAATCCTTTTAATCTTTTATTTATACTTATTATGTTGAATTTACCTCTTGCAGCGTTAATAATTTATACTATTCTGTATATGTTGGAATTTATGCGGCGATTATATTCTCAATTGATGGATTTACATAAATTAGACCAAAATTTACGTTTCGACAAGGTTTAGAGCATGAAATATAATTATCCAACAAAATTAATTGGTGCATCTAAATGATACTTTTTCGTCTATTTCAATTTGTAATAAGAAGAACGGGATATTTATTTAAACACTCATATATCTTTATCCCTAAACATAAGATTGGAAAAAGAACTAAGATTAATGCAACAGCTTGGTTTAGCAATCCTAAAAACATTGAGATTGGAGCAGATAGTAAAATTGGAGCATATAATTTTTTCCATATTAAAAAAGGACAAATAAAAATAGGAAACAATGTTTTGATTGGAGCTCATGTTACACTTATCACTGAAAATCATGATTACTCAAAGTTACAAATGGAAAAAGAGCATCTTCCTGGTTCTATTGTTATAGAAGATAATGTTTGGATTGGAGACAAAGTAATTATTTTACCTAATGTCACTATTGCTGAAGGTGCAATTGTAGGTGCTGGTTCAGTTGTGACTAAAGATTTACCTCGTTATATGATAGCTGTTGGAGTTCCGGCAAAGCCAATCAAACAGAGAAATATTGCTTGATGAAAATTTTGAGATTAAACTATAACAAAGAACTAAAGCTGTTTGAAACAGATAATTTATAAATACCCCTTTTAAATGGTTATTTTATGGGTTCAGAAGATAATTGCGGTTTATGTTTAGCGTATCATGAAGATTATCGTGTTGTGTTTAAAAATGATGAAGCAGTTTCCATAGTGATTACAAATCCTTATAATCCAGGTCATTTAATGATTTTACCACGAAGGCATGTACTAAATTTGAATGATCTTACTGCTGATGAATCTCAATCCATTAATGAAATATTATATCAAAGTCAGAATCGGTTAATAGAATTATTTCCTGATAGTCCTCCTATAATTGGTATGAATGCTGGTGTACATTCGACTCAAGAGCATATTCATTATCAAATTCTTCCAAGTGATAGTTCTTTTCGTGGTTTTTATCGTGCAACCCATCCAACAGGTCTTTTAGAAGGTGTTAAAATGGTTCAAAAAAACATTTACCATCCATATACTTCTGAGAGTTTGGAAGAAATAGCAAAAAGATTAAGAGTAGATAAATAAGTACTCTCTTTCATTAGGCTTAAAAAGCATTCTTGAAAAATAAGTGTATGAAACAATCAGTAAGCAGCGGGGCAATGTCTTTAATGGCATCAGAGGGAGTTTTTATTCTTTCTAACTATCTTCTTCATATTGGTATTGCTCGATATTTGGGTATAGAAGCTTATGGTATTTTTGGAGTATTGATGAGTTTATATCTTCTTAATCGTTCATTCTTGAATACAGGATTTCCTCGAGCAGTGTCTAAATTCATGGCAGAAAAGCAAAGTGTTTCTCTTATTCGTACATCGCTAATTTTACAGATTATAATAGCACTTTTTTTTGCATTTGGTTATATTTTATTCGCTCCTACTATAGCAACTTGGCTTCATAATCCTACTCTCATTTCTGATATTCGCTTTTTGGGAATAATGGTAATCCCTTTGGCTCTTATGGCTCTATATACTGGTGGTTATATGAATGGTTTGAGTCAATATCAAGAACAAGCTTTTGTTAAATTTGCTTTTCCTGTTTTAAGAGTAGTTTTAGCTGCTTTATTTATAATTTTAGGAATGAACATTTTTGGAGCTTTGTTAGGTATGTTTATTGCATCTGTCATTTGTTTATTATTTTGTTTTCCATTGGTCAAATTTTCTAAACAAAATACTACTGAATCTGGTACTCTTTTTAAATTACTTTCTTTTGCTATTCCAGCTACCATCGGAGCTTTGGCTTTGACGTCTTTACGAAATATTAATGTTCTTTTTGTCCAATCTATATTAAAAGATAATCTTCAAACGGGATTGTTTACTGCAGCACTTACTCTTTCTAATATTCCTTATTTAATCATCACCGCTTTTCCCCTAGCATTGCTCCCTGCTATTTCTTCTTCATATGCTGCTAAAGATATAGAACGAACCAAAAATTATATCATTAAATCACTTCGATATTTACTTCTGTTATTACTTCCTATTACTGCTTTATTATCAGCAACTGCAACAGATGTATTGCACATTTTTTATGGTGCTTCATATACCGGTGCTGGTCCAGTGTTTGTTTTGTTAATGATTAGTGCAACTTTTCTCGCTCTCTTTGTTACATTAAGTACAGTTATTGATGGCATAGGGAAACCAATGTTGGTTATGTCTATTACTCTCTTCTTTATCTTTTTGATGATCTTGCTTAATTTTTACTTTATTCCGCTCTATGGTTTAATGGGTGTTGCATTTTCCTCTTTTATTACTTCTTTTCTTGCTTTTTGTATTGTGGGTTCTTATGTGTATTATAAATTTAAAGTCCTTTTAAAAATGCGCTCTACTATCAATATAGTTTTTGCTTCTGTAATTGTATTTTTATTAGCTTATGTTTTAGGATTTCATTCTTTATATGTTTTTGTAACTTATTTTATATGTGGAATAGTATATCTATCTTGTCTTTTTATATTAAGAGAAATTACTCCGGAGGATGCTCAAAGGGCACGAAAAGTATTTAAATTTCATTAGAAAAATTAATTAAATGGAAGCAATTGAAAAAATTAAAGAAAACTCTGCGACTGTGCGCGGGGGGTATGAACACTTGTTAGATGGGGTCGCTAATTATATTGTTAAAGTTGCTCTTTGGCTTAAAATAAAACCAATTCAACTGACTTTTTTTTGGGTAATAGCACAATTCTTGGTCACATTTATATTTCTTTTTGCGGAATATAAATTTTTTGTTTTAGGAATATTTCTGTTTCAGTTTATGTTCTTGTTTGATTTATCTGATGGAAAATTATATCGCTTTTATACTCATGAACTTCGACAGCGTAAGCCTTTATTTCCAAAATATCTCGATCGTCTTGGTCATTTTCTTAATAACGGGTTACTATTTATTTGCTTGGGGATTGGTGTGTATTGGCGTTCTGGCCAAAGTTGGCATTTATATATGGGACTCTTCGTAGCTTTTTTATATTTAGCAAATAAAGCTATTACAGTTAATCCAGCGTGGTATAAATCAATAGAAGAGCAGAATCTTGCAGTAACAGTAACTAAAAAAGCATATCCTTTGAATGAAGCGAAAAGAGTTAAGCAATTTATATTTGATATTATTCGGGTGGAGCATCTTGGAAATATTTTGTTTTTTGGATTGATATTTGATATTCCACACTATACTCTTGTTTTCTATGCAATAGTGTTTTTCATTGAATTTCTCAGAAAATTGTTGTTACAAGCGATGTTATTATGGGTATCAGATAAAATTATTTAATTTAAATTTCAATTCATTTTCTATTTTTTAAAAAATAAATAATTTGTTGCGTTGTTTCTTCAATGTTTTGTTCTATTGTATTAACTTCAATTTCGGGAAAATTTGGAGGTTCATAGGGATTTGTTTCTGCTATCCCTATAAAATTTATTATTTCTCCTTTTAATGCTTTTTCGTACAATCCTTTTACATCTTTTTCAATGCATTTTTCAATTGGGCAGTTAACGAATAATTCTATGAATTTATTCCCTATGATGTTTCTTGCCATTTCGCGATCTTCACGATAAGGAGAAATAACAGGAATGAGGATGTAATCATAGCTTGGCTGCATTTCTTTGGCGAGGTTTGCAATTAATCTATTATTTTCTCTTATCTCCTCTCGGCTAAATCCTAAATGTTTTGTTAATTTACTTCGAATCGTATCTCCATCTAAAATTAATACGCTCTTTTTTTTTTCTTCAAGATTTTTTTTTAATTCTAATGCTATTGTACTTTTTCCAGAACCGGATAATCCTGTGAACCAAATCACTGTTGATATATTATTTGACATATTCTTCTTTATTTTTTGTTTGGTCTCTTTTTGTCTGTTCTATTTTTTTCCGATGATAATACACGCTGTATAATCCTATATAAATTATTGTCGTAATAATTGCAATTACATATTTTATAATCAGTGGTGTTTGAGAAATACGAAAGGCATATATCAATGCAATTATATTTGCAATAAGAAAAATGATGAATAGCAATATGCTTACTCCGCTTGTGTCTTTTGATTTAATCGTTTTAATCATTTGTGGGATTATCATTATTGAGAAGAGAATTGTAGCAGTCCAACCAAGTATTTGGGTGAGGTCCATTATTTTCTTTTTATTTTTTTTTTAATAAATTTTTTTTAGAGCTTGCTGAAAGAGGGAGCTCTACTCTTTAATAAATATCTCTTCTCCGTTTTTTGATGCGTCTATTATTAGTTTGCTTATTTCTGGGCGCATGAACCATTCAGGAGGAGTAGTTTGCTGTTCAAACATTTTTCGTGCTTGGGTGCCACTAATTTGAAGTTGATCTTCTGGTGAATGAGTGGTGGTATTTTGTTCGTGGATGTGCTTTTGTTCACGTTGTGAATAAAATACGTGGTCGAAGCGGATAGGGGTTATGCCAATGTCAGGAAAGCGGTCGAAAATGTTATGTGATGCTTTGGGGTGATAGAAGTTTCCGACCCCAGTATGATCTCTTCCCACAATAAAATGACTGCAGCCAAAATTTTTGCGGCAGATGGCGGTAAATAATGCTTCGCGAGGGCCAGCGTAGCGGGAATAGGACGCGAATGTGGCAAAGATGACTTTATTTTTAGGGTATAATTCTTTTACCATCAACTCATATGATTTGATAATATACTTGGCGTTAAAATCGCCTATTTTCTTTTTTCCAACGATGGGATGGATGAACAGTCCATCACAATGTTCTTGTTCCATAGCTTGGAGTTGGATCCATTCGTGGCTGCGATGGATGACGTTTCGAGTGTGAAAGCCTACCACTTTTGCCCAGCCGCGTTCTTCAAAGAGGCGTCTTGTTTGTTTTGGGGTCAATTCGTATTCTTTGTATTCGTTTTGCCGACGTTTAATTAATGTGATGGGTCCTCCCAATAGAACTGGTTTGAGATTTTGGATTATTTTTACGCCGGGGTGTGCAGGATCATCTGTGCCATATAATTTGGTTATCATTTCTTTTTTATTGTAATTGAATTTATCGGTTAGTTTGAGAAGAGCGAAAGGTTCATTTTTTTCATCAAGAAGAGTTATATTTTCTCCGAGGGTTAATTCTGATGCTTGTTCTTCACTAATGTCTAAAACGAGGGGGATTGGCCAAACTAGGCCATTCGCAAGGCGCATTCTATCGAGAACGGATTCAAAATCTTCTTTATTCATAAATCCTTCTAAAGGGCTATATGCACCAATGGCAATCTGTTCTATGTCACGTTGAATGTTTTCATCAATATTTATTTTTTGCAAAGTGTTGAGATATTCTTTTGAAATTGGTTCTTTGGCTATTCTTTCTATCAGTTTTCCACCGTGAGGTGAGATGAGCGATGAAAACATGTTAAAGTCGAGAAGGTAATTCTTTTTTTCGAGTGTTTCGACGAATAAATCTTCTTTATGTTGAAATTCTTCAACATTAACCAATTGAGCGTGTTTGATGAGTTTGTTGAGCATGTTGATGCATTCCATGGGATATTTTCCAATAGCAGTTTCAGCTGCTAAGGCGAGACCTTGTGCACCGTCTACAATTGTGTTGATGACATCATGGACTTCTGCTCGGGTTGGTTTTTTCTGGGTGATCATGGTTTCAAGCAGATTTGTTGCGACAAAGACGCCAACTCCATATTTTTTAGCTTTGTTGATGATGATTTTTTGAGTGAGGGGGATTTTTTCAATAGGGATTTCTTTACTTAAATCGCCGCGGTCGATTAGTAAGTAGTCTGATTTTTTGATTATGTCGTTGAGGTTTTCAAGGGCGTCGATGCATTCTATTTTTGAGATGATTTTCATGGTGTTTTGGGTGGCGCGGCGAACTTCATCAACAGCGGGTCCAGAACGCATGAATGAGGCGGCAATATAGCTAATTCCTTCTTCAATGCCAATTTTTATCGATTCATAGTCTTTTTCGGATAAGGTGGGGAGAGTGAGTTTACGATTGGAAACTGGGTCGATAATAACAGCTTTGTTTTTACCGAGGGTTCCGCCGGTGATTGCTTTTGCAGTGATGTAGCCTTGAGAGAGGGAAGATGTGTCTGAGATTCTTAAAATTACAGTGTCAAAGTCGATGTGGATCAAATCGCCGATTTCTAACTGGGGTATAATGGTTAAAGGAGTGAGGTTAATGTTTTGTTGGTTACCAATTATTTTTGTGGTATGAATTTTAATTTCATCGTTGTCTTCTAGTTGAATTGTAGAGGTGTTTAATTCGCCGGTGCGGACTTGGGAGCCTTCAGTATCGATGACAAAAGGGATTCCAACTTTTTTAGCTAGTTTGATGCTATATTTTAATTGGTCGATGTTGGAGTGCGACATGTTGACGCGCACAAAGCTTACACCTTTATCTTTAATTTTAAGAAGGGAGTTTTCGTCCCAGGTAGATGGGCCAATGGTGACGATGATTTTTACGTTTTTTTCGTTGTGATTGGGGTTATTGTTGTTATTGTTCATATTCCACCGTTTTTTTATGCTTATGTTCTATTTTGCTTTATTTGTGTATGAATTGATTCATTTGAAAATGGATTTAAAAGGGTTGTGGAAGTGTGATATTTTCACTTTTTGAGCATGTCTGCGAGGAAACCAAATAATACTGTCTGCAAACCAAATACTAATAAGATCATCATAAGGAATAGGAGACCAAGATGGCCACTAATTCCGGATGTAAAATGGAGATAGATAAAGTATAATCCAATCATAATGCCGCCCATAAGACCGGCCATACCGATGCGTCCAAAAAATGTAAGAGGTTCATAATCACGATAGATACGAAAAATGTTGATCCAGGCACGGATGGCGTATTGCAGAGGGTTTTTGAAAAGTCGACTGTCTCTTGTTTTTCTGGCGATAATAGGAATTTCAGTTATTTTAAAGCCTTGTTTTGCGGCTTTGATGATCTGTTCTTGAGTGTATGTGAATGTGTTAATATAGTTGATATCTCGAGCGACTTCGGAGGTAAATGCACGATAACCGGTTGTTGAATCGGTTATTTTTACTTTTGTTAATGAGGTGAGAACTTTTGAAAAAGCAATATTGCCGAGGCGTTTAAGCAATGGCATTTTTTCAATTTTACCTTGGAAACGGGAACCAAGAACTAAATCATTGCCTGACCGAACCATTTCAATTAGTTGAGGAATGTGTTGGGGATGATATTGGCCGTCAGCGTCGGTGTGGACGATGATGTCTGCGTGAAGATTGAGGCATTCTTTCATCTCATTGCGAAAAGTTTGAGCGAGACCCATATTACGTTTATTTGAGATGACAAGTGCGCCGTGTCTTGTTGCGACTTCAATTGTTTTGTCTTTAGAGCCGTCGTTGAGAACAAGTATTTGATAGTTATATGTGTGTCTGTTCATGACGTGTTTGATTTCTTCAAGAACATTAGGAAGAGTTTTTTCTTCGTTATAGGCGGGAATTGAAATTATTATTTTTGGTCCTAAAGATTTTTGTTGGTTGGTTTCTTGTTTCATTGCAGGTGGATAATTCTGTTTTCTTGGGCGGATTTTAAAAGGTTATTGGCGATCTGCAGGCTTTTGAGGCCGTGCACTCCTGTCACTAACGGAGTTTTGTTTTCTTTGATGCAAAAAATAAAATGTTCTATTTCTTGCTGGAGTGGTTCTTTTTTTTGGACAATGATCTTTTTCATTTCTCCTTCAGTGACACTTTCCCAGTTGTCTGAAGTGAAGGAGTTGTTTTGATAGAAGAATAGTTCTTGGTCAAGATAGTTTACATGAAACATGCCTTTTTTGCCAAAGATCTGCAGCTGTCGGATTTTTGTCGGTGAGAGGTAATTGATGTTGAGAATGGCGTGTACACCATTTTTGTATGTAATTAAACTTGTGACGGCGTCTTCATGGGTGGGATGGAGTTTTTGCTGGGTTTGTGCGTAGATTTGAGTAGGGTCGGAATCTAGCAAGTAGTTGATGATGTCTATGTCGTGAACGGAGAGGTCGATGATGACGCCTACATCGGTAATTCTTGTGGGGAAAGGGCCGACACGTTCGATGTTTATTTTGTAGATTTCACCAAGATCGCTTTTGTTTAGACGTTCTTTTAGTGCGGTGATTGCGGTGTTGAAGCGTTCGATGTGGCCGATCATTAGAATGAGGTTATGTTCTTTTGCGGCGTTGATTATTTCTTGTGCTTCTTGTTCTGTTGAAGCGATGGGTTTTTCGAGAAGAATATGTTTTTTTTTGTGGATGCATGCAAGAGCGACTTCTTTATGGAGGGAGGTTGGGACAGCAATTGAGATGGCGTCGATTTGTTCTTGTTGTAACATTTCGTTATAGTCTTGGTAATAGGGGATGTTATATTTTTTTCCTATCTTTTCGGCGTTTGGTAGGTAGTTGTCTGAAACGGCGACTAGAATGGTATTATCAGAATGGAAATAGATACGGGCGTGGTTTTGGCCCATACTGCCAACGCCAATGACGGCAATACGCAGGGGTTGGGGTTTGATTGGCGTATTTTGATTCATTGTATTTTTATTGTGATTGTTTTTATGCGATTTTTTGATTGTGTTTGTTTTAATTATGATTTTGTTATTATGGTTGGGTACTTATTTCTTTGAGGGTGGTTATGATGTGCTGTAGATCTTGTTGTGTGAGTGAGGGATGCACAGGAAGAGAGAGAACTTCATTTGTTATTTTTTCGGTTATGGGATAGATGGTGTGGTTGTGCGCGGGGTAGGCGTTTTGTTTATGAATAGGAACGGGATAGAAGATGGCGTTGCCGATGCCGTGTTGGGTGAGGAGTTGGGAGAGTTCGTTTCTGGTTTTGGGAAAGTCTTTTGTGATTTGTATAGTGTATTGATGAAAGACGTGGCCAGGTGTGATTTGTGGCGGGATTATGCCTGGGATTTTTGAGAGTTCTGCTGTGAGATACGTGGCATTTTTTATTCTTGCGGTGTTGAATTGATTGATTTTTTTGAGTTGTTCTATTCCTATTGCGGCACAGATGTCGGTCATGCGATAGTTGTAGCCAAGGTGGTCGTGATAATAGCGGATAATTGAGCCATGGGCGATGAGTTTTCGTATTTTCTGTGCGAGGTTGTCGTCGTTTGTGGTGATGATGCCGCCTTCGCCGGTGGTGATATTTTTTGTGGGATAGAATGAGAAGCAGGCGGTGTGTTGCGAGCCGACTTTATGATTTTGTGTTTCTTGATGTTGTGTAGTTGTTTGTTGCGCTGGTTTAGTTAGTTGGTATTGTGCGCCGTGGGCTTGGCAGGCGTCTTCGATGATGATGAGGTTATGTTTCTGTGCTATTGCTTGGATTTTTTGCATGTCGGCGGGGTTGCCATACAAGTGAACGGGCATGATTGCTTTGGTATTTTTAGTGATGGCTTGTTCTATTTTGGTTGGGTCGATATTAAATGTCTGTGGATCGATATCGACGAAAACAGGGGTTGCGCCTGTCATTTGGATTGTGTTGGCGGTGGCGATAAATGAGAATGGTGAGGTGATGACTTCGTCGTTAGTTCCGATGTTATGGACGAGAAGGGCGGTGTGGAGGGCAGTTGTGCCATTTGAGGTGGCGATAGCATGTTTTGCACCGATGTATGCGGCGAATTGTTGTTCGAATTCTTTGACTTTTGGACCTTGGGCGAGGAAGCCTGAGGCTAGTACACTCAAAACAGCTTGTTTTTCTTCTTCGCCGATCAAAGGTTTGGCGATGGGAATCATATAGGGAAAGGGCTTAATTTTGGTTTATAAAGGTTATCTAACTAGGGTTCTAAGAAATAAATAATTCTAATTTTGGTTAAGATTTATTTTTGTGATGTTTGGGAGTAATTGGTTGGGGTGGTATTGTTGAAGTATTTCTTTTGTTCTCATTCCAGATGTGATTGCAATATGTTTTATGCCAAGTTTTTGACCAAGCGTCATTTCTTCTTCGGTGTCACCAATAATTATGGCGTTTTTGTTGAAGAAGAGGCTTTTTTGGATGTTGTCATATTTTGTTTCTGTTTCATTGCAGATTATAATTTCTTCAAATAGATGAGATAGATTTAATCTATCTAGTTGTTGTAGGGTATTTTCTTTGTTTTTTCGATTGGTTAGAAGGATAAGCCAGTGGTCTTTTTTGAGTTCTTTTATTTTTTCTACTGATGATTTATTTATTGTGTCGAGTTGCAGATATTCTTCTTTTTCAATCAATTCGTTTCTTTTTTTAATATATGGTTCGTATTCAGTTTCAGAAAGTATTTTGGAGGTTATTTCTTTTTCAGATGTTTTTTGTCTTTTTAATTGGATATATTGTTCAAATGTATATGGGCTGCGATGGTTTAGATGTTGGAGTGCGTCTTGGTGTGCTTTGTAGATGCGTTGATGTACATCTAGAAGAGTTCCATCAAGATCGAAAAAAAGAGTTGTGCGTTGTTGAAACCATTCTATCTCTTTTTTGAGGCCTTCTTCTAGAAGTGTTTGTGGTTGATATGTAAAATGTTTTTTAATTTTTTCATTGTTAAAAATGTAATCTATTTTTGGATTGGTACTGGTTTGGGTGAGAGGGGTTATGTTTTTATCAATTAAATTACATATATTTTCGGCAATTTTTTTTATTGATATACTTTGTCCTTGGACGATGTTATACACTCCTATTTTCTGTTCTTTTATTGTTTCAATAATGAAATTAATTGCGTCATCAATGTACATGAAATCTCGTTGGTCTTCTCCTGTCCCATAAATTATTGGTTGTTGATTCTGTAATGCGTTTAGAATAAAATTTGGAATTGCGCGTCGAATTGTTTCTCCTGGGCCATAAATGTTTGTTAGGCGTACTATGGTGAGTTTTATGTTTTTTTTTTGGCAATAGACTTGGAGGTATTTTTCTGCGGCAACTTTACTTGCACCATATAATGAGGTGGGATTGAGGGGGTGTTCTTCGGTTATAGGGGTTTGTGTGGGAGGGCCATATACTTCACAGGTGCTGATAAAGATGAAGTGGGAATTTTGGGGGATAACTTGCACGAGATTTATAGTTGCAATTAGGTTATTTTCTATTGATGTTTCAATTTGATCTTGATCTTTTTTTTTAGGGACGTGAGCAGCTAAATGTATTATTGTTTCTATTTTCGAGAACATCGTGCGATATTTTTCTAATTTATCTTTTTTTGTTAGGTCAAGATTAAGATGTGTGACTTTTTTTTCTTTTATTAATTGTTTTAGTTGTGCAGAAGTACTTTTAGATATAATAATTGGAGTTGTATACTGACCTACTTTTTCTGTTAAAGCTAGGCCGAGATGGCCATTACATCCGGTAATTAATATTTTGTTGATTTCAGACATTTTTCTTTCGTTCTTCTAGTAGTTTAACGTGCGATTCGATTTCGTCTACTGTGGTTAGGATGGGTTTGAAGTCCATCCCCCTTATCCAGGCGATATTGTCTTTGAGAGGGTTTATTTTTTTTTCAAATTCGGGAATTTCATTATCCATTGCTATTTTTAATAGTATATAAGGCATATTCAGACCAGCTTGGGTGAAAAATTCAT
>Ga0209541_10010073_pt1 | contig 15167 bp, 15 predicted proteins | sample RifCSPlowO2_01_FD_184027 | JGI IMG/M metagenome (GOLD analysis project Ga0209541, IMG submission 184027) | Groundwater microbial communities from Rifle, Colorado - Rifle CSP2_plank lowO2_0.1 (SPAdes) (version 2) | ecosystem: Environmental > Aquatic > Deep subsurface > Groundwater | place...
AAGAGGTATACTGATATAATGTCTAAACTTATCATCAGAAATCATCCTATGATTTTCAAGTTCACTATCCATAAACGGATTTTGATCTGTGAAATCTTTGTAGTAAAAACAGCCAGCTTGTCTATTTGAAAGAACTCCAACTCTCATTTCATCATTCTCTCTTTCAAGTCTATCAATATCAACAACACCTCTAACTGTATAACCCTTTAATTTATTTTCTTCGACTATCTGATCAAAAGTATAATCATCTAAAGAATAATCCCATAACTTCAAAATTAAAGCAATACTATCCTCTTCATCCATATCCATACATACACCTGGTTGATAATTAACATCTGCTAGATCTTCACCACCATAACCTAAAAATTGACAATTTTTGCCTAATTTATTACATAAATCCTCAGTACACGGTGTATTCAAATTATTACACAATCTACAATCTCCGCGTTTTTCTTTTGGTTCAAATGGTTTACAAATTCCTTGATATCTTTGTTGATCTTTGTTCCAACCAAGTTCATATTGACAATCACCTAAATGTCTACACTCATTATTTCCACAAACACCAGTTGAAATTGTATTGACTCTAAAATCCTCACCAAAACTACTCGATCTTTCTGTTATTGAAGGATCCAATAAATCATTTGTAGAACCCTGTCCGCAAATTTCACATAAATTTTCTTCACCATTTGCTACCCCGGGTAGATATTTAGGTACACAAACTTTTTCATTTAAAGAAAGTTGAGTTCTAGACTCTTCCATTTGCTGAGTGCTCTCTCCATAACCCCCAATATTTTGTAATGGGTTATAATTATTATTCAAAATCCATTTATCAATCCACTCACAATCGTCCATAGAATTACACACTTCTTCACTAGTAGCACTATAACAATTAAGATAGGCATTTGTTAAACATTTAGCCTCATTATCTCTAATATTACAAATCTCTTTTCTATTAACATCACACTGTTGTTTCACTTTAATTTGTCCGTTCTCACAAGTCATAACAGCGTGATTTCTTCCATAATCAAAAGCAGGTTTTATACCATAATCGCTGCTCAATCTACCACTAAAAACATCAATCCATGAAGCAACAGGTTCTTGTTCATTGCCACTACCTACAATATTCTGAACAGTTTCAATAACTTCTTCATTATTCCCAATTAAACTATTCACGTCATTTAATAAATTTTCATAAGCTTCATTATTCCTTGATTGTATAAAATTAATATTTGCCATAACCATTCCACTAGTATCTTTAAAATTTGGTTCTACCTTTACATCCATCATATAATCACACCAAGTTTCACCATTCTTCATTATTTTATTAGTCTCCTCAATTAAACCAAAATCAGAAAAAACAACATCAACCTTACAAGAACTAGACATACAAACTAATTTATCCTGTTCACATAAATTCCAATCATCATACTCACTACATCCACAAGTAGTTGTTCCACCACAATTTCCATTATCTGCTAGAATAGCATTTTCAGCACCATCCCTCTTAGGTACTCCGCAATTATCTGCTAAAACAATATCACCATTATAACATATTTTCTTAGTGCTAGCATCACAATCACATATCTCATTTGTACATAATTGACCAGCCATAAAGTCACCACCACTTTCTAAACACTCACCTTGTGTAATTCCATTTTTGCACCCATCCGGAATATAACAACAGCCTGTCTCCCCACCATAACACTCATTTATACAACTAACAGGGTCTGTTAAACCAGAATCAAAATTATAATCCCCTATTCCATACTCGCTAGCTGAAAGATCGCACTCTTTTTTTTGAACAACATCACAACTAACATCCCCAATATTACAACAACCAAGTTGATAACCCTCAGTAAGACTACAATCAGCATTACTAGCATCAAATATTCCTTCTAAATAATCAACACACTCTATTTGAGATATACCAGAACTAAATTTTTTTTCTTCAGTAACAAAACAACACCCAATAGTACACTCTGCACGATTCTCACAACGGCCACTATCATATACACCATTACAACTGCTCTGATCACTTAATCTACAATACGCCATTGTTCCATCGCCATTAGTTTTCTGAACACAACAGCCAGCCGCATTAACCTGAATATTTAAAACTAATAAAAAGAACAAAAACATAAATAAAATCATAATTTTTTTCATTTTATATATTAACTATTTTTCTTCTTAAAATATTTTTCGTCACTCCATACAATTTCGTTCTCATTACTACAAAATGACTTTGCTCCAACTCTCCACCAAATCTCAGATCCATCACTCAAACTAACCCATCTATCCTTTAAAGTATTAACGTTTGTAGTAAGAGCGCTTAAATCATAATAACCAGTTAAACCAATCAAATCCTGATCCTCATTGTTAAGATTAGCAACATAGTTATCAATTCCACCCAAATTAAGTTTATTACTATAAATCTCTCCAACATAATCCTTATAAATGTCTTCACCAGGTAATTTAAACTCAACTTTATATTTAACTCCACCAGTCATTCGACCATTCTCTTCATATTGCCATACTAATTCTGGCAAAGTTTCATAACTTCTTCCTTCAGTAGGATCAATAATTCTTACTTCACCAACCAAATTACAATTAAATATAGTAAACGGATTACTAATAGCAGTATTTTCCATTCCATTAGCATCAATAACTTTTAATCTTGCAACATATGTTCCTCCATTATTAAATAAACCAGATATACTTAATCCAAAATCACCAGAGCCAGGATTCTTTGCCAATTTCTTTGGACTTCCACTAGAAAAAGAAATTGGCCTTCGAGTACTAATTTGATTAGTATCCAATCTATAATAATCAACAACCCATTCATAAGAAGTGATATCAGCACTAATACCATATGAATCAGAAGCATCAAAGATTAGATCTTCTAGTTCATTTTTATTCATCATAGATGGACTTACTTTTACAACAGCTATAGGAGGTATTGCTACAACTTTATAGAAAACTAATTTAACATTTTTTCCATCAGCAGAAATCAAATCTATTTGTAAATCCTTGCGTTTATCATCATCTAAATCTAACTTAGTAATAGAAGGCCAACTGTTTTCTCCATTAGTACTTAAAAATACACTTCTAATAATAGAACCCCCTTTTTTAAAGTCTAATTCAACAGAACTTCTAGTCATACTAACAATTTCTACTTCATAAATCCCGCTCTCAAGATTAATAATTGAAGAACCTCCAATTTCAGTTATACCTGGATTTTCAACAAAAGCCTCACTTATTAAACTAGCTTTTTGACAAGCAAAATGAAAACTTCTATCATCGCTTTTAGAATTTAATTCATATCTATTTATTCCAGAACCTACATTAAGAGGAAATTTATTAATTACAATACCCTCATAAATAGCCCTATCCTCTAAATTACTCAATAAACTGCTTTCATAACCCATACACTCTTCATTAACAATATCTGTCATAAAACCGAAAATTTTCCCAAGTTTACTTGGGATAAAAGTTTTAAAATCGTCATAAGTTTCTTTTACACCACCTCTTTCTACATCAACCACATAATCAACATTAAAAATAATTTTATCATCTTGTATATCCAATACTACCTCATCTACAGAACTTCCATCTTGGATATTATACCCCTGACTCCTAAAATCAGTAAAATCAACACAATTAAGTAAGTTATTTTTTACATATTCACTAATTCTATAATTTATTTCCTTTAAATGTGGTTGAATATTGTACATAATATCTTCAGAACTATAAGTAAATAAGGGTATCTTATTATAATCCTTTATATAATGGGTTTGATCGATATACCCGCCATATAAATAAATCCTATCTAACGCTTCATTAGCTGTTTTAATAATACAGCTTTCCATATACTTTTCAACAGGATTCTTTTGAGTTGGAGCAAGAATAACTTTTTCTCTTTCAGGAATTTTATAGATACCCTTAATAAAAAATAAAAAAGCAATGACAACCAAAATTACAATTCCAAGAACTATAAAAAACGTTATCTGACCTCTTTTTAACATATTAAAATGAATCTATAAACGAAACTTATAAATTTTTCTGTTTTTTCAAATTTCAACCATTTTAAAACCAAAAAATGTCCTTGTAGCCATATTACACCAAGCTAACAATACAGAAATAGAACCAATATATTGAATATCACCAACAGAAAATAAATTCAAAAAAATTAAGAATTGAACAAAATTATTAAATAAAATAATAGTAACTATTAAAAAAGCAAGGCCTTCAATAATCCCCTTAATAATCGGTTTTAGAAATAAATTTTTCATAGTATTTTAAATATTTTTAATAACAAGAATATAATAACTAAATAAACAATTACCCTAACAATTTTATCCACATCAGTCTCTTTCTTTGCCATACGGGTAATACAAAAGTAATAAAATTATTAAATCTTTTGTTTTTAATCTCCGCTAACACGCGGAGCAAGAATAAAACTCAAACTCATTTTATTAATAACATTATAATCGATTCTCAATGGATAATCCTGGCCAAATTGAACAACAACACTATCACTCAATTTAGAGCCCTTAATTATCTTTTTTAAATAATCAATAGAATATTTAGAAAACACCTCCTCACCACTCAAATTTAAAATGGTTTCTTCATCAGCATTAATCTCAACTTTAGCTTCAGTTATATTACCCTCAGATTTAATAACAAACATATTCTTAAAAACGTGTAAAGCAACACTCTCAGCAACAATACTAACATCTTCAATAGCTCCATCAAAAACAAAAGAGCTGGTTTCAATTTTTGCATTGAATTTCAAGATTGGTATTGTTTGTTCTCCTTCTTCAATATCAATTAAAGAAACACAAAAAACTCGATTTGTATCACCTCTTAAACTAACCTTTAATTTATTTTTTTCCTCATCCAATTCCAAAATCAAAACATCGCTAGATCTAACTCTTCTTAAAATTTGTTTTAAATTCTCTAGATTAATGGCTATTTCTAATTCTCTATCAATAGAATACTCAGTAAAAGCGCTTCCAAGCAATTTAAAAATGACCATGGCCACATTAGCAGGGTCCATAGCAATTAATTCTATTTTATCCTTATCTATCTTAAACCTAACCTCATTCACCAATTCAGAAATAATATTTATACTATCCACAAAAAATTTTGGTTCTGCTAAAACTAATTTCATAAAAATGAAAAAACTAACAATATATTTAATTATTTTGGTAATCGAAGATATATTAACCCGTAATTATTGGTGGTAAGAAAGCTTGCGTATACTGATAAATTATAGGTGAAACATATACTAAAACAGCAACAATCAAAACATGATACCACTTTTCATGCATTCCCCTTCCACCAGCTCCTTTAACAACAGCACTAACAGTATACACCTTTATTGCAAATACCAAAGTAACTGCTAAATTCACAAGGTAATAATTACTAATAAACGGAATTCCCATAATATCCAAACCTGTAACACTCAAAAAGTAGGCAGTATTCATAGTTATAAAAACAGCAATAATAGCAAGAATAACTGATTGTAAACCATGACCAAACCAATGACTACCTCTAAAATTTTCATCTGCATGTATTAAAAACAACTCATATAAACCAATAATAAGTCCAAAAGCTATAGCTGGTCTAATTAATAATGCAATAGTAGTCTCAGTAACCATTAAGAATAGTTAAATAAAAGATATATATAAAAGTATCGTTCAAAAATTGACGTTTCTTTCTAAGAAAGGTTCAACTATAACTCCTCCAAACATGATCACATTTAGTACACTTAAAAAACCTTGTTTCAGCTTCATCACCTGCTCTTGTTTGTATTGTCCAATAATAAACCTCGTTATTTCCACACTTGCCACACTCTTCATTTATCTTAGGTAAAATTTCAACAACTCTATCAACAACAACAATTTCATCTCTTTTCTCCAAATTGCTTTTTTCTTTTATCAATAATCCCTCATCACTACTATCTTTTGAAGTATACCCACAAGAACAATATTTAACAATTCTATTTCCACTTTTTTTAGGTCTCAACAGACTGCCGCATTTTGGACAAAACATTTTAAATTCCCCCAATTAAGTTTGTAAATAAAATTTTGATCCAACCCAACCAAGGTACCCTAAAAACACCAACACTGCATTTTTTATATTTTTCAAAACCAATAATCTGAGGTTGTTTTATTTTCTCTTCAAAAAACTGAACTCTATTCACGTTGTCACCTTTTGTTTGGAAATAATAATCGTTTTCCAAATTCATGTCAATAATTCTATGAATTATTGGTTGATTTCCAGCAATATTATAAACTAAAATATCTCCTTTATCAACTTTACTACATTTAATACCCCTCAAAACAACCAAATCTCCTTTATCAAATCCATTAACAAATTTAAATTTTAAGAACTTTTCTTTAGAAATATCTTTTTGTTCATAAATCTCTTTATTTTTATCCCACCAGTCATCAAAATCAACACTATTGTGATTCATACTATCAGATATCACAGCAACTACTGGATGAGTTGTTCCCAACAAAAATCCAAGACCCGGATAAACCAAAAATTTAACAATTAAAAAAGCAAGAATAACATTAACAATCCAACTCCATATACTATTATCGTACCAAATAAACCACCAAAGTTTTTTTAATGTTTTTTTCATTTTAAAATAATAAACCTACAAATAAAATAGATTAGTAAGGATTCGCCTTTATTTTTCCATGAACACTTTTCTAAAAGGTTCTACTCTTCAGCAATATCTCCCACTGGTTTCACTTCTTTAAAAATTTGTGCTTGAAACATATAAACTTTAGCGTCTTTCCAACCGTCTTTATCCATTCCAGCTTTTATTGAAGTTTGTTCTAAAAATTCTGTAACACTAAAACCATATTGTACAGCTACTTGTGGTAAAAGTAAACCCTTATGATTACCTTTTTCTACAATTAAGCCCTCTCTTCCAATCTTAATCTTTTTTATATCAGTAACTAGTCTTGGCGTTGTCAAAACACTAACTTCAAAAACAATCTTATTTAAGTCTCCCTCAATTACAGATTTAAATCTCGAGTCTTGAAACGCAGCAGCTTTAGCAGCTTTAATAACAGCATCACTTAATGCATAAATCGGTTCTATAAAACCAATACAACCCCTTAATCTTAAATTTGAGTAATTATGGATACTAACAAAAACGCCTTTTTTTTCTTTAAAATCCTCATTATTAAAAATTTTGCCCTCAAAGCAAGAAGTTACAGAATTGCGAGCAATTCTAACAAGTCTTTTCCCTTGCTCATAAGTCAAAAAATTCATTTTATTTTTTTGATTTCTTTTTTAAATTCATCCAAATCCTTTTTTAACCTTTGAATTGACTTTTTTAAAACCTGTCTTGGTTTTTCTTTTCCATTAGTTTCTATTATCAAAACCGGATTGTCAGTTAAACCGCGTTTAATATCATAACCCGCAACTTTAACATTTTTATCATTCCACAACTCTTTTCTTAGAATATTACAAAAAGTATGGTTTTCTCCTTTAATCTCTATTTTTACTAAATTATCACTTTCCTCTATAAAATTTAATTCCATTTTCTCAAGAAGGTTTAAAAACCTTTTATAAACCTTTCTGTTTTTATTGATTAAACCCTCATTTCAAAAACTTCCAACACCCAACATCAACAAAATAAACACTTTTCCTGTGAAATTTATAGCTTCTCTTTAAAGGAAATTTAAATCTAAATATTAATTTCCCCCCAAAATTCTTTTCAATAAACTCCCCGCTCTCAAATTTGTGCAAACTATAAACAATAACACTAAATTTCAATGCTTTTTCTAAAAAATCCCTATCTGCATGCTTCTTTTTAACACCAAATGGTGGATTTTGAATAATTAAATAAATTTTATATCTTTTTAAATCATTAACATCTTTTTTAATGAAAACACATTTTTTAGTATTAATCTTAAAACTTTTTAAATTACTTCTAACAATTTCAATTGCTTCTTCACTTTTATCGACAAAATAAACCTTTTTAGCTCCAAGTTTCAAAGCACCAATGCCAAAAATACCATTTCCACATCCCAAATCCATAATAACTTTATTCTTAATCTCTTCATTCATAAAAGCAAACCACAAAATTTCAGCCGCAATATTACTCGGTGTGGTATATTGTTCCAAGATAACCTTTTTATTTTCAAAATCTTTTAATCTAGAAAGAAAAAGTTCTAATTCTTTTTTTGATTTCATTTTTCCATGAACGCTTTTCCTAAATGGATTTTACCGGTTGATGAGGTGCAACCCTTATTTTCGTAAACGCTTTTCTAAAGGATTCTTTTTCATATCCAATAAATCGCCAATAGTAAGCTTATCACTCTTGAAATCTATTTTCTTTATTTTATCCTCCCCATAAATTTCAATAAGTTTAATTTTTAAAAAATTCTCAAGTTTTTTAGCTAATTTTAAACTCGGTTCCATCAATCCAGTCTCTATTTTGTGTATAATAGATTCTTTTTCTGCTATTTTTTCTCCTAATTCTTTTTGTGTTAATTCTAATTTTTCTCTAGACTCTCTAATCTTAACAGAATAATCAGAAACGATACCATCAACAAATTTGCTTTTCTTTTTCACTTTTTCTCTATTCTGTGGGTTTGGAAAAGATGGAAACATTTCTTTTTGGTAAAGATTTTTCTTAAGAAGATTCGGTGCAACCTCCTCTTCAACAATCTCTCCAAATTTACTACACTTCCCACAAACACTCAATAAAGTTTCTTCTATTTTTACTTTTTTTAAATCGCTTTCCTTACCGCACAAATCACAATTCATTTAACAAGCATCAACCTCTTTTTCATAATTCTCACATAATTTATTTAATAAATCATCTCTTTTAATAAACCCTTCCACAAGAGAGCCATCAATTATTAAAGACGGTGCTATTTTAACACCATAGGACTCTTTTAGAATTTTAATCATAGCTTCATCAAAATTTAAATCTAAGGCGAATATCAATAATTTATCCTTAAACTCATCTTTTAATTCATTTAATATTAATCCTTGAGTATCACAGCTCTTACAAGTTGAATCAATAGAATAAAAGTAGATAATAGAAACAACATCAATATCACACTTTCCCTTAACTTCATTAAGCAAAAACCAATATCTAATTTCTGCTAAAGTATAATCTCTTTTTAAAACCATATATTGATCCTTATCAGATTCCACTCTAGAAATATAACCTTCAAGTTTCATTCTTGCTTTTTCTAAATTAGCTAAATTGACTTCTAACGCAGACATCAAAGCAGGACAATTTTCTTCTTCCATTATAAGAGAAGACAAATATTGGTATTGTAACTGTAAACTATCATATTCTAATCTTTGAAGTTCACTAAATGTTTCTAAACTTTGAACCCTATAATTACTCATAGTAACACCAATTAATAAACCTGTTAAAAAAAATAAAAAGGTAATAGTAAAAGCTACAATGTATTTTGATTCAGATAATTTTCTTACCATCTTCCATTTATACCAAACAACAACTCAAAAAACACACCAACCCACACAAGATATAACATCAAAGGATATATAATTATGTAAGGAATTAAAGTAAAAATTCCAAATTTTAAAGGTTTTTCTTTAGTATACTTATGAGATAAAAAGAACACAAAAACCGCTAAAGAAAAGAGAGTTCCAAAAAGTACGAGATTCATCAAACTAATATCTAAAAAGGTAAAATTGTTAATAAATTCCCTAAACAAAAAACCATAATCAAAATGTATAGAACTTAAAGAAATAATTCTACTAAAAAAAGGAACAATAGCATTTTGTAATAAAATAAAACTTAACAACAGAGTTAAAAAGCCAGAAAGAACAATAACTGGCAATTGAATCATTCCTAAATCACCATACTTTTTATTAAAAAGAAAATCTCTGTGTTTAAATAACAAATTAAATAAAATACCTTTATACCATCTTCTTCTTTGTTTATAAAAAGATACAAAAGTTGCAGGTGCAACAGTATGAACAAAACTACTCGTAGATTGAACTATCTTATAGTTATTCTTCTGCAATCTTAAAGCTATCTCCAGATCTTCTGTAAGATTATTAGTATCAAAACCACCAAGATCTAAAAGAACTTTTCTTCTATAACTTCCAAAAGGACCGGGAGTTACATGAATACAGTTTAATTGTCCAGTTAATCTTCTATAAAAAAAACTAAGTAAATACTCAAACCATTGTAATTTCTCAATTAGGCGTTTAGGATTATTTACTCTCATCATAGGTAAAACTGCTCCAACGTCTTCATCTACAAATTCAGGTATTATATCCATCAATGCATTTCTATCAACTACAGAATCTGCATCTAAGCAAATAAAAAGATCTCCTTTAGCATTTTTCAAAGCAACATTTAAAGCAGCACCCTTCCCACAATTTTCTTGATTAATTAAATTCACATTAAGGTTTTTATTATTATCTATAAAGTTTTTAACAATCCTTTCAGTATCATCTATACTCCCATCATTAATAACAAAAATTTCCATTTTATTCTTAGGGTAATTTAGATTAATAACAGAAGTAAGTGTTTTAAGAATTGTATTTTCCTCATTATATGCTGGTATAGCAATGCTCACATTTGGATAAGAAGAGATATTATTTTTACTTTCAACACCAAGACCTTTTTCTAAAAAGACTAAAAGCCAAAAAACTGCATAAAATAGTGAAACCAAGTAAATCAACCATATTACTAAACTAATAAAAGTTATTATCATTTTATGTAATCTCCCAAACTTCTACTTCATTATTATCATAAAGCTTTTTAAATTTTGTTGTGGTAGACTTCAATAAAAACAATAATCCCTCATCTTTTCTCTCCCAGATTAATCCCTCTCTCATCTTTTTATCAATAACAATATATTTGATATTATACGTATTAATTATATCGATTGTAGTATTTATATCTGTTGTATGGAATAATTTATTACTATCTTCCCACTTATTATTAACATTTTTATTATAAACAAATACCGTGTCTAATAAAGCCTCTTTTTTAGTAATAGTTTCCACTAAGTTTCCATTAGCATAATATGTAAAAACCACGCCTGTCTCATTCTCTAACTTCAAAACATTTAAACCATCTAAAGTTTTTTGATTTGGTTCTAATGTATAAAGAAATTTAATATAAGAAAAACTAGAAAATAATATGCCAACAATTAAAACTATTATAATCATTTTTTTTATTAATTCGCTTTCCCATCTTGTATGAATAACAAAAATGAAACCATAAACTACTAAAACAATTAATAAAAGATTTAAGTAAAAAGAAATAGAAGGGTTTCTTAAAAATAAGATTAACAAAAATAAAACAGAAACGTACAATAAACTATATTTACTTTTCTTATTCCAAGTAGAAACTAAACCTAAACCCGCCAATAAAAAAGTAAAGATACTAATTCCAGTCAAACCGCCTAAATCAGAAAAAATATGTTGAAATAAAAATTCTTTATCTAAAACATTGAAAATAACTCGTTCTGGTAATCCATATTTTACCCAGAACGGCACTTTAAAAATCGAATAAACTAAAAACACAATTCCAAAATACTTCAAAGAAACAAAAAATTTCTTTCTATATCTCAAAAAAATACCGATTACACTTAAAAGAAATAATAGAATGATATTAGATATACCAAAAAAAGATAACAAGATCAAGATTACAAGACTATTAATAATTTTATCCTTTAAAAAATAATAAAATGCCAAGAGAGATAAAAAAATAGCCATACCATAGTTATTACAACTAGAATAAGAATAAATAAAGGGTGGTGAAAAAATCAATAAAAGGCAACTAAAAGATTTAATTTTCTCTTCTAAATCAAATTCACCTAATACTAAATAAAAAATTACAACTGTAAACAAACCAATCAATAATGGTAAAAATCTGCATAATAATTCAATATTTATACCCAAAACAGAATTGAAGATGGCCAAAAGCAACGGCCAACCAAAATCATATATAGGTCTATTTGTAACTTTATCAATAAAAGAAAAATCCTGTCTAATGCTTTCTGCATTTCGTAAGTAATAATAATTTTCATCTCCAAATAGGATATTGTTGTTAAAAAAATACCTAATAGTATGTACAGAAAGTAATACTAAAAAAGCTACTAAAATCAATGCTACAAGTTCATTAGTTTTAACATTTAATTTTATACGCTTTAATTTTACCAATTTCTTTCACCTTTTTTAAACATCTACCATTCTCATATCTTAAGTTATCTATATTATATTCTTTTCTAGCCTTATCACTAAAAAATAAATATTCTATCGAATATTTATCAGAAATTTCCTTTACTTTTATTTCAGAATTTGTAGTGAATAATGAATTCAAATCATCAAGTCTCTCATTAGTATACGGTGCAAGTAAAAAATTAGTATCCATAATGTTCTGTCTATTCGTAAAAAAACTAACCACATTCCCTTCATTAAAACTTGATCCGATAAGAGAAAATTCAAAGGTAGTACCTCCTAAAAATTTTAAAACTTCAACTTCATCTTTAGTTGGAGCACTGTCAATTACCTGGTTAGCAACAACAATAGAGGGTATTACCATAAACAAACCAGCAAAAATAATTAAAATAAACATAAATAGATTTGTATTCATTTCACTTTTATGAAATTTAGTTTTTCTCAAATAACTAAAAAAAGCAGTTAAACCCAATGTAGACAAAATAGTCAGTGCAATTCCTAAAACCATTAAACCAAACACTGGTGTTATTAAATTTAACCATAAAAATAAAAAATCTGCTAAAATTAAACTGCTTAAAAAAAATGCACTTTCAGATTTTTCTTTAAAAATACCCAAAAAAAGACCAACAATACCAAAAAAGATAGGCAGTACTCCCACCTTATATATAATTTCAAAAATACTTACGTCCTTAAAATAACTACCCAACAAAGATTTCGGTACATTCTGCCAAATTAAGTTAAGACTATATTTTAAGAACGCATCTTTAAAAATAAAAAACTCTATTAAAATTGCTAAAAAAACAAAAAACAATATTGCTTCATTTTTTGATTTAGAGTACATCATTGATTCAAGATTAACTAATAATAAATAAAATCCCAAGGCAAAAACGAGTAATAATGAATCCTGGTGCAATAACGGTAAAATAAAAGATAAAATTATAAAAACAGTCAAATAGATACTATTTTTCTTCATTTTGATCAAACAATAAATCATAAAAAACATTACAGGCAATAAAAATGAATAAAAAGAAACCTGATTTAATAATCCCTCAGTTAAAATAGGAATAAAACCTGTAAATAAAACACTTAAAAAAATAATCCTTTTATCATCAGTAATCTCTTTGGCAATTAAATAAACAACAACAAGCAAGAATAAACTTGCTAATAGGGGAACAAGTTTATAAATAAAAAAAGAATTTAAGACTAATTTAAAAAAAGCCAAAATATAATAAAACAAAGGTGCAACTAAAACATTTCTTCCACCATAACTTAATTCATCATAAGTTAAAGGCCTTTTATTTTCTAATAAATGTTCAACATACCTTACATTAAAATAAGCGCTATCACCAGTAAAAAACTCAGTTTTAAGTAAAAAGAATAAATTAAAAATAAAAACTATTAAAATGATCCCTATTAACCAAAAAATATCTTTATTTTTCATTTATGTATACTTTTTTTTATTTATATTAAAATATCTTTTAAAAAAGTAACTTACAAAACCATCTTCATCTTTTTGCAAAGCCTTATAATAAGATTTTCTTCTTTTATATTCAACAATAAACATCGGATAATCATTATGCCATAAGATATAATTCATAATCAATCTACCAATTATACCATTTCCATCGCCAAAGGGGTGTATTTTTTCAAATTTATAATGTGCTCTAAAAGCTAATTCCACTGGGTTTATATTATCCTGATTCACAAATTCAATAAGTTTTTTAACATCTTGCCAGTCAGGTGTTAAATAGTTTCCAACTTTTATGGGGTAGTCTCTAAACTTACCAGCAATATCTTCTTTAGTTTCTTGAAAAATAAATTTATGCCACTTTAATAATAATTGGGTGGATATTTTTTCTTTCTTATTAATAGCTTCCAAAAACAATTTAAAATGTGCTTCTGTTTCTTTAATATTCATCAACGATTTATTTGGAGCAGTTTTATCATGCACAATTTCCCTGGTTTCTTCTAGAGTTATAGTAGAACCCTCAATTGCATTTGTATTATATGTAAAAGCAATCGCAATTTCTTCTTTCTCCTTTTCTTTAATACTCTTAGGATATTTTTTCCATTCTCCTTGGAAACTTTCTTTTATTTTTTTTAACTTTTCATATAAAATCTTTTGTTCCTCTTTTTTTAATTCTTTTTTTATCTCTTCAATATTCTCAGGAATTTTTTTTCCAAGATATTTTTCTCTTGTAACAATTTTTTTACCTTCCCTAAAAGAATGTTGTAAATAAAAATACCAAATTTTACCTTTCTTTCTTTTAAAAACCCTCATTTAACATAATTACCATTACAAACTATTTAAATTTTTTGATTTATATAGTTTTTGTAATGGTATAAAAATAACGAGTTATAATAATGATTATTAATTTATTTATATGATTAAAATTACTCAATAACAAAACCATACAAATTATGGATATTTTACAAAAAATCTAAACTCAAAGGTTTCATCTTAAAATGTAAGTCAGATTTCAAACAAATAAGAGAAAAAGTATTAAAAGAAATAAAAAATCATGACTAATTACCATATCATCATCATTATGTAAATGTAGTTTATAAGTGTGAAACACTTATCTCATATACCTATGATGACGGTGTTTTCTTTCATATTCATCGCTTTTAAAATACATATAAAGCAAAAATATTAATAAGATTGGTAAAATGTTGTAATAATCTAAACTTCTTTTCTTACAATCACTGATGCAATAATCCTTTTCATTATCACTACAAGTTTTATCACCACAAAAATCACTAATTACTCCACAAGTTCTACAACTTCCACCACAATCCACACTTTTTTCATCATAGTTTTTCTTATTATCAGAACACCAGAAAGGCATTGTTTTAGTGTCTGTAAAATAAAAATTCAGTCTTGGTTTGGCTTTAAAATCCTCTCCAGCACTCTTGTCAGCATAAACATTCATCTTCATTAAAACAGGTTCCTCTACAAC
>Ga0209541_10010074_pt1 | contig 15167 bp, 22 predicted proteins | sample RifCSPlowO2_01_FD_184027 | JGI IMG/M metagenome (GOLD analysis project Ga0209541, IMG submission 184027) | Groundwater microbial communities from Rifle, Colorado - Rifle CSP2_plank lowO2_0.1 (SPAdes) (version 2) | ecosystem: Environmental > Aquatic > Deep subsurface > Groundwater | place...
ATTAGTCTTCTCTTGGATGCCAACCTATCTTTTCACAAGGCTTTCCTACTCTTGGTGGTGGCTCACCTTTTTCTAATTCATTAAAAAAATAATAAACTACCAAAAAACATATAAAGATAATAAACTATTAAATTTAATTATGATTAAAACATTCACAGCTATAATTCAAAAAGAAGAAGATATGTATGTAGCCAAGTGTGCTGAGATAGGTACAACTAGTCAAGGTCATACTGTTGAAGAAGCTATTGAAAATCTTAAAGAAGCTACTGAACTATACTTAGAAGAATTTCCTATGAAAGAGTCATCTCACCCTATTCTTACTACATTTGAGGTGACTGAGGTTGTCGACGCTTAAGAAAATTTCTGGAAAAGATTGTGTTAAAATTTTATGTAATAAATTTGGTTTTAAAATTATTAGACAGAAGGGAAGTCACATTGTCCTTAAAAAAGAAAATATTGGTACTGTAGTTCCAAATCATCCACAATTAAAATTAGGCACATTAAAAAATGTTCTTGAATTGGCTAAAATTAAAGAAGAAGATTTTGTTAAATATCAATAATAAATAAGAAAAGAATAAAAATCAAGGTAGCTTAGCTACTAATTTTTGCTGATTCTTGTAATTGATATAAATAAAAATGAAAATATATCAAGAAGAGGTGAAGTAAAGTTGGCAAAATTATAAAACTAAACTTTAATCTCGTTTAAGTATTCAGCTAATTGTTTCATATCATCTGATTTTCCTTCTAACTCTTCATAGTACTTATTATCCATTTCCCAAAAGAATTTGTTTAAGGCTTGAATTGTCTTCTTATAATTATTAATGCCTCTTTTGTTAACTAACTTATAGAAAGCACAAGCATATTTTGAAGAAGAAAATTATATAAATGTAGTAAGCGTGATGTATAACTGACATGAAACTGGAATATGACAAGGAAGTGGATGCAGCATATATTTATTTAGAAGCAACTATAAAAGATGGAGAAGTAAAAAAAACTATTGAATTAAATGAAAATATAATATTAGATTTTGATGAAAAAGGAAAATTATTGGGTGTGGAAATTTTAGATGCTAGTAAAATCTTAAACAAAAAAGTCATATTAGAAGCTCAGGAAATATAATGTGCTTTAAATTAAGTAAAAAATAAATAATAATATTATTTATACTTGCTATAGTTGGTGCGATACTTGGATATATGTCAACACCTACTTATTTATGTAAAACTGGTGGTTCTTGTCCACAACCAAGTACTTTTCCTTATTCAGTTTATGGCTTTTTAATTTTGGGAATAATAACTTATTTAATTGAAATAATTTATAATAAGATTAAAGAAAAATAAATCTCTGGAGGGTACCATATTGTACTTGTTCTCGACGGGAGCAGTTTATCTTTTGTTATATGCTCTTTTTTAAGAGATGTTAAAAATCAGAAAATCTCCGGAAAATAAGCCAAAAAGCATATAAAACCTAAAATAAATATAAATAACATGAGCGAAACAATTGAAATACCAAAAGACACATCAAAGAAAGTTGATGAAGCTTCCAAGATATTAGGAATTGAAAAAGACAAATTAGTAGATAGAGCCATCTTGGTTTATTTAGATACTATTAGCAAATATTCTGATCTAAAAAAAGAGATGGCTGAATGGGACTTATTAAGTGATGAAGCTTTAATTAATTTTGAAAAGAATATAGATTAAGCAATTTTCTACTTAAGTAATTCTCTAAATTTCTCTTTTGAAAGTCCTGATTGATGCAGTACACTAAGCAAAGTTCCCTTTGCAAGTTCTTTATGCAATGGAACCGGAACTACTTTTTTTCCAGATTCATCTTCTTTTTTTAAAATTGCATGATCACCAGTTGTTCTAACATGCTGAAAACCTAATTTTACTAATACTTTGATTACTTCATTACCAGATACAACAGGCAATTTAGGCATTTATACCTCTACAAAAGAAAAAGTTGGAGGACTATTTTGTTCTACATCATTTAGTTTTTCAGGGAATTCTTCTAAATAAAGATCAATAGCTTCTTTAATGTTTTTAGTAGCTTCTTCTATTGTGCTTCCTTGGCTAGTAATCCCCAAACTAGTACAATGGGCTACAAAAACGTCTTCTTTATTGCTTAATTTTTCCTTCACTATTACAATATCAAGATAATATTTTCCTTTCAACATTATTAATGTAAAGAGCTAAACATATATAAGATTTATGTTTCTATTTTAGTTTGCTATAGCGTATTATTCAACAAAACTTTTCATTTATCATTAATTAAGAACAAGAACAATAATTTATTTAAATAACAAACTATTACATACTATTAACAAGACAATAAAAATCCCATTAATTGGTTATCAATGGTATTCTATCCGGCGGGAGCAGATTATCTTTTGTTATATGCTCTTTTTTAAGAGATGTTAAAAATCAGAAAATCTCCGGAAAATAAGCCAAAAAACATATAAATCTTAAAATATTATCTAATTTTGATATGGAAAGAATAATTATAAATCCAGAAATATTGGCTGGAAAGCCAATAATTAAAGGTACTCGTATTTCAGTAGAATTAATTATAAAATTATTATCCTCTGGAATGAGCATTGAAGAAATTTTAGAAGGATACCCTCATTTAAAAAGAGAAGACATTCTCGCTGCTTTAGAATATGCTGCAAAAAGATTAAGTCATGAAGAAATTTATTTAACTGCATAAATTTATAATGAAATTTTTAATAGACGAAAATGTTGATATTCATATTTGTAAAGCCCTAAGAAAAGATGGCTATGATACCAAAGATATAAAAGAGCTAAAGCTGTATAGCCTTAGTGATAAAGAAATCCTTAATTTAGCAAATAAAGAGGAGCGCATTCTTATAACTTATGATACTGATTTTGAGCGCAATTCTTCCTTAAAAAGTATAAAACATTGTGGTATAATTCTCTTAAGGTTTAGAAATCAATCAACTAAAAATGTTTTAAATGTATTATTATTCACATTAAAATCAAAAACTGCCAAAAAATTCCCAAATAATTTTGTAATTATTTCTGAAATAGAGATTATTGTAAATAGGATAAAAAAATAATTTATGGTAAAAGATAAAACTAAAGAACATATTGAATGGCTTGAAAATACAATAAACGAAACATATGGCTCTAAGTGCCCTGATTATGTTAAAGAGTGTTGGTGTTGTAAAGCTTGGGAATTTTTTGATGAGATAAAGAATTATTGTTTACCTACTTGTGACTGGAAAGGAAAATGCAAAAATAAAGCTTTTAGAGAAATATATCATAAAAAATGGTGGTCTTATCTTTGTAAAAAACATTTCTTACAGGAACAAAGAACTTTTAAGAAGAAAGGCAGAAAATTAGCCTGGTCTGGACTTAGAGATTTTGAAAAAGTTAGAAATTAGCAAAAGGCGATAAAATTAAAGCATATAATTTGTTAGCTTCTGAAGATTTCTATTGAAACTTTAATTATCTATGAGCGCTGTAATTATTAGGGATTACATTTATTACTAATGACTTATTTTTAGGGATTACATTATTACCAGTGTTTAAAAATTGTATTCCATGTTTTTAAGATTTGAGTTGAAATAAACATAACCAAAGGCTTAAACTCATCTGTTATTTCTAATAGCCCTATCTTGTCAGCCTTGGACAAAACATCATAATATCTCTTTCTCTGTTTATTACTAATGATAATTGGTGGGATGTTATTCTTAAAAAATATGAAGTTCATTAACATTCTTCCTGTCCTGCCATTCCCATCATAAAAAGGATGGATTTTTTCAAATTTGTGGTGAAATAGAGAAGCAAGAATAACTGGATTTAATTTATCTTTGTTCTTATTATACCATCTTATTAAAAGATTCATATCTATGCGAACATATTGAAAAGGCGTTGATTTAAAGCTAGCACCGATTACTCTAACATTGCTTAATCTATATCCCTTCCTTTCATCAATATTATTCATCAATTTATCATGAACCAGAATTATCGTTTCATTTGTAATTGGTAAATTTTCATTATATAAATAATAAAAAACATCCCTTGAATTTAAGTGATCATTTATTTCTCTTAATGTTCTTCCTTGTGGGGTTATTCCTTTGTTCAAAAGCAGATCTGTTTCTTTTAATGTTAATGTATTTCCTTCTATAGCATTTGTATTGTAAACAAAATATGTTAAAAAATCATCAAACATGTCTTTTTTTGTTTTCTCATCTAAATTCTCAAGTTTTAAAGAAAATTGTTTTTTAATTTCTTCAATTTTCTCTTTGTCTTTTTTAGACAAAAGTATGTTCCAATCTTTTACTTCAAATAATTCTTTTTTTATATTTTCCAATTTTTCCTTGTTGAATTCTTTTTTTATATTTTCAATTTTCTCTTTGTCTTTTTTATTTCCTATATAAGCTATAGTCTTTGTTTTTACTTTGTTTCCTAAGCGAAAACTCTGCTTAAAGTAATAATATTTTTTCCCATTTATTATCTTTTTCTCAATAAACATAATTTATTTAGGGATTACATATTTATAAACTTTTCTAGTTTAGGTATTACATAACTTTCAACTAAACTTTATTTGATAATTATAAGGCAATCACAATAATTTATTTAAATAACAAGCTATTACATAATATTTAACAAGGCAATAAAAATCCCATTAATTGGTTATCAAAGGTATTCTATCCGGCAGGAGCAGATTATCTTTTTGATGAATTAAAATTAATCTTATAAATATATACGTCTACATAGAAACATTTATAAATTATGTAGACGTATAATGCTTATGGTTTATACTGAAATTAAAGAAAGGAATGGAAAAAAGTATTATTATAGAGTTCTCTCTGTCAGAAAAGGGAACAAAATTTCTAAAAACAGAAAATATCTGGGCGTTAACTTATCTAAAGAAGCCTTATTTCTGAAAAAGAAAGAGTCAGACAACGTATTTAATTTAATGAGAAAAAATAAGAAAAAAGAGGTTATAGAAAAATTAAAACCTAAAATAATAGAAATTTTAAAGAAAAATAATATAAAAAGAGCAGGAATATTTGGAAGTTATGCTCGGGGAGAACAAAAGAAAGATAGTGATATAGATATTCTTATCGAACCTGCAAAGAATATGGGTTTTAAATTTGCGGGACTTGAAATTCAATTAACAAAAGCATTAAAGAAAAAAGTTGATTTAGTTAGTTATAATGGAATAAGTAATTATTTAAAAGAAAAAATTTTAAGTCAAGAGATAAGAATAATATGAATAATAAAGATGATCTTGTTTTTATTAAGCATATCTTAGACAGCATAGATGCAATAAAAGAGTTTTCTAAAAATATCCCTAAAGAAGAATTAATTTCTAATAGGTTAAAGCAGAGTGCGATAGTTCGAGAAATAGAAATTATTGGAGAGGCTGTTAAAAATATCTCTGAGAATCTTAAGAACAAAAATCGAAAAATTGAATGGAAAGAGATTACTGGTACAAGGGACAAAATGATCCATCACTATTTTGGTGTTGATTTAAATATTATTTGGGAGATAATCAGAAAAGACTTGCCTATTTTAGAAAAACAAATACTAAGTATAAAGAAAAAATTTGATAAATAATTCTTCTGAAATAAATGCTCCAAGTAAGTTCGGCGGGAACAGATATATTTTGTTATATGCTCTTTTTTAAGAAATTTTTAAAAAGAAAATATTGGTACTGTAGTTCCAAATCATCCATAATTAAAATTAGACACATTAAAAAATGTTCTTGAATTGGCTAAAATTAAAGAAGAAGATTTTGCTAAATACCAATAATATAATAAGAAAAAAATAAAAATCACATTTTATTCTTTCTTAATATCTTCTAAACAAATTTCTAAACCGCCCAAGGTAGTTTCTACAGATTTACCACTAACCTTTGTTAAAATATATGGTATTTCATTTGTAACTGACTCAGATTTTCCATGATCGCTTACATGTTCGGTTTCTCTTCTTACTCTTAAAGTTTCTGTTGTTTTTTTACCATTTGGCCATTTAATTCTAACTTTTTGGCCATCACAGAACTTTAATTTTTTTCCTACCTTATCATATAGTAACGGAGATTGGGTTTTTAAATCTTTAAAGTCTTGCTCAGTTAAATAAAAGCGATATCCCCATGAACCAGCTTCGTATATTTTAGTGTAATTTGACGTTTTATACTCCACTTCAAATAACATAACTTTTTGATAAAAAGAAGAGAGAGATATATACTTTTCCATTATATATTTTACATACTATAGTTTATCCTAAATCGCTCTTTTGACAATTAGCTTTAAAAACTCTTAATTTTAACCAGAAAACAATGGCAGAAAAAAGAGATTCTCCTTATATTTGGGTAACTTGGTTAGCAAAAATTATGTCTGGGGATATAACTTGCCAATGGCAAGGGTGGTTTCTAACTCAAAATAAATTAACTAAAAAACAACCAAATAATTTTGATTTAGCTGATTGGAAGATTAATCATACCAAAATGCTAACTGAACTTAAAGAAAAATTAATTAAAGATAAATATATGCCTATACTTGAAAAGCCTATTAAATATAATATTCCAAATTCAGATGCAGTTATATGCGGTAAACCAGATTGTGTTATAGAAAACAAAGATACAGTAATAGTATATGATTGCAAAACTGGAAAAGAGAGGGATTCTGATCAAGTTCAAATAAAGTTATATATGTATCTTTTATCAAAAGGGGAATTTAGTGAAAAGAAAATTAAAGGTGTAGTTTTATACAAAGATAAAGAAATTGAGATAAAAGATCTGCCTGAAAATTTTGAAGAAAACTTCAATTTTTTTGTTGATAGGCTAATTTCTGCAGAACCTTCAACAAAAAATCCTGGTGATGATTGTAGGTTTTGTGACATAATAAAAGATGATTGTCCAGAAAGAGTATAGTATATATCTTCTAATCCTTAGGTTAAGTTCTTTATTAATCTACTTTGTTACAGTATCTCCGAAGGTTAATTCTTCAAAACCATTATAATATAAATTAAAAAATTCTCTTTGAATTAATAGGTTGTCCACTAAAAGAAAGCTTGATTTCCCCAGGCTTGTTTAAAACAGCTATATTATTTTCTTAATTTACAATATTTAAACTTACTTTTTTATTTACTTAATAATGATAACAAATGCTTTTTAAATAAACTTAAAACCTAAATTTATAAATGAAGAGAAGCTCAAGACGTTGGAAGAAAAAGGGTCAGATGAGATGGAAATGGCAACGTAAAAGGATGAGAAGAGAAAAGAGAAGAAGACAGGCTAAATAAGAACCTTAGGTTCTTATGATCTCCTAAAAAGAGTTTATGGAAAATTAAGAAAATCCTTAAGATTTTTGAAAAATTATTTAAAGTATTAATATTTACATTAATAAAAAAATGGTGAATAATGAGGCATATTTCTGAAAGAGAATCTGATTTGCCAGATTCTGTAATTGGGGAATTAATCAAGATTGCACAAGAAGACAAAAGCATAATTTCAATGGGTGCAGGGCAACCTGACTTTAAAACACCGAAACCAATTTTAGATTATGCGAAAAAAGTTATTAATAAATCAACTGCTTACTCTAATCCACAAGGTGTTTTAGAATTAAGAGAAGCTATTGCCAGAAAATTAAAAAAAGAAAACAAAATCAGTTATGCAGATCCAAAAAATATAGTTGTTACTGCTGGAAGCCAGGAATCTATTTTTATGACTTTAGCCAGTACAATTGATCCTGGCGAACAAGTAATAATTCCCAATCCAGGATATTTGGCTTATGTTCCTGCTGTTGAATTGTTAAATGGCAGTATAGCTTATGTAAGATTAAGAGAAGAAGATGGTTTTGAAATTGATCCTGAAAAAATAAAAGAAGTTATTGACAAGAAGAAAACAAAGGTCTTGATTTTAAATTCTCCTGCAAATCCAACAGGAAATGTCTTAAGCAAAAAAATTTTGGAAAAAATTTCTGATATTGTTGTTGAAAACGATATATATGCTATTAGTGATGAGGCTTATGAAAAACTCGTTTATGATAAAAAACACATATCTATTGGAAGCTTAAATGGTATGGAAGAATATATAATTACTGTGCAGAGTTTTTCAAAAAGTTTTGCTATGTGCGGTTTTAGACTTGGATATGCCTGCGGCCCTAAAAAAATCATTGATGCTATTACAAAAAGCGGGCATTATGTTACATTATGCCCCCCTCATATTTCACAATTATTGGGAGTAAAGGCTTTACAGATTTCAAATAAATATGTTGAACATATGAGAAGAGAATATGACAGAAGAAGAAAATATATTGTGCCTAGATTAAATAAAATGGGGTTAAAAACTGCAATGCCATATGGCGCTTTTTATGCTTTTTCAAATATCAAACACTTAAGCAATAACAGCTATAAATTTGCAAAAGAAATTTTGGAAAAGACTAAAGTAGCTGTTGTTCCTGGAACTGAATTTGGAAGTTATGGAGAGGGATATATAAGATTTAGTTATGCAACTGATTTAAATTTCATAAAAAAAGGTTTAGACAGGATTGAAAATTATCTAAAAAAGAATTATTAAAATGAAAATTGTTATTGCCTTGGGCGGCAATGCCCTAATAAAAAGAAATGAAAAAGAGACTTATGAAAATTTATTAAAAAATATTAAGAAAACTTGTTCTAAAATAAACAATATAATTAAAAATAATAAAACAGTAATAACGTTTGGGAATGGGCCTGAGGTGGGAAACTTATTATTACAAAATGAAATAGCAAGAAAACAAGTTCCTATGATGCCTTTGCATGTTTTAGATGCTGAAACAGAGGGATTGATTGGGTATATGTTACAAGAGGAGCTAATTAATAAATTACGAAAAAATACTGCAACTATTATTACACAGGTTTTAGTTTCTAAAAAAGATAAAGCCTTTCAAAACCCTACAAAATTTATTGGTCCTTTTTATACAAAAAAAGAAGCTAAAAAATTAGAAAATAAATTTATTATTAAAAAAGATTCTAATAGAGGCTATAGAAGAGTTGTTCCAAGTCCCAAACCAATTAGAATAATTGAATCAAATATCATAAACGAATTAGTTAATAAAAATTACATTGTGATTGCAGCTGGAGGTGGAGGAGTTCCTGTTGTTTTAAAGAATAAAAAATTAATAGGTGTTGAGTGTGTTGTTGACAAGGATTTAAGCTCTAGTGTTTTAGGAAAAGAAATTAGGGCTGATTTATTATTAATATTGACTGATGTTGATAGAGTTTATTTGAACTATGGCAAACAAAATAAAAAAGCATTAAGAAGATTAAGTGTTGAAGAAGCTAAAAAATATTTAAGAGAAGGTCAATTTCCAGGCGGATCTATGGGACCTAAAATAGAGGCAGCTATTAATTTTTTAGAGATTGGTGGAAAAAGAGTAATCATTACTAGTATAGAAAATGCTGAAAAGGCGTTAAATGGGAAAGCAGGAACTTTAATTAAAAAATAACTTATCTTTTTAGTAATTTTAAAAGGATTGCTTTTTCTGTATAAAGCCTGTTTTTTGCTTGTTGCAAAATAATGCTCCGTTTTCCATCAATTACATCATCAGTGACTTCTTCCCCTCTTGTTGCTGGAAGACAATGCATAAACAAAGCATGTTTTTTAGCATGATTCATTAAAGTCTTATTTACTTGATATGCCATTAATACTTTTAATCTTCTTTTCTTTTCATTTTCTTTAATATGATAAGACATGAACGAATCAGTATAAACAATATCCGCATTTTTAACAGCTTCTTTGGGATTATTATAAATATTCATAAAGCATTTATTTGTTTTCGCAAGTTTTTTACTTTCTTTTAGAACTTTTGGCAATGGCGAGAATTCCTTATTGTTTGGACAACCTATATTAATATTGATTCCGAGTTTGCTACATCCATACATTAAAGAATGTGTTACATTATTATTACTGTCCCCTAAATAAGCCAATGTCAAATCTTTTAGATTTCCTTTTTTCTCAAAAATTGTCATTAAATCACCTAAAATCTGGCAAGGATGCTCAAAATTATCCATTGCATTTATTATTGGTATTGTGGAGTTTTTAGCAAACTTAAGAAGCTCTTCATGGCTGTATATTCTTAAAGCAGCTATATCACAATATTGACTTATTACTTTTGCAACATCCTCTAATGTTTCTTTTCCAATTTTCCAAGGCGATGTTTCTGTATGATAGTCAATAGCTTCTCCACCCATCTGAAAAATTGCAGTTTCAAAAGATATTTCTGTCCTCAGGGATGGGGCTTCGAAAAACAACAATAATGTTTTTTCATACAAACTATTAGAGTATTTTTTAGGAGTTTTCTTTATGTCTATTGCTAATTTTATTAAAGAGAGTATTTCTTTTTTACTTAAATCCCTTATTCCTAGAATATGATGAACCATTAATTATAAGCTAATATTTAGATATATAAAAAAGTTTATATTTGCAGATTTTTACAGATAAGTTGGTGATAGCATTAAGAAAAAAACAATTATCAAATAAAACCTTTCTTCTTTAAAATAATTTCTAATTTTTTAACACTTTCATTATCTAATTCATAATTAATATTAATTATTGGTTTGTTGACTTTTAAAATATTTTTAAGATTAACAGGGCTTCCATCTATAACAACATCACAATCAGCTCTGTTTATTGTATCTTGTAAATCCTTTATCTGTTCTTTAGAATATCCCATAGCAGGTAGTTCTTTTTCTAAATGTTTATACTTTTCAAAAGTTTCTTTTATACTTCCAACAGCATATTTTTTTGCATTAACAATTTCCTTAGCTCCATATTTCTTTGCTGCAAGAGTGGCAGCACCAAATTTCATTCCACCATGTGTAATTGTCGGACCATCCGCAATCAACAATACTCTTTTATTTTTAATTAATTCTGGTTTATCAGCAGATATTTCAGATTTAGCCTTAATTATTATTGCCTTTTGATTATATTTTTTGATATTATTTTCAACAATTTTTATATTTTCTTTAGAGGCAGAGTCAATTTTATTTATTATAATAACATCAGCCATTAATAAATTTACAAAACCAGGATAATAAGTTATCTCATGTCCAGCTCTGTGTGGATCTGCAACAACAATTTTTAAATCTGGCTTAAAAAACTCCAGGTCGTTGTTTCCACCGTCCCATTCTATAATATCAGCTTCTTTTTCCATTTGTCTTAAAATTTTCTCATAATCTACTCCTGCATAAACTGGGATAATTAGTTTAATCCAAGGTTCATATTCTTCTCTTTCTTCAATAGTTGTTTCATATTTTTTTAAATCATCAAAAGAAGCAAATCTTTCAACAACCTGTTTCATTAAATCAGAGTTATAAGGCATCGGGTGACGAGCTATTCCAATCTTCTTATTGTGCTTTCTTAATATTAAACCTATAGCTCTAGAAGTCTGAGATTTTCCAGCACCAGTTCTAACTGCACATACTGAAATTACTCTCTTCTTTGATTTTAACATAGTATCATTTGGACCTAATAATCTAAAAGAAGCACCATTTGCTAGAACAATAGAGGCTTTTTCCATAACTTCTTGGTGACTTAAATCAGAATAAGCTAAAACTACCTCATCAATTTTAAATTTTTTAATTAGATTAGATAGTTCTTTTTCGCTATAAATTGGAATATCTTTTTTGTATAGTTTTCCAGCTAATTCTTTGGGAAATTTTCTTTTCTCAATTCCTGGAATTTGTGCTGCAGTAAAACAAATTACTTCGTATGCTGGATTATCCTTGAAATAAACAAGGAAATTATGGAACTCGCGGAAATTTCAATTCTATCGCGACCTCCGGCACCTGCGCACAAAATTCTTCTTTTTTTATTTATCAAACAAATCACTTCTTTTTAAAACTGTATATATTCTTCTTGGATGAATTCCTATATTAAATTCTTTTAATATTTCAAAAAGTATATCTTTTGGTTTATAACCATTTTCATTTAACGTACGTGTTTAGCTAGTCCTATAAGTGTAAAATTCTGTGTTTATGAGGTGTGCATTTTTGATGAAAAAAATTAAAATGTAATTATAAGCCTCATATCACCAAAGTAATTTTTCGGAGCTAAACATGTACAAAAAACGCAAATTTATTTAATCTATTTATTTTGTTAATACTTATGAAAGCAAAAGAAATTGCAATGGTTATTGGAATAGCAATTTTAACTTCATTTTTCTTTGGGTTATTTGTAGATGCTTTATATGAAAAACCAGATTATCAAGATTTTTGTCCAGATAGAAAAGAATTTCCAAGACCTTATTCAGCTGATTGTAAATCACTTGTTATAAGATCAGAACAAACAGAGATTGATAAGTGTTATCAAGAAGGAGGATTTTCTGAATTTAATTATGATGAGAAAGGATGTGAGACTGGATTTAAGGAATGTAATTTCTGTGATAAAAAATTTCAAGATACCCAGGCAAAATATAATAGAAATGTTTTCTTTATTATAGCACCAATTGGAGTAGTTTTGCTTATTACAGGATTGTTTTTAATGTATGAGGTTATAGGGACAGGATTAATGTTTTCAGGGATTTTGTTGATTGCTTATGCTACTATGGTTTATTCTTCTGACATGACCAAATGGCTGAGGGTTTTGGTTGTTTTTATAGAGCTGGTTTTATTAATACTTGTAAGTGTAAGGAAATTAAAAAAATAGATTAAGATCCGATAAAAACTTCTTCACCTTCTACTAGTACTTTGTAGGTGTTTAATTTTCCAATTCCAGGCATTATATTTTGGCCTGTCTTTACATCAAACTGCCAACTGTGCCAAGGACAATTAACATTATTTCCTTCTAAAAAACCTTCTGATAATGGACCGCCTCTATGTGGACAGATGTTTTCTATTGCAAAAAACTCTCCTTTTATATTAAACAAGGCTAATTCTTTTCCATTTACATTTACTAATTTGCCTTGGTCTTCTTTGACTTCTGATTTATTTGCTACTTTTACCTTTGCCATTTTAATACATAAATACAAGTGTGAAAAGTTTTTTAAAGTTTTTGGTTATTCAAGTAGATTTATGGAAAAAGATATTTTAAATTTTATATTTGAAGTTGGACAGCTTAAAAAAGTAAAGAGAGAGGGCTGGAGATTAATTGGCATGGACAACTTAGAAAGTGTTGCTGACCATACTTTAAGAGCAAGTCAGATAGGTTTTATTTTAGCTAAACTAGAAAACTACGAAAATCCATTAGAAGTCTGCACTATGGTAGTTTTTCACGACATAGGAGAGTGCAGAATTGGAGATATTCATAGAGTTGCAAACAGATATATAAATGTGGATGAAGAAATAGCAGTGAAAGAGCAAACTGAAAAATTGGGAGAAATTGGGAGAGATATTTTCAATATGTGGAAGCAAGTAGAAGATAGAAATACTAAAGCAGGAATAATTGCAAAAGAAGCTGATATGCTCGAATTAGCTATAACTGCAAAAGAAAATATAGAGAAAGGATATTCTTATGCTCAAGACTGGATAAATAATATTTCTAAAGCTTTGTTAACAGAATCTGGAAAAAAATTGTTAAATGAATTAAAGAATGCTGATTCTAATAAATGGTGGCAGGGATTGAAAAAGTTAAAATATAGTTAAATAAAAACTTCTATTATTTTTGCATTTACTTTATGATCTTTTCAACTTCTTTTAAGATTAAATAGGCAAGTAACCTCACTCTTTAGGTCTGAGTAGTTTACACATCTGTCTATGATTATTTTTTATTAAAACAAAAACTATTTAAAATTCGGGCTATTAAGTTTATTTAAAAGAGGTGATAAGTTTTTGGGTATTTATAATAATTATATAGATGGGAAATTTATCAGTTCTGAATCTAAAAAAACTTTTCCGAGTATAAACCCAAGCAATGAAAAAGTATTGGGGTATTTTCAAGAAAGCAATAAAAAAGATTTAGATAATGCTGTGAAAAGTGCATGGAAAGGATATAAATTATGGAATAATGTACCCGCACCAAAAAGGGGGGATATTTTACTGAATATTTCTAAATTATTAAAGGAAAATAAAGAGAGATTAAGCAAAATTTTAACAATGGAAATGGGAAAAATAATCTCAGAAGCTAGAGGAGATGTGCAGGAAGCTATTGATGTTTTTGAATATATGGCGGGAGAAGGAAGAAGATTATTTGGAATTACAACTCCCAGTGAATTAAGAGAAAAATTCTGCATGACAACAAGAAGAAGCCTGGGTATTTGCGCTTTAATTACCCCATGGAATTTTCCAATTGCAATACCATCTTGGAAGATTAGTGCTGCATTAATTTGTGGGAATTCTGTAATTTTCAAGCCAAGTTCTGACACTCCTTTATGTGCATATGAATTAGTAAAAATATTTGATGAAGCTGGAATACCAGGTGGGGTTGTAAACTTAATAACTGGAAAAGGCGAAGAAATAGGAAATGAAATTATAAAAAACAAAAATATCAGCGCAATTTCTTTTACAGGATCAAGGGAAGTTGGAGAACATATCTTGAAAAATTCTTACACTCATAGAGTTGGCTTAGAATTGGGGGGGAAAAATCCAATTATTATAATGGATGATGCTAATTTGGATTTAGCTTTGGACGGAGTTATATGGGGCGGATTTGGAACAACAGGACAAAGATGTACTGCTGCTTCAAGAGTTATAATTCATAAAAATATAAAAAAAGAATTTGAAGATAAACTAGTTAAGAGAACAAAAAAATTAAGATTAGGAGATGGATTAAAAGAAGGAATTGATGTTGGACCTTTAATTGCTGAAAGGGCTATTTCTAAAGTTGATTTTTATGTAAGTTCTGGGAAAAAAGAGGGAGCACATTTATTATGCGGCGGAAAGAAAATAAATAAAAAAGGATTTTTTTATGAGCCAACTATTTTTAGCAATGTCAAAAAAGAAATGAGAATTGCACAGGAAGAAATTTTTGGTCCAGTTATCAGTTTAATAAATGTAAAAAACCTCGATGAAGCTATTGATATCTGCAATAGTGTAGAATATGGACTAAGTTCTTCAATTTATACTGAAAATATAAAAAATGCATTTAAAGCTATTGAAAAAATTGAGGCTGGAATTACTTACGTTAACAGCTCGACTATTGGGAGCGAAGTTCATTTGCCTTTTGGTGGTGTAAAAGGTACAGGAAACGGGATTAGGGAGGGAGGATTTTTAGGCATAGAT
>Ga0209541_10010076_pt1 | contig 15163 bp, 15 predicted proteins | sample RifCSPlowO2_01_FD_184027 | JGI IMG/M metagenome (GOLD analysis project Ga0209541, IMG submission 184027) | Groundwater microbial communities from Rifle, Colorado - Rifle CSP2_plank lowO2_0.1 (SPAdes) (version 2) | ecosystem: Environmental > Aquatic > Deep subsurface > Groundwater | place...
GGGGGTGGAGGCTTCTTTATACAATAACTATCGAAAATGAAGTTGAATTAATCTCAGCAATATTGCAATGGTTTAAACATAAAGATTATGAAAGAAAACTCAAATATTTATTTTTCTAAAATGTCAGCCCAAAAACTAATTCAACAAGGAGCAGAAGCAAAAATATTTTTAGTTCAATCTCAAAAAAAAGTCTCGCCCCGCTCTAAAAAATCTTTGGCTTCAAAATCTTCTCAGCGAAAAATCGTGGCGGAGCCCGATTTGGAGCAATCAATAAGTGAGGCGAAGCCGAACGTATATATAATAAAAGACCGCATTCCAAAATCATACCGTCTCAAAGTCCTTGACGAAAGAATAAGAAAACGCCGAACAAAGTCAGAAGCAAAACTCTTGGAAAAAATAAACAAAATTATTCCTTCTCCAAAAGTCATTAAAGTTGAAGATTCAAAAATAGAAATTGAGTTCATAGATGGAAAAAAACTCTCACAACACTTAGACGAATTTTCTTTAGAAGATCAAATCAAAATATGCAATGAACTTGGAAAAGAAATATCTAAACTCCACGAAGCAAACATAATTCACGGCGACTTAACAACAAGTAATATGATTTTAGTTGATAACCTCCAATCAATCACAACATCCCCTTCAGAAGTATCACATCACATCAAAAATTCTTCGGTATTAACAATTAAATCACGCGAAGAATCAAAGCGAATGCGGGATTCTGAGCGCATAGATAAGCGAGCGACAGCGAGCCAATCTTTCAAAATATTCCTCATAGACTTCGGCTTGGGATTTCATTCCCTAAGATTAGAAGACAAAGCAGTTGACCTTTATCTTCTCAAAGAAGCTCTCGAAGCAAAACACTTTGAAAATTGGAAGAAACTTTTTGAAAGTGTTTTAAAAGGTTACAAAAACAAAGACGTCATAGAGCGACTAAAGAAAGTCGAATCTCGAGGACGATATAAAGAAAGATATTGATTACAATAAAGAATAAATACTTCTTAAAATTTATCTAATATGAATAGTTTAGAAAGCCTTCCCACTAGCCAAACAAAAGTTTCTTGGAGAGAATTAGATGGATGGGCAAAATCTTTCTTCAGTGATTTACCTCAATTAGAAAACATTCTAAAAGAAAATGCCTTAAACAAAAGTCACTTAGATTACTTTACACAAAAAATAAAAATCCGACGACCAGAAGATTGGTTGAATATAGATCCTAATAAAATTTGTGGTAGAATAGGTATGGGTGTTCCAGTAGAAATAACTATTCATCCACTTCTTAGCGAATACTCTAGAGACAAAACCTTATTTCATGAATTATGTCACACTCATTATGATAAATTTATTATTCCTATTTTATTTGAATCTCTTCCAGAAAAAGAAGTAAGACTTAAAAGTGGTAAGATCTCTTATTTAATTGATGGTTTAATGTTTGAATTAGTCAACGAAAATTTAATAGAATGGTTAGCGAGGAGACATCGAGCAGATTATGTTTTATTGAGAGACGTTGTTCATTCATTTGAATTAGAACCTCAAATATATGATTTACCTAGCTATATGGCTTTTGCTTCAAGTTTTTTAAGATTTGGTTTAGAATTAGATAAATCGAGATTTACTTTTAACATATTAATGGATTAATAGCCCCGCCCGGATTTGAACCGGGGTCACAGCCTATCTTCAAGCTATCTCAGGTTTCTTTACCCGAGGGCTTTCTTTGTTAAAGAAAGGGCTCGCCAAAGGGCTGTATACTTGACCGCTATACGACGGGGCTATAGGTTATGAAAATCCACTTAACTTTTAAATATTCGCATTGCTCAAAAAAGTATTCCACAATCTTTAAAAACCACCTCTCTTTTCTCTTATTTATGCCAAAGAAATCTGAGAAACAAACCAAGAAAGAATCTCAAAAAACTGAAGAAATAGTCGTAGAAAAAGAAAAACTACCTCCTTCAGAATACGAAAAAAAAGTATTTGAGCTTTCAAAAAAAGGATTTACTTCTGAAAAAATTGGAGAAGCTCTTCGTAAAGAAGGAATTCATCCAAAAGACTATGATAAAAAAATATCTAAAATTTTAAAAGAAAACAATTCTTATATTAATCCGGATTTAAAAAACATCGAAGACAAACTCAGTCGCATTCAAACCCACTTTGATAAAAACAAACAAGACAAAAAGTCAATGAGAGAAAAAGATAGAGTTTTCGCTCAATTAAGAAAACTCAAAAAATATCATAAAGCAGCCTAATTACAAAATTTTAAAATGGAAAAAGAGGTTAAACAAATAGTAAATAACTTCTTAGAACTTGCAAAGAAAAAAGAAGTGTGCATAATAAGTCATTTTGACACCGACGGTATCACATCTGCATCAATAATGATAAAGACATTAAAAAAATTAGATATCCCATTCACAGTAAAAATCATAAGCAATTTAGAAGAAAAAATAATCAATGAACTTCCAGAAAACAAAATCATTCTTTTCTTAGATTTGGCTTCTAATAATTTAGATTGCATTTCAAAATCAAATCAACAAAACGTCTTTATTATTGATCATCATGAAATAATTCAAAAAATTCCAGAAAATGTCCAAATAATAAATCCCCAATTAAAAAACAAAGAAATAATCAGTAGTTCAGGATTAACTTATTTATTCTGCAAAGAAATCCTAAACAACAAAAATTATGATAAAGATCTAGCAAAATTAGCAATTTTAGGTATGGTGGGAGATTGTCTTGAGAAAAATGTTGACAAAATAAATTCAAAAATCATCGACGATAATGAGATAATAAAAAAAAGAGGTTTATTATTATATCCTTCAACTCGCCCAATAAACAGAGTTCTTGAATTTTCTTCAAATCCATACATTCCAGGAATAACAGGCGATACAAAAGGCACATTAGAATTATTAAGAGAAACTAATCTTGCGCCAAAAAACGGCAAATACAAAAGTATAATTGAACTCAATGAAGCAGAAATGACAAGACTCGTCACAGCAATTTTATTAAGGGTTCCTAAAAGAAAGCATGAAGAAATAATTGGAGATATTTTTCTCATAAAATTATTTAATAAACTCGAAGATGCCCGGGAATTAAGCGCAATGATAAATGCTTGTTCCAGACTTGGTGAACCAGAAACTGCAATACAATTATGCTTGGAAATGTCAGAAGCCAAAAAACGCGCAGAATCGTTGCACGCTAAAAACAGACGACAAATTATTTCAGGATTAGAATTCGTATCAAATTCTGAAAATTCAAACAAATTCGAAGGAAAAGGTTTCGTAATAATAAACGCAAAAGACAATATCAAAGAAACAATAATCGGCACCATAGCCAGCATCTTATCTTATTCTTCATTATACGAAGAAGGCACAATAATTATTACAATGGCTCATTATAATGATAACGCGGAAAAAATCAAAATTTCTGCAAGAACCGTCGGTAAAAACGGAAGAAACATAAGAGAAATTCTAAATACAATAATCATTCAAATAGGTGGAGAAGTCGGAGGGCATGAGTTTGCAGCAGGCGCAGTTATCAATAAAGAAAAAGAACAAGATTTTATTAATCTTCTAAAGAAAAATTTAGAAATAGAAGTTGTTAAAGTTTAGGATCCTGATTTCCTGAGACAATATGTTGCTAAAGCAGTTCTTATAGAATGTGGATCGTAATCTTCTTTAATGAGTTCTTGAATTGTATCTAAGGCAGTCATATAAGCCTTTGTTGCATTTTCATCTCCTGATAATTTCTCCATATCCGATTCTAATCTTTCAAGGATATCGCTTACTTCTTCCATTTCACTGCTTGATTTTCAGTTTTAAAAACCTTTCCACAACTCTTAAAAACCCATTCAATTAATTATTTCTATGACACTAGAAGAAGGCGATACAGTTTTATGCACAGTAGATAGAATAGAAGGAACTACAGTATTTGTACACATTGAAAGCAATGGTGAAAAATCTAAAGAAGGTTCTATAGTAGTTAGTGAAATCTCTCCTGGACGTATACGTAACTTAAGAGATTATGTAGTTCCAAAAAAGAAAATTGTATGCAAAATATTAAGAATATCACGAGGAAACGTCGAACTTTCATTAAGAAGAGTTACAAACAAAGAAAAAAAAGAAGTAATGAATATGTACAAACAAGAAAAAAGATATGAAAGTATATTAAAGACAATTCTTAAAGATAAAACAGATTCAACAATTAAAAAAATAAAAGAGACCTCAAGCGTCTATGATTTTATTAAATCTATTAAAGATGGTGTGTCGCCCCCAAAAAAATTAGAAAACATCGTCGGTAAAAATGAATCAGAAAAAATTCTTGAGATTATTAGCAAAGAAAAACAAAAGAAATCTGTTGTAAAAAAGGAAATCTCATTAAAAACAACTAAATCAAATGGCCTGTCATTAATTAAAGAATCACTTAGTGGTGCTTCTAAAAAAGCAGATATAATTTATATTGCAGCAGGAAAATATTCGCTAAAAGTAGAATCATCTGACTTAAAAAAAGCAGATCATGAATTACAAGAACTCATAAAAGATATAGAAAAAAAAGCCAAAAAACTGGGCATAGAGTTCAACGAAAAATGGAAAAGGTAAAACCCAATTTAAAATACGAAAAACTTAAATACTGAATTTCAAACTTAAATTTATCAAAAAAGGTTAAAATGAAATCAAAAACCCTTAACAAAGCAAAGTATTTTACTATACTATTGGGAGTTATTTTTGACACAAAAACCAGAAAAATTCTAATTGGCAAGCGAAAAAAGGATCCTTATATACCTAAATTAACATGGGCATTTCCAGGAGGAAGACTTGACGCTAAAGGAGATTTAGAAAAAACTTTAGTAAAAAAAATTAAACAGAAAACAGGTTATAATGTCAAAAGTTTAGGTTCTATCTTTGCAAAAACATATCCTGAAAAAAAAGATTTCTTATCAATTTATTATTTATGTGAGGCCACAAGTGGCAAACAAAAAGTTGGAAAAGATTTCACAGAACTAAAATGGGTAAAACCGCAGGAAATGCAAAAACACTTCACAACATCTTTCCATCCAAAACTCAAAGAATATATTATGAACCTTAAATGAAATTAAAAAAATGCTCTTATTGTAATTCTTACACTTTAAAAACAGATTGCCCAAAATGCGGAAAGAAAACTTCTGACGCCCATTACAAATTCATCAAGATAAGAAATGCTCCAAAAAGCAAATAAATTATCTCATTACCCTGTCCATAAAATCAGCCACAATATATTCAAATCTTTCTGCATTAATTTTCCTCTCAGCGAAGTATCCTGCCGCAAGGCGGATACGTAGCCATATAATCTCGCGAAGCGAGCTAATTCTCTTCAAACCAGCGTCGCCTGTTTTTCTCCAAGTTCAGCAACACCATACTCTCCATCATAACCTGGCTTAACATAAATCTTTCCTTCACGATTTTTTAAAATTAATTCAACAAGTTTATCGTCGACATTTTTATTCAAAAATTCTTGTTTAGAAATTTTCAACAAAACATTAAATTCATTTTCAAATTTTGAAATCAAATCATTATAAACATTCCATGTTGAATTGCTTTCTAATCTTCCTCCATTAGCTAAAACAATAATCTCATGCAAAGGAAGTAATTTAAAAAAAGGTTTTGCACCTTGAGGCCTAAAACCAATTTTATTAGTTGTCAATTCCTCAACGCGATAATCAACGCCGATCACCAATGGTTTTCCACATTTTGGACAAAGCCCTTTTAATTCTTTAGTTTTCTCAAAAGAACATGAAAAATTACAATTCCTATGTCCATCATAATGATATTTTCCATAAGCCGGATCTGTTTCGATTGTGCCAATAAAATCATTTTCTCTAATTTGCCTAATAAGTTCATCATAAGAATCAAACTTCTTAAAAATAGTCGCTTCTCGTCCTAAACGAAACGGCCAAAAACTATGGCTGTCAGAAAAACTAACAATCGATTTATTATGCAGCTCTCCAATACGCCAATTCATTTCAGGATCACTGCTCATACCAGTTTCAATCGCATAAACTTTCTCACTCATTTCTCCAAAACATTCTTTAAATGAATCAAAACCTGATTTGCTCCCAAACATACTAAACCAAGGAGTCCAAATATGCGCAGGAATAATTTCAATTTTATCGTCAATATTTTTCATCTCCCTAACGAATTCTTCACAGGAAATATTAAAAATCGGCCTGCCGTCATAATCTCTTCTGCCTTTAGTATCCAAATAAGAATTAATCTTCTCTGCAACTTCAACATTCGGCACTAAAACATTCAAATGAACACGCCTGCCTTTTCTTTCTAACGAGCGTTTAGATTCAGTAAATTCCCTATCACTCGGGTGGGCGAGCGATTTCACGTTTGGGGTTTCTCGCGCGATGGTGGTGGAGTGAAGTCGCGAGTTGGTTGGGGAGTGGTGGTGGGAATCTGAATCTAAACGCGATTTGTTGTATGTTTCCTGCGTATAAATAAACGAAATCTCGCCTGTAATAACAAAAGGAAAACCATCAAAGAAATAAATCCCTTTACCATTATCTTCCAACTTCTTTATCTCTTCAAACCAAATAGGATGAGTAAAATCTCCAGTACCTAATAAATTAATTCCCTTAATCTTTGCCCACTTAACTAAATTTTCAAAACTCAAATAAATCGACGTTGCTCTGGAATATTTCGAATGCAAATGTAAATCACCAATCATAACTTCATTTAAATCAATTTCCATAATTAACAAAATAAAAATAACTATATAAAAATTTAGATAAAACTATCTTCTCTTTTTATTAGCATAAATTATCCAAGCAATCGCAACCACAACAACAACTATTATCAATACCCACAACCAAGTTAAATTAGCTTTTCCTTGCTCTGGAAGTGGACCTTCTTGTATTGCTGTTTCTCCAGCAGCTTCACCAGCAGATCCTTGTTCTAATTCACTCTCTTCTGTAACTATCTCATCAATAGATTTAATTAGTAAATTAGCTTTTCCGCTGGTAATTGAATTCAGAGTAACTAGGACATCATATCTTTTATCTGCATCTAAATCAAACTTTCTTGTATTTCCTATAGATAATGTTGCTGTTTGAGGCGTGCTTGAAACTTCAACCGTTGCTGTTGAGACTGTAATAGATTTAACACCAACATAATGAATTTCAGTATCTACCATTAATTTTATTCTTTCACTCTTCCCTAAATCCTGATATACATTTCCTTTATCAGAAAGTTCAACCTCATTTCCAACAAAAGTATTAGACCATGATGTGGTTCCTCCACCTCCTCCGCCACCACCACTACTCGTCTCCTCATTTCCAGCACATGAACTAGTACTATAACTTGTAGCAGAAGTTGTAGCAGGATTTCCTAATTCATCTGTACAACTTACTATATAAGTATAACTTGTTCCGCAATTCAAACTACTATCTGTTATTGTTTGAGATGTATCTGCTCCTCCTGACCAAACTAATCCTGTAAGTGCATCTCTATCAGAAGTGCATGATTTATTAATGCTTGTCAATGAATCACTAATAGCAACATCTATTACCAAAGAATATCTTGTTGAAGAAGAACTTCTTGTTAAAGTCACACCTGGTCCTGAACGGTCAATAATAATATTATTAATCTTAAGTGTTGAATTAGAATTGCCTGCAAAATCTATAGCATGCACTGTCAAATTATATTTCCCATCAGCAAGGTCAGTGGTATTTAGTCCTGCAACCCAAGTAACATTGTTGGTTATATTAACAGCTGTACCAGCAATAGTGTGCATCTTAAACGCAGTATAAGAAACATTTTGTCCTCCACTGCTATTAGTAAAATTAAATATTACTGATGAAACATTGCCCAACCCACTACTAGCTGTTGTAACATTTAAAGTAACATTGTAGCTTCCAGTCCAATTTCTTCCGCTTATAATATAAGAAGACAAATCATTAATCCTAATCGGAGCAGTATTATCTATTGTAATATTCATTGCCTCTGAATTATTCATATTGCTATTAGTATCATTTGCTATTACATGAAGCTTATACACCCCATCGCTAAGTTTTGTTGTATCAATTGTAATATTCCAAACAATTCCTCCACTATCTGAAGTGTTAAATAATTTATAAGTACGCTTTGTTGCAGGGTCAAAAAATGACGCCGGCCATGTTACATTAAACACCCCCTGATTATAAGAAGTTGTTCCTGCAAGCAAATGTCCAGAATTATTTATTATTACAGATTGTCCAGTTTTATTTGAAAGATTAAAGTAAACCCTGCTTATAAAACCATAAGAATCATTAATAGTAATATTAACATTCAAATTTCCAGAATAATTTCCATAATTCCTTACAGTTATTGTAGATGCTGTCTCATTATAATTTGCATTAGTCACAATAGTTACATTAGGAGCGGTTGTAGTATCATTCACATCATAAGTAAGAAGTGTTTGAACACCGCCATTACTTTCATTAAATAAAGTTATATTAACATCGTATGAACCATAAGTTCCAGGAGTTGCATTAAACCAAAATGTTGAATTTAGAGAAGTGCTGTTAAGAAGTTTAGTAGCTAAAGTCCATGAAACAGCTTGTGTCCTATTAGTAAAGACTGCTGTTGAAACACTAGTTCCATTAATTTGTCCACCTCTAACTGTAAATGAGTCCGGAACAGTTATATTAAGTTGAGAAACATTTCCAAATCCAGAAATTGAAGTACCATTTATTGTAATATTAATTGTCTGCTCAACATCTTCCACAATTCTAACCGGAGTTGTTACGCCAGTAGCACTATGAAGAATTTGCCAAGTTGCTCCTAAAACAAAATAAATTGAAAGTATAATTAATAATAACACAACAAAAACCAATGCATATTTTTGTACCCCTTTATTATTCATCGTCACACCTTTTAATATTTAAGATACAGATTTGTCCTTTATAAATATTTCTTTTTTTCAACAACCCTATTCTTTTTTCAGTTTTTGTAATTTATAATCTTCTTTTGGAAAAATTTAGCGACGACAATTAAAAATCAAAAACAAAAAGTTTTATAAACATCCTTCTCAAAAAGTTTTCATGGAAACTGAAAGGACTTTGATGTTGATTAAACCTGACGGAGTAAAAAGAGGCTTAATCGGAGAAGTAATAATGCGCTTTGAATTAAGAGGATTAAAAATAGTTGCACTTCAAATGATTCAGCCGACAAAAAAGCAAATGGACGTGCACTACCCAAAGGACAAAGAATGGATAACTAATCTCGGAGAAAATACTGCAAAAAGTTATAAAGAATTTAATATTCCCTCGACATTAAAAGAAGATTATGGAACAGAAGATTTGTATGAAATTGGAAAAATGGTTAGGGAATGGCTTTTAGATTTTATGACTTCTGGCCCAATAGTAAAAATTGTCGTCGAAGGATTACATGCAATAAAAATGGTTAGAAAAATTATCGGCTCAACGGTCCCTGCATTCGCAGAGCCAGGAACAATTCGCGGAGACTTTTCAATCGACTCGCCTGATTTAGCAAACATGAAAAAACGCGCTGTCAAAAATTTAATTCATGCTTCAGGCAACGCTGAAGAAGCCGAGCACGAAATCCAACACTGGTTCTCTCCAGAAGACATTTGCGATTACAAATCAATTCACGACGCGATTTCAATGATAGATGAAATTTAAAAACTTAAAAACTTCTTTCTCCTATTATATACAGCCTATACAGCCTCTTTAGTTTAATGGATAGAACGTTTCGTTGCGGGGAATAAAATCACAAAATCGAAATGGTCCAGGTTCGAATCCTGGTTGGGGCATATAATTGTTTCAAAGAACAATTAATTTATTACAAGACGAGAACCGACGGTTCGACGAGCAACTTTGCGAAGGAGAAATTAAATAATAAAATTACCGAGCGGGGTTGTGAGCACTGGTTGGGGCATGTTACCTAAGGTTAATGTTTGCACGACTTTGTGTGTAAATTTAGGTTGAAATTTAACTTATTTTCGTTAACGCTCCCCGTAGGGTATGAACGCTCCGACGTTATAATTTTTAGGAGAGATTTGGGGGAGCGTGTAACTACCGAAAATTCTATATAACTCCTGCAAATTGATTATTTTATGCCCGAACAAAACATTCAGAAATTTTATGAATCTATAAATAAAGAGCTAATAGCAATAAAAGATAGAATTAGTAGTTTAATAGGAAATGCTTCTCCTGGAGAAAATAGCGGATATCGGGAGGCAATATTAAAAAATATAATTTCGAGATTCCTTCCTAAAAGATATTCTATTGGAACAGGTTTTGTGATAAATAAAAGAAAAGAAATTACAAAACAAATAGACATAATCATTTACGATAATTCTTCTCCAGTCTTGTTTTCTGAAGGCGATTTTGTTATAGTTCTAGCTAGTACAGTTAAAGCAATAATAGAAGTCAAATCAAATATTGAAAACACAACAAAACTTATAGAATCTATAAAAACATCTGAAGAAAATGCTAAAAAAATTGAGGCAGTAGCTTTACACGATAGGTTGTTTAATGGAATTTTTTCTTACGAATGCGTTTTATCTAACGAGATTTTAGAAAGTTCCTTAAAAGATTATTTTGAGTTTACAGAATGCTCCATCTTTAGAAAAGTAAGCAACATCTCACTTGGGAATAATAAATTTCTTCATCTTTGGTGGGACCATAAACCATTTTCATTAAAAGGTTATGAACTTCCAGAGTTAAGTTTTGCATATTTTATAGCCAATCTACTAATTTCTCTAAATGAATATAGCCCAGAAAGTAAATCTCTCTTTTCTCCATTAAATTCTAAAACGCCTTATGAGAAATTCGAAATACCTTGTACATCTAATAAATGGGATAGATACATATAGAAATTAACCTAACCTAATTCTGGATACTTCTTAATTAAGAGAAAAAGAATTATAATGACTATCGCTCCAAAAGTTCCCCACCCTGCCAAAGTTTCTACAAGACCAATCCACCACAGAGTAACCGAATCGGCTAATAGGTTCGCAGCATCCTGAGTATTCTTTTCTGGACTTTGTGTACCTATGTTTAGAGAGAACACTAATAACCCAATTAAACTTGGTATCATTAATATCAATGCAATTATTCCAACTATTTGTTTTGTGTCCATTTTACTAGAAAATAATTTCTTCCATAAAATTTAAGTTTTATTATACTATTTTATATAAATTAAGTTTAGATTAATTTTTTACTTCTTACACATTTAGCGCACCAGCTTCCTCCTTTTATGCTGCTTGGTACGGCTTCCCAAATGTGCCCTTCTTTACATTGCCATTTTAACTTAGTATCTACATTGACAAATTTTTCAGAAAGACATTTACCTCCACGACTTTCCGCAATCCTTTTCATTTCTTCAATGTTACCTCTCCGCAAACTTGCTCTATATTCGTATGAACACTTAGGACACCATCTCCCGCTTTTTATATTTCCAGGTCTGGCCATCCATAAATGTCCTTCCTTACATTTCCATTTCAAGGAAGTTTTTTGGTTAACATATTTATCAGATAAACATTCTCCGCCCTTTGTTTTTGCTATTTCTTGTAGATTTTTTAACTCGCCTTCTTGAAATTTAAAAGCATCTCCAAATTGATTATTCCATTGATTTCTTGCTCTTTCAACTGCACAAACTAAACACCAAGCCCCTCTTTTTATATCTCGAGGTTTTGCCCACCATATATGGCTCATTTTACATTGCCATTCTAAATCTGTCGAAACATTAACATAATTTTTAGATAAACATAATCCACCTCTACTTTTTGCAATATTTTGCATTTCTTCTAAATCTTTAGATGAATAAACATTGAATTGAAGGTAGTTAATTTTCTTAGAAGCTACAAAAGGCTTAAGTCCATTTCTCTTACATTCTTCTTCTATCCATCTTCCAAGTATTTTATAGTCTGTATGATAGGGAACTTGTATCAAAATAACATTATTATCCAAACATTTCTGTTTTTTGAATTGGTCATGTTGTTTTATTTTATCTAAACTAAAACTTCTATTAAAATAATGAAATGGTTTGTAATGCTGTTCTCCTTGATATTCAAAAGCAATTCCTAATTCTTTACAATAACCATCTAACTCGAGATTTCTTCCTTTTGAGCCTTTTAACCATGTAGGATACTTCTTTGGAAACTTTGCCTTAAAAAAAGCTTCAAAATAGCTTCTACATATTTTTTCGCCCACCCTGGTAGAACAAATTGGACACCATTTGTCTTTTTTAATATTGTGAGGGGTTGCTTCCCACTCGTGACTTTTATTACACTTCCATCTTAAATTATTTCCAGAACCACCATACTCTTTAGAAAGACATAACCCTCGCCTACTCTTAGCAAGTTCTTGCATATCTTCTAGTGTTATCCTGTGCATTTTTTGCCTTATTTCCTTTGACATTATTTTTCCTTTATTCCAAGGTTCTTTCCCAACGAAGTTTCTTCCAAGTTTCTTCCTTATTTCTGGATTTTTTGATAAAGTAATATTTCTAGATTCGACAGCCTTTCTTATTGATTCCCTTGATTGTTTTCTACCTTGCATAGGATGTTTATGAGTTTGATAATAACTCTTCATAAATTCTGAGTGTTTTTTCTTACCCTCTTCTGAAACAGAGATTCCCTTATTCCAAGATTGTTTTCCTTTATGAGACTCACTTAGTTTTATTTTATGCTCATTACTTAATTTTTTATCTTTATTCCAAGAACTTTTTCCTTTGTTGTAAGGAGTGTATCCTTTTTCAAATACCATATTAAAGTAAAGATAATAAGATTAAAAATTGTTCTTTTTCCTTTTAAACCAAACTCGCTATGCGGGAGCGTGTAACTAAACGCTTTTTGACAAAGTTTAACCTCAAACTAAAATAACAACAAACTTATTTTGTGAAAAATCAACAGCGTCGACAAACCTCTTAGAAATCTCGTGCTAACCTAAACCTTAGGTTAAACATCTCGTGAGCACATCATTCACTCTCAACAGCTCCATCCTTAATACCTGCTTCAGTTAAAAAGAAAACTGTTTCATTATCTGGAAGATTTGGAGAATCAATTAGTTTTGCAACACGAGAATCTTTTTTTCCCCTTCTCAAATAAATTCTATATGTTGAAGCGTGCCCGACAATATTTCCTCCAATAGCCGTCGTCGGATCTCCAAACATCTGCGCAGGATTTGACATCACTTGATTTGTAACATAAATAGCAAGATTATGTTGCTCTGCAATCTTCATTAAATTATGTAAATACTTATTCAAACGTTGTTGCCTGTCAGCCAACATTCCTCTTCCAGAAAACTCTGCTCTAAAATGTGCAGTCAACGAATCAACAATAACTAATTTAATTGGCTCGCCATTCTTAATCATCTCTGAAATTTTTTCAACAAGCAGGATTTGGTGGTCTGAATTAAATGCTCTTGCTACAAAAATATTACCTAAAACTTTTTCGGGATTTGCTCCCATTGCCTCAGCAATTTGTTTAATTCTCACAGGCCTGAAAGTTCCTTCAGTATCAATAAAAACTGCTTTTCCATTTGCTCCTCCTTTTTCAACAGGCAGCTGCACATTTACTGCTAATGTCAAACCTAATTGAGTCTTACCGCTTCCATATGCTCCAAAACATTCAGTAATTGATCTGCTTTCAACTCCCTTTCCCCCGAGAAGCTCATTTAAATTTTTGCTTCCAGTTGTAATATTAATAACATTTGATCTTTTCTTTGCATAATCTGTACCAGTCTGAAATCCTAAATCCAACATATTCCTCGCTGCCTGAATTGCTTTTCTTGCTACAGCAGGACTAACGCCGGCAGCGTCGCCAAGTTCAGCAGGCCCCATTACAGCAAGCGACATCATATCATAAACTCCTGCACTCTCAAGCTTCGCAGAAACAGCAGGCCCAATACCAGGCAAATCTGTCAATTTAAATTCTTTATTTCCTTCCCCAGAATCAGCTTCTTCATTACTTTCTTTCTTAACCATAAATAAACATAGAGTTCGATTTTATAAAGATTATTCGCCTGTTAGATATATATTATAGTCAAAACAAAAACATTATAAATCACAATTCCTATAATAAAATATGAAAACAAAAAGAGGTAAGCATAAAAAAACAAATAAATACCCTCTTCCAATTCTTATTATATTGTTGGTGGCATTAATAATAACGCTTTTGTTCTCATTGTCATACAAAACAACAAACGTAATCAAAGGTCCCCACGGCAATTGTGTTGATTCTGACAAAGGAATAAATATTATTGAAAAAGGAAAAACATCTGGGGGCTATGTTAACGAAGAAGATTCATGCTTATCTGCAATAAGTGTAAAAGAAGGTTATTGCTTAAATAATAAAGTCTATTGGAAAACAGAAAACTGTCCAGAAAAAAAAGTATGCAAAGACGGAATTTGTATTGACAGCAGCCAGGTTTCACAAGAAGAGCTGTCAGATGAAATCCATATCTGCACCGACACCGACACTAAAAAAGAATTTTATACCAAAGGAAAAGTGACGACGTGCAATTATAATTCAGTTGCAGGAGAATGTGAATTAAAAATAGATTCCTGCATTAACAACGATAAATTAAAAGAATTTTTCTGCATATCTAATTCAGAACAACATAATTTTTCCTCAGAAAGTTCAACAAATTACGACTGCACGAGCGAAGGAAAAGTCTGCAATGACGGAGCATGCATCATATCGGGCCAAGCCATAAACGATTCAACAGGAAATAAAAACTACACTTGTCTTGACATTGATGGAGGATTAAATTACAATGTAAAAGGAACTTTAACAGAAAGATCAACTGACGAAGAAAACCAGCAAAGAACAGACAGATGTATAATCGAAGGCACAATCATAAAACTTCAGGAATTTTATTGCAATGAAAATAGAATCGCCTATATTTATGATGACTGCCCGCTGAATCAAACCTGCATAAGCGGAGCATGCCAATAATATCTCTCTTTTATTTCAATACTGTTCACTTCATCGCAAATTAATTATCAGTTAAAATCAAACATATATCCTCTAACTGGCTTATCACAATTAACAATTTATCAAACGAATGTTAGCAAATTCCAATTTCTCAAAACAAATTACTCATTAATATAAAAAACATTAAAATATCAACTATAACAAAAGCAGCAAAAAACCCGGTTTCAAACTTTCCTCCTGTTCTTATCTT
>Ga0209541_10010077_pt1 | contig 15161 bp, 21 predicted proteins | sample RifCSPlowO2_01_FD_184027 | JGI IMG/M metagenome (GOLD analysis project Ga0209541, IMG submission 184027) | Groundwater microbial communities from Rifle, Colorado - Rifle CSP2_plank lowO2_0.1 (SPAdes) (version 2) | ecosystem: Environmental > Aquatic > Deep subsurface > Groundwater | place...
AAATGGAAAGATTAAGCAAAAAGTTATTTACTATATCGGCACAGCCGATACACTTCTTAAAAAACTGAAAGTTAAGCACTAATATTTACACATAGCTTAACAAATAGAAAAATAATTAAACTTCAAAATCAATTAATAAGAATGCCAACTTTACCAATAGGCATTTATCGGCCCGCAATCCAACGCGACCCAGAAGCAGTAAGGCGTCTGAGGGAAGTATATCGGTCCATAATATACAGAGCAGTTACTGATGCAAAAAGAAGAGACTTAGAACGTTATCAAGCAGAGATATTTATGACAAACAGGCCAAATAAATAATCACATCTCCGTCTCTTCAATCTCCGTTATCCTATCACTCTTCTTTTGCCCGGAAGACGCTTTCCCATTCGTCTCTTTTTTATCTCCTTGCCCAGAAGATTCCTCTGCCAAGAAATCATCAACTTTGATAGAATTAATCGCCTTCTTGAAATTCTCAAACTGCTCAGCAGGAATCCTTGTTCCTGCTTTAGTAAAACCAGTATATCTTTCAGAACGAACAAACTCGCGAATAGTCAACCCGCGCCGCCCGCCGAAATCATCTAGCCTAATTACAATATCCGTGTCAGAATTTTTCGTAATCCTGTCTATGTCTTTCTCCATCTCAATCTTTAATTAAACTCTTATATAAAGATTAGTATACCCTAAAAGGTTATAACAAAAAATTCGTTATCCAAACACCATTTATCATAAGAGAGTTTTGATAATATGCTTTGGATTATCTTCTTTATATTGATTTAATTAACACCCTAAATAATTATCACAGTAAAATCATATAACCTAACTAAAGTTTTTAATCAATCCCCCTAACTAAAATGCCGTCGGTAATACAGCAATCGTCTCGAGTTTATATTAATCAGCTTAAAGATTGTTTTTACATTAACGATGGCTGTTTGTCTTCAAATAAAACTCAATCCCGATTAATTGAAAATACATTCGGTAACACAACAATCGTGTCGAGTTCATATTAACTATTCCCTGCACCATTAAATTCAATCCACCAAATCATCCGAAGGTATAATCTGCAGCAGCATAATCTTCTGCAAAGTCTCGCTGCCGATTTCCTCCCAAGCAACGCTCGCAAAAATCATATCTTCGGCCATCATGTGCGCCCTCAAAACATCAATCAACTCCCCGCAAGTCGTCTTAATAACTCTCTTAATAATTTCCTCATCTCCAGAATTTATGGCTTCAATAATTGCTTTCCGATGCCCGCTCAAAATTCCATGCTCAAAATAAACCTTATCAAAGTCAACCCGATACCCTTCAAAATTCAAAATCTTTATCAGCTTCTCTTCTTTAGCTTCGTGCATATCCCAGAATCTGCTCAGCCTTCTAAATAACTCTGAAAAATCCCTCGTGTTAACGGAAGGAGAATAAGTCATTTCCTCCAGCTCCAAAACCTCCTTTCGCACGAGTTCATGCTCACGCATAAGAATCTCGAGCGGATTCATGTTTTATTAAAGTGTTTGAAAGATATAAACCTTTACATTATCAATCAGTTTTTATAACCTTCTAACTATTAACAAGAATGAAAATCTCCACCCTCTCCCTGAAAAACCCCTTCCTCTTAGCCCCAATGATGGAAGTCACAAACCTTCCTTACAGACTCTTATGCCGAAAACAAGGAGCTTCATTAGCCTTCACAGAAATGCTCTACACAAACCAAATCCTTCACAAAAACAAAAAAATAAACCAAATTCTGAAAACCTCCAAAGAAGACAAACCCCTGGGAATCCAAATCACAGGCAACTCCCTCGTCGAGTTCAAAGCCTGCATCCCCACTCTAAAAAAATACGACTTAGTTGACTTAAACTGCGGCTGCCCATCGACAAGAGTCACAGGAACAAGGGCTGGCTCTTACCTTCTCCAAAATCCAAAACTAATTGCAGAAATAATTTCTCTACTCAAGTCACACAACCTAATTGTCACAGCCAAAATCCGTTTAGGCTTCAACAAAAACAACGTTTTGGAAATCGCCAAAGAAATAGAAAAAGCAGGAGCCGACGCAATAACAATCCACGCCAGAACATCGTCCCAGCCCTACTCAATCCCGGCTGACTGGAAAGAAATAAAAAAAGTCAAAGACACCCTGAAAATCCCGGTAATCGCAAACGGCGACATCTTCACCTACGAAGACGCCCAAAAACTTTTGCAATTTGCCGACGGAATAATGATCGGAAGGGGCGCAATAGGAAACCCGCTAATTTTCAAATCTCTCCTTGACAAAAACTACCAGCCGACACAAGAAGAAAAAATATCTCAACTAAAACTCTACATAAAACTATGCAAAAAACACGACATGATAAATCTACAGCAAATCAAGCATCTCGGCTCGCACTTCCTGAAAGGTTTTCCCGGCTCTTCAAAACTCAGGAATGAATTGATGAAGTTGAAAACATTGAAAGATGTCAAGGATTTTGTCAGTCTGTTAATGGCTGAATAACACATTTTGCTATACCTGTGTGTCCGGGAAAAAGATATCTTCCTGCCCAAATCCCATTTTCAAAATGAAATTCATAATCTACTAATCTTCCGCTTCTACAATACCTTTTAGTGAAATGAAGTTCTCTTTCTGGAATAAACTTTCCGCCCTCAAGGATTTCCGAAACTTTTCCGACATCCACCAACTGCCCGCCAACGATAGTTCCACCCAGAAATTTATCCTGTAAAAAAGATCCTCCAAACAAGAGATTCATTCCGTCTTCCCTATAAAATCCTGTAATACCCCACGGTCTATTAGGTATCTCTCTTAATTCGGGCAATAAACATCTCGGTTCGTCACTCATCTATCATCATACATTAAACACTATTTAAAATAAATTATAATTAAAACAATATATTCTCCCACGAAACAAGAAACCACAAATCTACAATCAACAACACAGCAATCATCTAGACAACTAACGGATAAACCAATCGTGATTTTACCTTACTACCGAACTCCCATTTTATCCTCCAAAAACATTAAAAACTCCTCATGCTTCAAAACAAAAAAGATGGTGAAGAAAAAATACCTTGGTTCTGTCGTCTTGGGAGTAAACGACGGCCTTGTAGAGTTAACAGGAGCATTGGCCGGCTTAACCCTCGCACTAAGAGAAACAAAATTAATTGCAATGGTCGGATTAATCACGGGAATAGCCGCTTCAATGTCAATGGCTGCCTCGGAATATCTTTCAACTGAAGCAGAAGATTCAGGAAGAAAACCAAAAAAAGCCGCGGTATACACAGGACTCGCATACATACTAGTAGTAATAATTTTAATATCCCCCTACTTAATCTTAGAAGACGTTTTCTCAGCGCTCGCATTAACCGTTGTCTGCGCAATCATAATAATCGCAATAATTTCCCGAAAAACTTCAAGGATAAACAAAGTTCCCTATAAATCACGCTTCATCGAAATGATTTTCATCAGCATGGGCATCGCAGCTATCTCATTTGGAATCGGATACGGAATCAGAATTTTATTCGGCATTGATGCTTAACTATGGATCCAATCTAAACAACCCTTTATCCCAGTCACGAGAACAAAGAATATCTCCATATTTTCTAACCAAATAAGGTGCATCAATAAATAAATTTACTGCTTGGTCTAATAATCGCGGGGCATCAAAAGACAAACAAGGCCCATCAATTGCTTTTAATTTTTCAACAAGCTCTGATTTTGCTTCATCAATCTTTGCCGCGTCTTTGCCTATTAACTGCCCAAAACTCACTCGCCCAACAAAAGCCTCCCTACTAAGAGGAACAACGCCCGGGATTACTGTAAGATTAGCGTCATATTCAGGAAGAACAGCAGTTATCTCATCGTATTGTCTCTTCATTTCATCCAGTGTTCTGTCTCTATCAGCCCTAATTGGACTAACACACTCTTCCCATCTATCAAATCCCTCATTAGGGTGCTCTAAAAATATCTGATGCGTAAACCATTTTCCAATCTTGAGGTGGTCATCAAATACAGAAGCAGCAACTAAATAACCTAAGCCAAATAGCTTAGCATCAGCATTTGTCATTCTCGTTTTACCAGATTCCTCGCAAGCATCAAGATATCTTGACAAAGGAACACTAACCACCTCGCTGGTATCTTGACAATCGTGAGTCTCAACAACTCTCAAATCAGATTCTCTTACCTTCAATTCGCCAATATGCCTCCCAACAACTTCATCAACAGTTCTGCAAGCTGGAATAACCTCAGAGTCTCCCACTCCAAAATAAACAGAATTACCTACAACATACAAATTCGGCTTTACAACATCAAACTTTATTTCTACCATATTCCCAAGATTAAGACGTAGTTTAAAAATCTTTCGTTTCGTAACTACTCTAGAATTAAAATCAATTTTCCCCTCGGATAAACTCATCTGTCTGTTCAGGATTTCTAGAAGCATACTCTTCCCAAACGTCTCTAACAGAAACATTTCTCTGAACAGGCACAGAAGACACCACAGCATCGTAAAAACGCCTTCTCGCTGCAGCCAAAAGAATCCTTTATTACATGAGACCGCACATCGGGAATGTAAACCATCCGCACTAAAAAGAGAATAGATATTTAAATTTAATTGCTCAAAAAATTCATGTAGAATAAGACAATAGACATTAAATTTTAATCATCATTCTTGTTTAAGCTGCAGCCAATCCAGGTTAATATTAAAATCATTAGGTAATGAAATTTTCCCAACTCGCCCCACAGCAAACCGCGTGTAATACCCATCAAGGATACAGAATCGCATCGAGTTTACGTTAATTATGTCTTTGTATTGGGCAAACATTTGTGTCTTGTGTTATACTTATAATAATCCATGAATTAACTCTTGTCTTAGATTCCCTAAACCTTCTTCAACCATCCAAAATCTATAAATAACCTCTTCTCTAATTATTCACATGCCACTGAAACTTTACAACACTCTAAAGAGAAAAAAAGAAATTTTCAAGCCCCTGAATAAAGAAGTAAAAATCTACGTCTGCGGTCCGACAGTAAACGACGTCCCGCATTTAGGGCACGCACGACAGCAAATAACATTCGACATCCTAAGAAAATACCTCATCTATTCAGGCTTCAAAGTAAAATTCGTCTCAAACATCACAGATATCGAGGACAAAATAATAAACAAAGCCAACGAGCTAAATGAAAGCATAGAGGCGCTAACAGCAAGAAACGAAAAAGCCCACGCCGAAGATTACAAAAAAATAGGAATCCTGAAGCCGGACGTCCAGCCAAAAGCAACCCAATATGTAAAACAAATGATTGAATTGGTAAAACTACTAGAAAAAAAATCCTACACCTACATCATTCCGGAAGACGGCGTCTATTTTAACATTTCAAAATTCAAATCCTACGGAAAACTATCAAAGCAAAACATCAAAGAATTAAAGTCAGGAGCAAGAGTCAAAACCAAAGACCAAAAAAAGAGCAAGGAAGATTTTGTTCTCTGGAAATTCTCAAAACCAAACGAGCCTTCGTGGAACTCTCCTTGGGGAAAAGGACGCCCTGGCTGGCACATTGAATGTTCTGCAATGTCCCATGAAATCCTAGGGCTTCCGTTAGACATTCACGGCGGAGGGCAGGATTTAATTTTCCCGCACCACGAAGACGAAATAGCGCAGTCAGAAGCCGCATACGGAAAAAAATTATCAAACTTCTGGATTCACAACGGCATGGTTAACGTCGGCAAAATAAAAATGTCAAAATCACTAGGAAATTTCACAACAATTCGCGACCTTCTCCCAACTTACAAAGGAGAAGTAATCCGTTACTTCGCACTTTCAGCCCATTACAGAAAACCTTTAGACTTCTCGCTCGAAAATCTGGAAGCTGCAAAAAACGCCTACGAAAGATTAGAAAGAAAAATAATAGAAATAAAAAAGCAAACTCACAAAGGAGAAGACAAAACAGAAGAATATGAAAAAAAGTTCACAGACGCAATGAACGACGACATAAACACGCCCCGCTCCCTAGAAGTTATCTGGACAACCGTAGACAATTTCGATTTCTCGCCGAAACAAAAAATAAAATTCCTAGAAAACATAGACAAAGTCCTCGGCTTAGGAATAAAAGAAATGAAAGAACCTCATCAAAAAATCCCTCAAGAAATATCTCAACTTCTCAAGAAAAGAGAAACTCTCCGCGCAGAAAAGAAATTCGCTGAAGCCGACATCTTAAGAAACCAAATCAGAGAAAAAGGCTACGAAATCGAGGACAAAGCCGACGGGCCGAAAGTTTCCAAGATAAAGTTTGTACTACGGCAAAGGACATAAAATTTGCCCACAATGAAAATGGTTAACATAAATCCAAATGGTTCTATATTATCTAAGGTATTTTCAATTAATCAAAATTGACTGCAATATTTTGACGTCTTCTTTATAGTTAATCAAGAATATTGGAAATAAAATAGAATTTAGGTTATTATCACAATTAATCTCAACACAGCCTCTTGCTCCAGACTAATTTCCCATTCTTGATAGTATAGTTATTCATTCCCAATGATGCTGCAACATCACGGCTGTTGTTCCACAACTCTACTCGGTACTCCCCATCCCTAACAAAAAGTAAAATCCCTGCAATTCCTCCATCGCGAATCTGCGCCCCTTCCTCAAACCCAATAACCAAGTCTCTTTTACATCTTTCCCTTACCTCCTTGCAAAAATCCGCTAAATCCTCAAGACCGAATCCTCCTCGGATAACAACATATAACTTCCCATTATAAACAGAATAACCGATTCCATTGTTCTCCCTAGCGTTGTTATCTTGATATACAGCTTCCAACTTCATCCCCCAACAATCTTCCACACATCAACATCCCCGCCCGATTTCACGAGACGTTTCCCGACGACAACTTCATAAATAATTTTAGCAACTCTTGAAGGCGCAGCACCCTCAAACTCAGTCATATCAGTCGCAACCAAACCAGGATTAACAGCAAAAATCTTCAGTTTAGGAAACTCGTCAGCCAAACCCTGCGTAAACCCCCTAACCCCAAATTTGGAAGCACAGTAAACAATATCATTTTTATGAGCAAATTTCCCAGCCCGCGAAGCAATATTAACAATCACAGACTTAACATTCGGTAAAAGGGCAGCAGTTAACTTAATCATTCCCTCAAGATTTGTCCTTAATATCTTCTCAATTTCTTCAAATTTAATTTTCTCAAATTTCCCCCAGTGAACCAAAACTCCAGCGTTATTAACAAGCACATCAACCTTCCTAACCTGTTTAGCAACTCTCCTTATATCTACATCTTTCGCAACATCAAGCCTAAAAAACTCAACTGACGAAGCTCCCAATCTCTTGCACTCAGAAGCAGTCTCCCGAGCCCCTTTCAAATCTTTATTATAAGTAAAAACAACGCCCCATTTGTGACGAGAAAATTCATAAGCAGTCGCCTGCCCAATTCCCTTGCTTGCCCCAGTTATAAAAACTCTTTTTGCCATAAACTTTAAATCACCTCACAGCCATAAACAACCATGTCCTTATTAATTTTTCTCCTGGTTGCATTAATCATATTAATTATCCTTCTAATCGGATTCATTGTCTTTTTACTCTACCCATTTCTCTTCGGAGCTGGCTTCGAAGCAACAGACAAAAAATCTATTGAAACAATGCTTAAACTAGCACAGCCAAAAAAAATAGATAAAGTAGCAGATTTAGGCAGCGGCACAGGAAACATTGTAATAGCATTCGCAAAAAAAGGAATTCAATCAGTTGGATTTGAGATTAATCCTCTATTAGTTTGGTATTCCCGCCGCCGCATCCGCCGTCTCGGACTTTCCCATTTAGCAAAAATCCATCGAGCAAACTTCTTCCATGAAAACCTCTCAAGGTTCTCAATAATAACAATCTTTCAGTATTCTTATGTCATGCCAAAGTTAGAATCTCATCTCCCAAAAAACGCCCGAATCCTCTCAAACAAATGGCTTTTCCCATCGTTAAAACCGAAGAAGAAACAAGGTAGAATTATTATTTACAAAACTTAGAGGAATTAATAATAAATCCGACCGTTAACTCGCTTAATAAGATATGACTCTACCGAAACGATTAATCGCCCCATTAATAATAAATCCGCTAAATAGATATTGCACCTCACTCGATTTTACTGAGATAATTATTCCACTTTTCCAATATTAATTATCAATCATTCAATCGTCGCCTTCAAAATCCTAACTTCCTCCAAAGGCCTGTCCTGCGAATCCGTAGCCGCCTTTCCAATAGCGTCAACAACATCCATCCCCTCAACAACCTCTCCAAAAGTTGGATGCCTTCCGTCTAAGAAATTATTACCAACTAGGTTTATAAAAAATTGCGAGCCTCCTGTATTCGGCCCTGCATTTGCCATCGAAATTGTTCCTCTGTTGTTCAAATTCCCGCCAGCATGAGCAAATTCATCTTCAATCTCATACCCAGGCCCGCCCATTCCTGTTCCAAGAGGATCCCCGCCCTGAATCATAAAGCCGTCTATAACTCTGTGGAAAATCACGCCGTCGTAAAATCCCTCGCCAACTAATTTCTCAAAATTTCCGGCAGTTATCGGCATATCGTCATATAACTCTATAACTATGTCTCCCTTTGTTGTCTCAAGTTTCACGCGCGTCCCGTCAGATGAGTTTCCCGCCATTATAAAATATCCCGCAGCAACAACCGCAATAATCACAACAATCACAATTGCCTTGTTCATCGCTTAAAATAATTTCCAGGCTTTTTAATTATTTCCCCACCCATAACGAAAATGATTATATGTCTATATCATATGTGACATCCTCCCTGCCCTAAAGGGTTGACGCTTCGCGTCAATTCCTCGCTCCGCTCGGAACACGGCGTCCTTTCGTTTTACGCGTGGTGCATCTCTTGATTTTCGATATATCTGTAGGTCTGCTCGAAATCGCTGTTTCCAATCCCATCACAAAAATATCCTGCTGACCAGAAATGTCCGTCGGGATATCTCTTTCGCAAGTTTGGACATATCCGAAACAGAATGTACGACGACAAACCCTTGATGATTTGCATCATCTTCGCATCGCACATCGTCCTCGGGCAATCGACAGCCAAATGAACATGCTCGTCCATAACTTTCACAATTTCGATTTCTATCTTATGTTTTTTGCACGCTTCTTCAATCGCAACTTTGCAAAAAACTTTCAGTTTGTCCTGTCGCATCATTTTGAACCGATACTTTGGCGTGATCTGAACATGCTTCCTGTTCGCGCCGACAGAGCTCCGACTATGTTTGTAAGTTTCCATTTTTACCTCCGTTAAATTTATTTAGAACCAGACAGTTACCACTACAGGTTTGTGCAGTGGGCTAATGTCTAGCCCACTTTTTCATAATCATCAAAGTAGAAATAGATTACCGCAATTCATCTCACAGCTAAAGCAACGAGAGTTCTTGCGGGAACTTTAATCCAAATCAGTTGAAATACCATCAGCAATACGACGACCATTTCGGGTTTAATTAATTCTTATACCAAGTAAATATTTATGTCTTATGCTGCAATTATAATATCAAATTTATGTTAATTAAGTTTCTTATTAATAAGTAAAATAAAAAAAAAGTTCCAACTAATCTAATAAATCAAAAATATCAAAACTTGACAAATCTAAATTTATTCAGAACGCATCGGTTTTGCTTCACTAACTTTCAATTCTCTGCCTTCAATTTCCTTTCCGTCCATCTCTTCAACGGCTTTCTTCGCAGCGCTGTCATCGACAAATGTAACAAATCCAAAACCTTTGGACCTGCCAGAAAATCTGTCTTTGATTACAACTGCTTCACTTACTTCGCCGTATTGCGAGAAAAGTTCTTTCAGGCTTGAGTCATCTACCTTGAAAGGCAGATTACCAACGTAAACTTTCATTCTAGCTTTTTCCTCCTATCATTTACTAAGAATATTCAACAAAGACGGTTTATAAAATTATGCCTAAGGCACAATTTAGAAAAAAGGGTTAATAATAAATTCGAGAATTCCATAGTCTCACCCTTGTCTTGTTTATCTTACCAATCCTCACTTTAACTAATTGCTCACCCGAAATAACTCTTCTCTCTCTGAACAGTATTATTCGGCTTCATCATAACTCAAAAAAAGAGAAACATTTATATATCCTATTAACAACAAGTTAATAACTATTAACTAAAAGTAAGCAAGAAAATGGGAAAAGAAAATACAGAAAGCAAAATCCTAAAAATTTTGTTAAAGCAATTTTCAATAACCTGGACAGTGACTTCTCTGTCTAATGAAATTAAGATTAGCAGAGTTGGAATCTGGAAGGTTCTGAAGAAATTAGAGAAAGAAGGATTAATTGTTTTAACACAAATTGGGCAGGGGAAAACAAGCACAGCGAGTATAAAATTAAACTGGGAAAACATAATCCTGGAAAAAAAGTTGGCTCTAATCTTAACAGAAGAAACATTAGACTATCAAAGATGGTTAAAGAGTTTTGAAGAATTAAAAGAGATTACAGAATTTGTCATCCTCTATGGAAGCATTTTAAATTACCCGCAGGAAGCAAACGATATAGATTTTTTAGAGATGGTTTCAAATAAAAAAAGTTTTTTGAAAATTGAAAAAGTTATGCAGAGATTGCAAAAAACCCAGATTAAAAAAATACACTCGGAAGGCTTTACAAAAACAGAATTTAAAGAAGAACTAAAAAAACCAAATAAAATATTTATTGAAGCAATAAAAAAGGGAGTTGTTCTATTTGGACATGAAAATTTTGTTAGATTCGTAAGAGAAATACAAAAATGACAGATGAAGTAAAAGATTGTTTTTCAAGTGCAATAAAAGACGAGAAAAAAGGCAAAAAACATAAGGGGCTTCTTATAACTGAACCTGACGGTAAAATTGCAGAGGAATATATTAAAAAAGCAAAACTAAATTTAGAACTCTGCGATTTTTACAAACAAAAAGGTTTTGATTACAAAATTCCAGAAGAATGGTTTTACACTCTTTACTATTGTGCTTTAGCAATCTTATCAAAATTTGGAATAGAAAGCAGAAGTCAGAAATGCACAGCATACTTTTTGAGATATGCTAAAAACAATAATTTAATAGAATATGATGATGAATTCATTGATAGAATAATGGTTTTTAGAACCAAGGAAGAAACTTCTGATGTTGATGAAAGAGAAAAAGCAAGATACGGCTCTTCAATCCAGAGTGAAGAAATTGAAGCAAAATACAAAGAAATGAGCAATATCTGCAAAAAAGCAATTTCTCAAGCAGAAGAAATAGTATTTTCAAATCAAGACTTCAAGATTCCAAAAGAACTATTTGATTAATAAAAAATCTCAAGATATATTACAAAGTATAATCTCAGGAATTCAATCTACCCGAAATAACTCTTCTCTCTCTGAACAGTATTATTCGGCTTCATCATATTCTTAACAACTTTCCTCATATCAGGCTTTATCTCTCTCCAATCCGAAAAAATCCTCGCAATCATTTTTGCCTCTTTCCCCTCGTCATAATCAACCTCAAGCTCCAGAGCAGCAATGGAAATATCGCCGAGCTTGGAATAAATTCTGTCAAGGTAGTTTCTTTCCTCTGTTCCGACCGACTTCAGATAAGCATAATAAATCCGCGGCGCATTCACAGGATTAAGAATCATTTCAATAAAACCAAGAAGATTCATAATTTTCTCCATCATCTGTTTCCTGACAACCTTAAGAAAAGTGTCGCTGTCCCTCTCAATTTTCTCAATCTCAAAATCATCGTTCAGCTCCTTAAACGACGGTAGTTTGTACTTCTTCCCAAAAGCAGAATATTTCTTCTTCAACTCTTCAACTTCCATAAAACGAGAAGAAAATTCAAGTTTTTATAGTTAACTATCTGTTAAGTAAACCAAAAATGGTAATATCCTATATCAAAAGACTTTAAACTTTAACCAACGTCTTCATTTATGCTGCAGCCATTTAGATATTGAAAACACCGTCGGTAATAAGCAATCGTATCGAATTTATGTTAATTATTTTGTGATGGGCAACATCTGCATCTTGTGCTATAATGTAACACAATTTACCAGTCTACTTAGGTAAATATCTTACGTTGTGAACTTGACTTAGCACTATCAAAAGACTTAAAAACAGATTAAATCAAAAATCAACATGGCAGAAATATTCGTAGACATGTTTAAGTTAGGAAGAGCAGCCTCGCCAGACATTCTTTTCTCTGGAGGTTTAGGCCCATGCGTAGCAATTGCTGTCTACAACCCCCACATTAAAACAGGCTACATGATGCATGAACCGAATTTAGGAATAAGAAGAAATTCACTTAAAGAATTTATTTCCGCAATAAAAAGAGAAACAACCAACATGTTAGAATTAAAAGTCTGTGCAACTGGTTCTTCACCTTTTTATGACGGCGAAGGATTATTAATTGACTGCAAAGAAAGCAGGAGAATTGCCGAAGATACCATCAGAAAAGAATTCCAAAAGAAAAACGTAAGGATTGAATGGACGCCCCAGAACTTTAGCAGTGCTTTATCTCTTTACACAGAAACAGGGAAATTCGAGATAACAAGATTTCCAGAGAGTTAATCACAACAATTTATTAATAAAATCCCATCACAAAAAATTGTATCCTCAATCTAATCCCAATTAATCAAAAATACATTCGGTAATATAATGAACATATCGAGTTTGAATTAATCATGTTTTCATACTGAGTAATTATTTACATCTTATGTTATATAACAAACAATTGTCTGTCACTTCTTCCCTTCCAACAGCCCATCAATAATCCTCGTCATCTCCGACAAAAATCTCTCAGCCATGTCCTGCCACTCATCAACTTCCTGCCCTTTGATATTCCCTATCTGCCCATGCGCAATCGCCTTATGCAAATTGTAAACATCCTGCAAAGCTTTTATGTAATTTCCCTTCAGCATTCCCTTATCAACAAATTCTTCTTTAAGCATCTCGGGAACCTTTTCCGGTGAAGGAGGCATTTTGCCGGCGGTCATCAAAGCCGCCTGCCCAGCGTCAATCATCGCCCAGTAAGATCCCTCAATAGCACCCATCTCCGACGCTCTGCTCCGCGCAATATGCCCGGGAACCCTTTGCAAAGCAGCATAAACCGCTTCCGGCGTCGACTTGATTTTCCCCTGTAAAAGCAATGCCTTAATCGGATTGAAGAAACCGCCATAATCAATCAACGCCTCGCCATAGCGAAGAATATTTATCACAACAGGATCGCCATGCAGCAAGTCATACCACCACGTCGTCAGTTTCACAGTATTAATATGCAGCTCGCGGAAATACTTCTGCTCGGCAATCAGCTTCCCAAGTTCTTCTCTATACCATGCAACAAGCTCCATGTCCCACTGAATCCCGGCATCGTCGACAATTAATATAATATCAATATCACTTCCGACAGAAGCATTATCCTTCGCCGTCGCCTGCGAACCAAAAAGAATTGATGCCTTCACAATCCTGTCAAACTTCCTCTGAACCTTCTCGGCAAAATCCATCGCAATTTTCTTGTCGCTCTTGATTTCCCGATTCAGCAGTTTCGGACTTCCGGCAATATTTTTCTTATTAGATTTTTTCTTCACCATCTTCTTTTACCACTAAATCAAACAAAACTTGTTTATAAAAGTTGCCATAAATAACAATTTTACAAGCCAATAATATTTTACCCAAAATATAAAAGAAGACGTTAAATCTTAGATTAATGAAAACACCATCAGTAACGAACAATCGTCTCGAATTTATATTAATTATGCTTTCAAATTCAACTGGACTATAGCCGGTAATGAAGACTATTCCTGAAGCAGTCTGATTTATTATTAATTTGTATTCAAGAAACAATGATTTTTCTGAAATATTGACAATAAACCGCTAAACAAAACGCCCTAATTTTGTAACTACCGCATAATCACAACACACCGAAAAGTTTATATACCTCAAATATCTAAAAAATCTATGACACACCTAGAAACAATCGTTCAGAAACTAGACGAACAAAATGAAGTGAGAAAAAATCTCTTAGAATCAGAAGACGAAAGAGATGAAAGAGCAGAAGCCAGAAAGACTGCAGAAAATTACATAAGAAATTATGCCCATTCTAAATTATCAAATATTAAAGGTTACAATGCGAAACCAGAAACCTTGCAGATTGACCATGCAAAACAAGTTGCATCTGACACCTCAGCAGTAGCCGGATTAGAAGCCGAGAGAGAATTCGGAAAAAATCTTGAAGCAACAGTTGGAGAACTCAAAGAAGAACATTTGGGAAAATTAGCAAGAACAAAAAATATAAGAGATTTGGCTTCAGATGATGAGAAGCAAGTCTTAGATAAATTCGCACGTTATGCAAATTATAAGGAATTTGTAGGAAAATATCTTGAAAAAGATTTGGACGAACTAAATGACGACGAGAAAAAAGCAGTAATTGGAGCAGCAGTCATTGGTGCAGAAAAAACTCAGAGAGATGCTCTTAGCGGCTCTAGTGAGCAAATCAGAAAGTTAATGGCGGGCGTAGCAAGAATCGCTGTTCTTGGCGGTTATGTCGATAAAGATTCCTTGAGAGAATACGCTAAAGCAGGAATAAATGAGCAGGCAGAAAAATTAAGAGCAGAATATGAAAAATCAGGCAGCGCTTATGATATCGTAAAGAGAACGCTTACAAATCTTGCAAAGAAAGACAGAGAAGGTATTCTAAATGCAATGCAGCTAACGGTTGGTACATATAAAGACAATTCAGAAAATACTGATGAAGATAAAGCTTCTGAATAAAATTTACTAAAAATATCATCGGTAGTATAAATTCGTATAAAGTTTATTTTAATTATTCTTTGTGATGGGCAGACATTTACGTCTTGTGCTATAGTTTTAATTTCTTAATCATTCGGAGTCCCAGCCACCCTGCTTCTCCCGCCCATCTGCCCGCCCAATTCCGGAGGCAAGTTTGAAAAGCCCGCCCCATACAAATTGAAATGCTGTTCAGGAAGTGTCTGCCCATATCCACTAAAGTATCCACCGGAAGTACCGTAAGCTTGGTTCCATGCAGGAGCCATTTTCATCGCATAAATCGGCGAACCAAAAGAAGCCAAAACTTTTGGAAAAGGAGACGTCTGAAAATGCTGGTACCAAGGTCCCGCCTCCTGAATTTTCTTAACCTTGTCATTATATTTC
>Ga0209541_10010078_pt1 | contig 15160 bp, 18 predicted proteins | sample RifCSPlowO2_01_FD_184027 | JGI IMG/M metagenome (GOLD analysis project Ga0209541, IMG submission 184027) | Groundwater microbial communities from Rifle, Colorado - Rifle CSP2_plank lowO2_0.1 (SPAdes) (version 2) | ecosystem: Environmental > Aquatic > Deep subsurface > Groundwater | place...
AAATTATATTATTAATAATGGAGATATTTTATTTTCTTGGTCTGGAAGTTTGGAAGTTGTAATTTGGACAAATGGAAAAGGGGCATTAAATCAGCATTTGTTCAAAGTTAGTTCTAAAGAATATCCTAAATGGTTTTATTATTTTTGGACAAAACATTATCTTCCTGAATTTAGAAATATTGCCGAAGACAAGGCAACAACCATGGGGCACATTCAAAGACGACATTTAACAGAATCTGAAGTTTTAGTCCCAGATAAAAAATCTTTTGAAGAAATGAGTAAACTAATGATTCCGCTAATTGATAAAATAATAAATTTAAAATTGGAATCTCAAACCCTCTCCGCCATCCGCGACGCTCTTTTGCCTAAATTAATGAATGGGGAAGTGAGGATTAAATGAGTAAAAAACAAAAAGTTGTTGGGCAACACATAGTTCCTGCAACTTATTTAAGAAAATTTTGTTCTGATGATAATGGTAAAAATATTTTATATGCTTTTAATAAATCCAATAATAAAATTATATGCACTAGACCAGAGAAGATAGGGAAGTTAAATGAATTTTATGAAACAATACAAGAGGAGCAAATTTTAGAAGAAGTATTATCAAGTTTTGAAGCAAAATATAATCTATTATTTGATAAAATAAAAAGTGGAATAAAAAACCTAAATTTTGAAGATAAAGAATTAATTGCCAAATTTGTCGCGTTACAATTTTTACGAACAGAAGATATGAAAAATGGATGGACAGAAATTTCTAACGCGTTTTTAAAAATAAAAGACCAAATGGCTCCTTCTTTAAGAAAAGAAGTTGAGGAGTTTTCAAAGATGGAAAATATACGGACAGGAAATAAAGAGTTCATATTGAAAAACTTTGAAGAATTTGCTAAAATTATTCTAAATAGAAAATGGATACTTTTACTGAATGAAACTAAAATGTCTTATTGGACATCAGATAATCCCGTTTGCTTATACAGTCCAAGAAAATTTGGAGGGGTTGGTTTGGCTTCTCCTGAAAGTGAACTTTACTTTCCTCTTTCTCCAGATTATTGCTTACTTATTTGTGATCCAGAAAAATGTAAGGATTTTCCCTTCGAGATAAAATCAATGGAGGAAAATATAGATTTTCAAAGAAGTTTGCAGATTAATTATTCAAATAGATTTATCTTTTCAAGAGATAATGAATTTAATCTTGTAGAAGAAGCAATTAGAGAAAGACCGGAATTATCTAAAATAAACCGATCCTCTGTTAAAATAGTTAATCCGCCAGACATGCGTAATTTTTGAAACATTCAATAATAATCCCAAAACCTAAAAACACTAAATCGTCTGAACCATCTACGAACTTGAAAGTCATGATTTGTTTTCCTGAACCAAAAAATATTTAAATACCGAAATATCAATAATATTATTGAAATATCAATACATCCCAAAACCCTAAAATGACAAGACAAAATAAAATGCTTTATGAAGATAATCCAGTAAATCAACTTGAAGATTCTGTTCTTAGATGTTTTTTTCCTGAAGGAGAGGAGATGACTATAAATAAAATAAAAGAAAGATGCGGATATTCCTATGAAAGAGTTCATACTGCCCTAAAAAACTTGGAAAAAAAGAAAATTGTTTCTCTTAAAAGAATAGGCAAGACACTTGTTTACAAACCGGATTTTAGCAGTTTATATTTGAGACGAGCATTTCATCACTATACCACTGAAATATTAATTGACTTTGCAAACAAACATAAAATAATTTCAAATGCAATAAAAACTGCTTCACAGGAAATATTCGGAATTACAATTTTATTTGGAAGTTATTCTAAGGGAAATGAAACAAAAAATTCAGATATTGATTTAATGATTATTTCCGACTCGGAAAAACAAGCGCAAAATCAAATAAATGATATTAAACTAAAATATGGCTTTGACTTCACTCCGGCTTTCGTGAAAAGAACAGAGTTTCCAAAAATTAAACAAGAAAATCCCGAACTCTGGAAGGACTTGAAAAATTATGCAATAGTTTTTAATGGGTCGGATTTATATTATTATTGGATGTATCAAAATGAAAAAAACTGAATTTTATATAAAAAAAGAACAAATAATTAAAGATAATTCAGTGGTATCCAAAGCAAAAGATTATCTTGAAAAAGCCAGATATAACCTTGCAACTTTAGAAATTTTAGATAAAATTAATATTAACAAATCAGCAAGAAAAATATTGGATATTCCAGACAATTATTTATCTTATGAATGGGCAGTTATTTGCGGATATTATGCAATGTATTCTGCAGCATTAGGTTTAATTGCTAAAATTGGTTTTAGAAGCAAAAATCATTCAGCTACAATAGCTATTCTTGAGGAATATTTTGTTAAAAAGAAACTGCTTGAGGAAGACATTTATTTATTATTGAAAAACGCTTCCTTAAAAAAAGAAGAGTTGCAGGAATTATCAGAAGCAAGACAAAAAAGAGAAATTGCGCAGTATAGCATAACAAAACAAACAACCAAAGAAATAGCAGAAAAAATAAAAAAGGATGCATACTCTTTTGTAAACAAATGTGAAGAGATAATTAAAAAATGAAAATAACAGAATCTGAACTTGAAGAGCATACATTAGATATTCTGCAAAATCTTGGATATAAAATAATTAATGGATATGATATTGCGCCAGATGGAAAAAATCCTGAGAGAAAAACATATCAGGAAGTTGTTTTGGTTGGAAGATTAAAAAAAGCAATTGAAAAATTAAATCCAGAAATTCCAGAATCAGCAAGAGAGGAAGCAATAAAAAAAGTTTTAAGAGTTTCTGTTCAAAATCAAATTATAGATAATCAGCAATTTCATAAATTATTAACAGAAGGTGTTCCAGTTGAATTTAGAAAAAAAGAGCGACTTGTTGGAGATTATGTAAAATTAGTTGATTTTGAAAATCCTGAAAAAAATGAATTTCTAGCAATAAATCAGTTTACAATTCTAGAAGACAAATACAATCGAAGACCTGACATTTTATTGTTTGTTAATGGATTGCCTTTGGTTTTGTTTGAATTAAAAAATCCAATAGATGAAAAAGCAACAATAAACGACGCTTTTCAGCAAATACAAAATTACAAAAATCAAATTTCTTCTTTATTTAGATTTAATGAAATTTTAATTATTAGCGACGGAATGCAAACAGAAGCAGGAACTTTGTCTTCAAATAGAGATAGATTTATGCCTTGGAAATCAATAAATGGAAAAGTTCAAGAAAAAGGACTTAGTTTAGAAGTTTTAATTAATGGAATGTTAAACAAAGAAACTCTTTTGGATTTAATAAGAAATTTTATTGTTTTTGAAAAAGATAAAGAATTAATAAAAAAAATTTCAGCATACCATCAGTATAATGCGGTAAACAAGGCATTAGAATCAACGATAAAAGCAACAAAAGGAAATCATAAAGCAGGAGTTGTTTGGCACACACAGGGTTCTGGAAAATCTTTGTCAATGGTTTTTTATGCAAGCAAACTTGCAGTTTCCAAAGAATTAGAAAATCCAACAATTGTTGTTTTAACAGATAGAAATGATTTGGACGGACAACTTCATGATACTTTTTCAAGATGTTCTGATTTGTTAAGAAACTCTATTTATAATGCCGAATCAAGAAGACATATTCGGGAATTATTAAAAAGATCTTCAGGAGGAATAATTTTTACAACAATTCAAAAGTTTTCTCCAGAAATTGGGAAAGAAGAATACTCTGCTTTGTCTAATAGAAAAAATATTATTGTAATCGCAGACGAAGCCCACAGAAGCCAATATGGTTTTTCTGCTCACATTGTAGAAAATAAAAAAGATAAAGAAGCACTAATTAAGTTTGGTTATGCAAAATATTTGAGAGACGCCTTGCCAAACGCCTCTTATATTGGATTTACTGGAACGCCAATTGAAATGATGGACAAATCTACTCCTGCAGTTTTTGGAGATTATGTTGACAAATATGATATTCAACAAGCAGTTATCGACGGAGCAACTGTTAAACTTCTTTATGAAAGCAGATTAGCAAAATTAGGAATAAAACCAGAAGAGAGACGAAAAATTGATCCGAGCATAGAAGAAATAACTGAAGGGCAAGAAGAAAAAATGAAAAATCAACTAAAAAGTAGATGGGCAAGAATGGAAAAAATTGTTGGAAGTCCTGAAAGAATAAAAAGAATTGCAAAAGATATTGTTGAACATTTTGAAGAAAGAATAAAAGTTGTTGAAGGAAAAGCAATGATTGTTGCGATGAGCAGAAGAATTTGTGTAGAATTATACAATGAAATAATTTCTTTAAGACCAACATGGTATAATTCCGACGATAAAAAAGGAGTAATTAAAATTATTATGACTGGTTCTTCTTCTGATTCTTCTGGTTGGCAAGAACATATTCGAAACAAAAAAGCAAGAGAAGATATTGGAAATAGATTGAAAAATCCCAAAGATGAATTAAAAATGATTATTGTTCGGGATATGTTATTAACTGGTTTTGATGCTCCTTGTGTTCATACAATGTATATCGACAAACCCATGAAAGCTCATGGATTAATGCAAGCAATCGCAAGAGCAAATAGAAAATATAAAGACAAAGAAGCAGGTTTAATCGTCGATTATTTAGGAATTGGAAAAGAATTGAGGGATGCAGTGATTCAATATACTGCAAGTGGTGGAAAAGGAGATGTTTATGTTGACCAAAGCAAAGCAATTGAAAAAATGTTGGAAAAATATGAAATTGTTAAAGATATGTTCCATGGTTTTGATTATAAAATTTTCTTCAAGGTAGAACCGAAAAAAAGAATTTTAATAATTCCAAATTCTGTTGAACATATTTTGAAGGGTAGAGATAAATTAAAAGAAAGATTTATTCGAGAAACAACTGCGCTGTTAAGTGCATTTTCTTTGTCTGTTCCGAATGAGAAAGCAATGAAGATAAAAGAAGAAATTGGATTTTTTCAAGCAATTAAATCTATTCTTGTTAAAATGGATTCTTCTACAACCTCAACAAAAACTTCAGAAGAATTTGATTCTGCAATTAAACAAATAATTTCAAAAGCAGTTATCTCTGATAGAATTGTTGATATCTTTGAAGCAGTCGGAGTTGAAAAACCAGATATTTCTATTCTTCATGAAAAATTCTTAATTGAAGTTAAAAATTTGCCTCAAAAAAATTTAGCATATGAAGCATTAAAAAAATTATTGCAAGATGAAATAAAAATAATTACTAAGAAAAATATTGTATTAGAAAAATCATTTATGGAAATGTTGGAGAAAACAATAAACAAATATACAAACAAAAGTATTGAAGCAGCTCAGGCAATTGAGGAGTTAATTGAACTTGCTAAAAAAATAAATGAGGAACAAAAAAAAGGAAAAGATTTGGGCTTAAACACCGATGAAAAAGCATTTTATGATGCTCTTGCAGATTGTGAAGAAGCCGTTGAAGTTTTAGGGAATGAAAAATTAAGAATAATCGTAAATGAATTAATGAGCATGATTCATGGCAGTGTTAAAACTGACTGGACTATGAGAGAAAATATTCAAGCAGAACTAAGATTAAAAGTAAAAAAGATTTTAAAAAAATATGGTTATCCCCCTTCTGGACAAGAACATGCAACACAACTTGTTTTAGACCAAGCGCATGTTGTTGCTGAAGATTGGGCAGAAAATAATACATATGGTTAAATTTTTTCATCTTCAACCCAACTCCACAAACTTTCCCAACACAACAATCTTATTAATTTTTATGAGTAAAATGGATTATAGTTTTCCCCTGAAACCAGTTTCACCCAAACCCTTTTATATGAAATTTCTTTATGTATAATATGAAAAAAAATAAATTATTTTCTTTGTTGTTTGCAATTCCATTAATAATTTTTTTGTCAAAAAATGTAATGGCGCACTGCCCTCTTTGCGTTGTCGGAGCAGGAGCAGCCGGAGCCGCTGCAGTATGGCTTGGAGTAAGCAAAGTGGTTGTTGCGCTTTTTCTTGGAGCTTTTGCAATGTCCATGGGAATGTGGTTCGCGAGAATAATTAAAAAAAAATATATTCCGCTTCAAAATTTTCTCATAATTGTAATAATATTTTTCACAACTGTTTTGCCTTTAATGCCTTTGTTTAAAGCTCTTGGTCCATTATATCTTTCTTTTATCGGAGATTATGGGACAACTTATGTTTTTAATTATTCTTTAGCAAGCAGTTTTCTTGGAGGAATAATTGTTTTGTCAACTCCTTCAATAAGCAAAGCAATCACTAAAAAAAGAAATTACAAAACTTTTCCGTTTCAAGGAACTTTGTTAACTCTTATTTTATTAATTCTCGTCGGAGTTTTGATTCAGATTAGTTTAGGCGGTTCAGGAGAAAATAAAGAAATTGTCCCAGGCTCAATTGAACTTTTGCCGCCGGAAGAATTTGAAAAAATTATTCAAAATGAAAGTGTCTTTTTATTAAATGTCCACACTCCTTATTCTGGAAAAATTAATGGAACTGATGAAATAATTGAAGACTGGGAAAATCTTGATAAGTATATGGAAAAATTGCCCATGGATGTTTCTGTTCCAATAGCTGTTTATTGCAGGAGCGGGAAAATGTCTGCAGACGCATCTAAACAATTATTAGAAATGGGTTATCAAAAAATTTATGAGCTTGATGGAGGAATGAGCGCCTGGGAAGAATCAGGGAGAAAAATAATTTAAAATGGAATTTTTATTTTATACCCTCGCAGGAATTGTGGGGTTATTTTTTATTTTATTAATTTTAAAAAATATCTTTAACTGGAAAAAATTCTGCGCTTTGTGCATTTCAGTTAGTTTAACTTGGATAGTTCTTTTAATTTTATTTTTAACAAATATTTTCACAGATAAAATTATTATAGCAATTCTTATGGGACATACTTCTCTTGGAATTTTTTATTTATGGGAAAAAAATGTCAAAGAAAAATTCAAAATTTTCAGACTGCCTTTGCTGTTGACATTTATTTTTATTATTTATATTGTTCTTGAAAATTTTGAATTTAATAGTTTGATTCTTATTCTTGGATTGTGGATTATTTTTTCTTTAATATATTTATTCAGAAATAATAAAAAATTCAGCAGCTTTACAAAAAGACTTATTGAATGCTGTAAAAAATGGTAGAAAAAATGGAAATAGAAGATTTTGCATATATTATTGAAACAAAAAAAAGTTTTGAAGAAGCAGTTGTTTCAGTTTTGAAAGCTGTTGAGCAAAAAGGCTGGGCTTTGTTTAATATTTATGATGTTAAGGAAAGATTGGCTGCAAAAGGATTTAAACATAATTCTTTGAAGATTATAGAGATTTGTTCTGCAAAACATGCAAATAATTTTTTAAATAAAAATAAATTAATTTCTTTGTGTATGCCGTGTAAAATAAATATTTTGGAGGATAACAGAAAAGTTAAAATTGTTGGAATGAAACCTACAATAATTTCACAATTTTTTTCAGAAGTGGATAAAAAAGAAACTGAAGAAGCAGAAAAAGATATCAAAGAAATTATTGATAATGCAAAATAAAAAAATGAAAAAAGATAATTCAGTTTTATATGGTTTATTGGCTGGAATTGGAATTTTGGTTTTTTATCTTAGCGTGCTTTCTATTTTTCAGGGAATTGATTTTGCGTTTTTAAATCTAAGAAGTTTATGGTATTTTATTTTTCCCCTTGCAATCGGATTCGGCATTCAAATTGGACTTTATACGTCAATAAAACATACTGCAATGATTAATGGAGTTGCGAGTGGAACAGGGGGAATTGCAGGCGGGAGTATGATTGCTTGTTGTTCTCATTTTTTGTTGAATATTATTCCAATAGCAGGAATATCTGGAATTAGTTTAATTTTAATGTCTTATCAAAAATGGTTTTTAGGAATTGGGATAGTTGCAAACATAATTGGAATAACTTTTATGTTAAATCATAGAAATAAAATGAAGAAAGGTAAATGCTGATGGATAAAAAAATAATTATTTATATTATTTTAGGAATTTTAATTTTAGGACTTTTGTTATTAACAATTTTTCCAGGAATAATTCAGGCATTAAAAGATTCTGGAAATTCTGGGACAGATAAATGCGCTCCAGAGCCGGGATATACTGAACAGGAATGGAAAGAACACATGGGGCATCATCCTGACATTTATAAAGAATGTTTGACATAGATTAAAAAGACAAATAAAATGTTATATCAGCATATTCTTAGACCAATATTTTTTAGACAAGATCCTGAGAAAGTTCATGAGAGAATGACTTCTATGGGGGAATTTTTTGGGAGATTTTTTTTAACTAAGAAATTATTGTCATTGTTTTTTAATTATAAAAATAAGAAGTTAAGAGTAAATATTGCAGGAATTAATTTTGAGAATCCGATTGGGTTAGCGGCGGGATTTGATAAGGATGCAAGATTAACTGATGTTTTGCCTTGTGTTGGCTTTGGATTTGAAGAGGTTGGCTCGATAACCGGAGAGCCTTGTGAGGGAAATGAAAAACCAAGATTGTTTAGATTGCCAAAAGATAAAGCATTGGCTGTTAATTATGGATTGCGCAGCAAAGGCGCCAAAGTTATTTCAAAAAAATTATTAAATAAAAAATTTAAATTTCCTGTTGGCGTGAGTATTGCAAGAGCCAATAATCCAGATATAGTTATGGATGTTGAGAAAGGAATTAAAGATTATATTAAGGCTTATAATTATTTAAAAAATGTGGGAGATTATTTAACAATAAACATTAGCTGTCCGAACACTCCTGATGAAAGAGCATTTTCTAATTCAAAAAATTTTGATAAATTAATGAAAGAGTTTAACAAATTAAATATAAAAAAACCTGTTTTTATTAAACTAAAACCCGATTTTTCAAAAAAAGAAATAAATGAATTTATTAAAATTTCAAATAAATATAATTTTATCACAGGATTTATAATAAGCAACCTAACAAAAGATAGAAGTAATTTAAAAACTAGCGAAGAAGAATTTGAAAAAGTAAAAGGAGGAATAAGCGGCATTCCTGTCAGAGAAAAGAGCAATAAAATTTTAAAATATGTTTATAAAAAAACTAAAGGAAAGTATCTTTTGATTGGGTGCGGCGGGGTATTTAGCGCTGAAGATGCTTATGAAAAAATAAAATTAGGAGCTTCTTTAGTTCAGTTAATTACTGGAATGATATATAATGGCCCCGGATTTATTAAAGAGATAAATAAAGGTTTGATTAGTTTATTAAAGAGAGATGGTTATAATAATATAAAAGAAGTTATTGGGAAGAATGTAAAATGATGAAAATAAAAAATAAAAATTTAAAAAAAATTGAATGGATATTACGAATTGGCATATTTGGAACTTTTTTAGGACATGGAATTTTTGCTTTATTAATTAAACAAAGCTGGATTTCTTATTTTACTTCTATTGGGATTTCAGAACCTACAGCATTAATTTTATTGCCGTTAATAGGAATTATAGATATTTTAGTAGCAATTTTTGCTTTGATAAAACCGATCAGAGTTATTTTAATTTGGGCAATTTTCTGGGCATTCCTGACGGCGCTTATTCGTCCAATTTCAGGAGAGCCAATTTGGGATTTTGTTGAAAGAACTGCGAACTGGGCAGTGCCTTTAGCTTTATTGTATTTGCGCGAATTCCCCAAAAAATTAAAAGAGTTTTTTAGCTAAAAATGGATAGATTTTCTACAAGCATCACAACAATTAAAACTGTTTTGTCTAAAAGGAATTATTTTTTCCTGTTTTTTTTCTCTAGTTTGATATCTTTTTTTGTTTTTTATTTTCTTACTCTGTGGACAGTTACAAATAAAAGCTTGCGGATATTTATTGAGATGAATGGTTATAATTATGTATTTTTCTCATTTTTGTTTATGGCGGTTATAAGTTTGTTGTTAGGAATTTTTATTTCTTTATTTGTTTTTAAAATTAGGATAAGAAAAAGCTATGGGGTTTTTGGATTTCTTGGATTAATCACCGGAGTTTTTTCTTCCGGATGCCCTATGTGCGGCAGCATTATCTTTGCTTTGTTTGGAATGCCCTTGGCATTATTTTTAATGCCCTTTAAAGGTCTGGAACTCAGAGTCTTGTCTATTATTCTCTTAACAATATCAATTTATTCGCTCTCTAAAAATTTAAATAGCTGCAAAATTACGCCTCAGAAAACGAATTAAAAAAAGTTGTCCAGCAGGCAAAAACTTATGAAATTCACTAAAAAGGAAAGAAAATTTATTTTTTAACTCTGATCTTTGCTGTCGGATTATTTGTTTTGAGTTTTTTTATTTAAATCTTTAAGAAATTCTAAAGTTATTTAAGTGAACCGCATTTCATAAACGTATGGGAATTTTTGATTTTTTCAGAAAGAAAAAAAGCGCGGAATTTGCAGCAGAAAAAGTCCATTCATCTGAAATTGGGAATTGGATTAATGTCAAAATAAGAAATATTGACAAGAAAAACAAAGAGATTTTTTTGTTAATCAGAGAGAAAGTTGGAGTATTAGAGCAGGAAATGAAAGGAAAAATAATTGCGGCAGAAGAGATTAACATTGAAAAAAAGAAATCAGATGAAAGAATTAAGGCAGTTGTTGAAGAAGGCAGAAATAAATACGTTGAGTTTGTAAAAAATTTATTAGATGATTTAAGAAATTTAAAAGAAAAAGAGTTTGAAAAATCTATTGAAGAAATAAATAAAATTTTTAGTGATTTTAATAAAAAAGCGCATATGAGCTATGAAAGAGCAACTATTTTAATTGGAAAAGAGATGAGCAGTATAAGAGATTCACTGAAATCTTTTTCAAAAGAAATTCTTGGAATATTCAATGAAAACAAAAATATTATTGACTCTTTAAACATAATAAGAAATGTCCAATTGAAATTAAAACAAAAAGAAGATTTTGAATCCGATATAACAAGGATTAATGAGTTAATTAGTTTTTTAGAAAGTGAGATAAGTGAAAAAGAAAATGAAAGTGAAAAAATTCTAAGCGAGATTGAAAGAATAAAAAAAAGTCCAGAGCATTCTGAACACCTGAACAGGCAGGAAAAATTGAAATTATTAAAAAAAGATTTAAATGAAAATTTTAATGAGCTAAGGCAGTTTATTGATTTTAAAGCTCTTGCTAAATTTCATCATATATTTGAGAACGAAATGAAGATTATAAATTTGCATATGAGTAAATTTCAGCAGACTTTTGAAAATGATAATGGAGAAAGTATTATTTGCCTTTTGGATTCTGCAAATTTAAATAACAAAGATATTTTTGATAAAATAAGCGAAATTAACAAAAAGAAAAAAGAAATGCTTGAATATGGAAATAGTGAAGATAAACCCGCGGACTTGCATTCCAAAAATGAAAAGGTGATTCTTGAAATAAATGAATTGAAAAAATCAAGAGAAAAAGAAGAAAAGAGACTTGATAAAGTGAATGAAAATAAAGAGAGCATTATTAAAGGGATTGAAGAAGAACTTAGCAAGATTGGTGTTGAGTTAATAAAATAAACCAATAATAATTACTATATTAGAAAAGTTTAAAATCGCTTTTTTATTAGTTATTTTTAGAAGAAATTAAAAATGGTTAATCATAAATAGATTAATGGAAACAGAAACAATAAGATGTGAAACTTGTGATAGAACTTTTGGAAATGCGGAGGGTTTAGCTTCGCATAATTCTGCAAAACATTCTGAATTAATTCCAAAAGAAAAAAAGCCAATTTCCGTTAAGAAAATAAAAAATTGGACAATCGGAATAATTATTATTGCAATAATTGTTGGATTAGTTGTCTGGGGAATTTCAAGTGTTAAAACCCTTCCTCCGACAGATATGCAGGGGCATATTGAAGTTTCTCCTGAATCTCATGTTTTGAAAGAGCAGATGCCGATAGCCGCGCAAAAACACATGCTTGAGCATGCCGACGGCGCTGGACCTCCAGGGATTATCATAAACTATAATTGTGAAGAATATGCTTGTGAAGAAGGATTAATAGAAAATCTTGAAGCTTTTGCAGAAAAATATCCTGCGAATGTTTATGTTGCGCCATTCAAAAATATGGACGCGAAAATTGCTTTAACAAAATTAGGAAAGATTGAAATTCTTGAGAACTACGATGAGCTTAGAATAAAAAGTTTTATTAATGGTTTTTAAAATATCCCGTTAAAAACCGCAATGTTTAAATAGTCATATGTCTTATGTTCTCATATGATAAATAAGTTCATATTGCAACATTTTAAACACAAACATCATGAAAATTTCAGCGAAAACGAAATTTATGACGCATACAAACTTTTTTTTGGAACTCTTGTTTCTGAGCCAAGATTAAAAATTATTAATTTATTAAGAAAAGGCAAAAAAAATGTTTCTGAAATAATAAAAGAATTAGATTTTGACCAAACTTCTGTGTCGCATAATTTAGCAAGATTAAAAATGTGCGGTTTTGTTTTAGATGAAATTAACGGCAAATTCAGATATTACAAATTAAATGAAGAGACAATCAAGCCATTAATGTTGTTAATTGATAAGCATATGTCTAAAAATTGCATCCATATATTAAGGAACTTGAAAGGAGGTAAAAAATGAAACTTGACATACAGAAATTTTCTTTAGCAGCAGCGTTGACTATGGGCGTGATTTATGCAGTATGCGCAATTTTTGTGGCGTTATGGCCTGATTTCGCGCTTCAGCTTTTCGGCTGGCTTGCGCATTTAGTTAATGTTGCAGGCGATGTGCAAATAACTGCAATTGGATTTATTTTTGGGCTTTTACAAATATTAGTGTATACTTATGTCGGAGCATTAATATTTGGGTGGCTGCATAATAAATTTTTAAAGAACTAGAACTAAATACGTTTACTTTTATTATTCCGTTTTTTGATTTTCAAGGTTCAGGTAAACAAAAAATAAAATGACAAATAAAAATAATGAATATAATATTTTGATAATTGTAATCGTAGTAATCTTAGCATTATTTTTATTCAGCGGATTTGGGATGATGGGTTTTGGGAGCATGATGGGAAATTATAGTTTTTCAGGAATGTGGATATTTGGATTTTTATTTATGGTTTTAATTTTAGTAGCTCTTATTTTATTTATTTTATGGCTAATTAAACAATTGCAAGATAAAAGATAAAGGAGGTAAAAAATAAATGAAAAAAATAAAAATTACTATAAATGGAATGCATTGTTCTTCATGCGCTTCAAATACAGAAAAAAGCATAAAAAAAATTCCTGGAATTAAGGAAGCAAATGTCAGCTTAATGACAAAAAAAGGAATCCTTGAATGCGAGGGCGATATAAAAGATGAAGAATTAAAAAAAGCGGTTGAACGCGCAGGATATAAAATTGTAAATATTGAAAGGGAATGAAAATAATCCCTCTCCTAAAATGCGTTAATTAGAAAAATATAAAACTAACAAAATCCAAAGAATTGGATTAATCAATTATGTTCATTAATAATTATAAAAGCTGTTTAAAGCGACAACAAATAAATCCGAACGAAGTGAGCAATTTAAAATAAAATGAAACACGAAAATCACGAAATGCATCATATGAAATCTCACCAACATGATGAGCCGTTAGAAGACACAGAAATTCAGGACTGGAAAAGAAAAATGGTTTGGAGCTGGAGCTTTGCAATTCCAATAGGAATTATTATGATTTTGCAAAGAGTTTTTAACATTCTTATTATTCCTGAAAAATATCTTGTGATTTTATTTTTGATTATTGGGTTTCCTGTTCTTTTTATTTTTGGATGGAACACAATTAAAGGCGGAATGCGCGGATTATTTACATTTTATTTTAATATGGATTCTTTAATAGCTCTCGGAACTATTATTGCATATTTATCAGGATTCTTGAGTTTCATAGGAATTGTCGACGATTATTCAGGAGTTGCTGCAATGATTATGGCTTTTTTCACAACAGGAAAATATGTTGAAGCTGTGGCAAGAGGAAGAGCAAGCCAGGAAATAAAAAAGCTTCTTGAATTAGGAGCAAAAAATGCGACAGTTATCAGAGAGAGAAGAGAAATTGAAATTCCTATTTCAGAAGTTGTTGTTGGAGATATAATAATTATTAAGCCAGGAGAAAAAATTCCAACAGACGGCATAGTTGTAAAAGGCGAAAGCAGCGTTGATGAAAGCATGGTTACAGGAGAAAGTCTGCCTGTTGAAAAAAAAATTAAAGACAATGTAATTGGCGCAACAATAAATCAGGACGGAATTTTGTATGTTAAAGCAACAAAAATAGGCAAAGACACTTTTTTAGCGCATATTGTTCAGCTTGTAGAAGAAGCCCAGGGAACAAAAGTTCCAATTCAAAAATTAGCAGACAAAATTACGGGCATTTTTGTTCCGGCAGTTTTAGTAATTGCATTATTAACACTTGCTGCTTGGTGGTTTTTTTCAGGAGATTTAAGCAGGTCTTTGGGAGTAGGAATTGCTGTTCTTGTAATTGCCTGCCCATGCGCTTTGGGACTGGCGACTCCGACAGCGTTGATGGTTGGCTCTGGAATGGGCGCGAAAAATGGAATTTTAATAAGAAAAGGCGAAGCAATTCAGACAATGAAAGAAATAAAAATAATTGTCTTTGACAAAACAGGCACGATAACAAAAGGAAAGCCGGAAGTCAGGGAAATTTTTTCTAAAGAAGGGGTTAAAAACGAACAAAAAACATACCCTAAGGAAGGGCATAAAGGAAATTTTTTGACAAATTTGTCTTCAGGAAAAAGTCAAATTAAAGAAAAATATTTAATGGAAATTGCCGCGAGCCTTGAAAAATTAAGCGAACATCCGCTTTCAAAAGCAATTGTTGAAAAAGCAAAATTAAACAAGTATAGAGAGGTAAAGAATTTTAAAATTTTAAGGGGAAGGGGTGTTGAGGGAAAAATCAGAATGAAAAATATATTAATCGGCAATTCAACTTTAATGAAAGAAAAAAATATTCCCATGAATGATTTTGAAAATAAAATAAATGAATTTGAAGAAAAGGGGTGCACAGCAATAATTGTTTCTGAAGATAGAAAAATTCTGGGAATTATAGGCGTTGCAGATGCAGTTAAAGAGGACTCTATAGAATCAATTGCGAAATTAAACAAACAAGGATATAGGACAATAATGATAACAGGAGACAATGAAAAAACTGCAAAAGCTATTGCTTCTCAAGTTGGAATCAA
>Ga0209541_10010079_pt1 | contig 15159 bp, 18 predicted proteins | sample RifCSPlowO2_01_FD_184027 | JGI IMG/M metagenome (GOLD analysis project Ga0209541, IMG submission 184027) | Groundwater microbial communities from Rifle, Colorado - Rifle CSP2_plank lowO2_0.1 (SPAdes) (version 2) | ecosystem: Environmental > Aquatic > Deep subsurface > Groundwater | place...
AAAACCAAAATATTTAGCCACCTGTCTGATACTCTGGCCATTTCTGACCATGATGACAGCTTTAGCTCTTAACTTGGGCAAATGAGGATTAACAGTGTAAGGCATATTATTTAAGGGTTATATTTAATCCTTCCATTATACCCCAAGGTGTTGCCAAGCTATTGGCCTATTACGAAGAGATTGACTTAATAATTAAGATGTGTTAAGATAATTAGTCGTACTTTAACAATTCTCAAAACACCAGAGGAAAAAAGGAGGAGGCAATCAAATGAAGAAAGTGGCGGTTATCGGCAGTGTTATAGCAATTTTATTGGTCGTCAATGTGGCTTTAGCTGGTGATAATCCCAGTGGCACGCCTTTCCAAGCGATTTGGAATGCTATTACTAACTTGCAATCGCAGATTACCAATATTCAGCTGATTCCCGGACCCCAAGGTCTACCAGGCGAACCAGGCCTACAGGGAATTCAAGGCGAACCAGGGGCACAGGGTTTGCAGGGCGAAACAGGACCCCAAGGTCGGCAGGGAATTCAGGGGGAACCCGGCTCTCAAGGAGAGCAAGGCGAAATGGGAGCATCAGGTGAAACTGGCCCGCAAGGCCCACAGGGTTTGCAGGGGCCAAAGGGTGACCCGGGCGAACCGAGCTGGGATGAGACCAGAATAGCGGACTTGGAAGCCCGAGTGGTTTATTTGGAAAACCTTAATCAGCCACCAGAGCCCCAGGGATTTTCGGCTTACGCGAATTTTAAGAGAGGTCTTAGTCAGTATTTATCAATAACTGACGCCGATCAAGTTGGTTTGAATATTACACATGATATGACTATTGAGGGTTGGATTTATTTAGAAGCAGATATGCCAAATAATACTGATTATGAAATTGTTAGTAAATATGATATTGATTATAATATTGATAGTCGCGCATATCGTTTCTATCTCTCAACCTATGGTACACAAGCACTATATTTAAATACTAGTCAAGATGGTTCTAATGAAGTAGCCAATAATGCAGCTTGGTCACCAATCGCACAGATTTGGTATCATGTAGCCGTAACCAGAACTTTAACCACAACAAAATTTTATGTTAATGGTATGCAACTTAGTACTAATAACCAATTTCATACCAGTACAACAATTTGTGATAATAGTGCCAGTTTTATTGTAGGTCAACTTGGTGTAACTCCTGATGACTATTGGAATGGCAAAATGGACGACTTAAGAATCTGGAATGTCGCCAGAACACCGGCCGAAATTCTTGCCAACAAAGACATTGAATTAACTGGCGCTGAAGCCGGACTAATGGGCTACTGGAAGTTCAACGGCAACGCTCTGGACTCCTCGCTCAATGGCAATGATTTGACCAATAATAATGGCGTTACTTTCATCGCCTATTGAAACTCGGACTTTTAAAAACCAAAACTCCCGCACCGATTGGTGGCAGGGAGTTTTTTATTCGTCATTACTATCAATATTTCCTCCCTTTACCCCGCCAAAGGCGGGCAGGCAAGGGGAGGTGAATCCGCCAATTGGCGGAGAAACAACCCCATATTTTCTGTGTCATTGCGAACGCAGTGAAGCAATCCCATGTTTATATTGATGAGATTGCTTCGTCCGTCCGCCAACCGGCGAACTCCCTCGCAATGACATTAGTAGGAATACTTGTAATGACTGTAGTAGGAATATTTGTAATGACTGTTTATTTCTTAATCTTATTAAATAGAAAAGCAAAAAGCCAAACAGCCACCACATCAATAACATTCCAGATAATTAAACCGGCAATAAAAGTGGCCAATGTTATTATGTTTCGTCCCAAGGCAATATCAGAGTGAAGGGCATAGCGCATAAATAATTCTCGCGTAGCCGGAAACAGAGCTACGCCGGCAAAGCAAACCACGTAAACGATGCTGGTCCAGGCCGCCGTAACTTTTAAGAGGTGTTTGATGTTAATCATAAGGTTATTTGTTAACCGAAAAAATTGCTGTTAAAACAACAACTTGTTCTTACTTTTTATTGACGTATTTCCACAAAGCGGCGATGCCTAAAACCAGCAGAATAATGATCAAAAGATAAGTAATCCAAGCAAAAAGCATCATACTGCTTGTGCCCACGCCGCCCATTAAGCCATAGTCCATCATATTTATTTCACCTCCTTCAATTAATTAAATTTAAAAAGATAATTTATTATCTTAGTGTCCAGCCGCCGTCAACTATTATTGTCTGGCCGGTAATATAATCCGCTTTATTGGAAGCCAAAAAAACAACCGTGTTGGCAATATCTTCAGGCAGTCCGAATCTTTTGGCTGGAATAATAGCAATCGTCTGGTCTTTTTCTTTTTTAGTCATTACCCCGGCGGCTCCCGGAGTATTAATTGCTCCTGGGGCAACAGCGTTGACATTTATTTTCTTGGGAGCTAATTCCAAAGCCAGCGCCCGCACCAGGGCATTGATTCCGCCTTTGGAAGCGCAGTAATGGGTCAGGCCTTCAAAGCCGACGAAAGAGGCGATTGAGGAAATATTTACGATCTTGCCACCCGCTTTCATTTTTTTTAGGGCCGCTTGCGAACATAAAAAGATGCTTTTCAAATTAGTATCTATGACCCTGTCCCAATCAGCTTCTTTCATATCCAAAAACGGCACAAAAGGGAATATGCCGGCGTTATTTACCAAAATATCCAGTTGGCTGAATTCTTTTACGGTTTTGGCTATTAAATTATCTACTTCTGATTTCTTAGAAACATCACAGGCAACAGCCAAGATTTTTACTCCTTCTTTTTTTATTTTTTCAGCCGCTACTTGGCAATCTTTTTGATTGAGATCGCTTACCACCACCTTGCAGCCTTCTTTAGCCAGAGCCAGGGCGATGCCATAGCCGATGCCTTGCTTGGCGCCGGTGACAATGGCCACTTTGTTTTTCAATATCATAATTTAATTAGTTTTTATTAATAATTTTTATATCTGCTTCATTATAGCATAGTTTTTTATCTGATATAATATTAGAATAAATAAGTAAGATTTTTATATGATAGGCATCATAATTATAATTCTGATTGTTCTGGTAGTGGCAGTAATTTTGGTTATGGGCGTCAGGGAAGATAAGAAAAAATAGAAGTCCAAACCATTCACATTTAAAAACACTCCGATTAGGAAGTGTTTTTTTAAGATAAGCTGACGTGTCTAAACAGCCAAGCCGAGACGAAAAAAAACATAGCTAAAAGGGAATTTAAAATTAATACGCCGATAACGCCCGCCTCGCCCCAGGAGGTCTGGGCCGGCCAAATAAAGAGCGCCACTACCGGAATCAATACTTGAACCAGCGCTACTGTCAGCAGGGTATAGGCCATGCCGCGCGGCCTAAAACGTGCCGCAAGAGAGCCGATGAGTAAGACAGTGGGTACTGCCCAATACATCAAGTTGGCGGGGTTATTCTCGCTGCCGATAATGCCAACAGCGCCACTGACCCAGCCAAGAAATAGCGCTCCTACAAGTCCAACTCTAAAAGCGATGCGATACATTCTGTTTTGCGTTCTCAACCATATTGCCAGTTCATAGGCGCCGCCAGCGACCAACAGTATGATGATATAGGCGACAGTTTCAATCCACTGCACTTCATTGGTGAACTGCCTGGCCAGAGATATTATTAATATAAGCGCTATGACAACAGCCCAGACAATCTGTCTTTTGGTAATTTTTTTCATAACTTGAATAAGTTATTTTATATTGTCAGCATAGCAAAAGATCGCCATTTAGGCGATTTTTTATTTTCAGGACTTATGGGGCGATTTTGGAAAAATTGGCTGGTGGGAATTAGCATTAGATTTTGATAAAACTATTTCCCAGTCATACCATTTTGCACATTTTTATAAATAATTCTCGTCATGCTTGCTAATAAGAACGATAAATTAATATTGACAAACAATAAGCCACCAATTAAGCTGTCATTATTACTGATCAAAGATCATCTATGAAAAAAAGCCCAACGATATTTCTTCAATTATTAATTGTGCTCATCGGCATCGGCACTCTGGCCCTCATGCTTTGGGAGCCTCATCTCGAAGGCAGGAACGCGCAGGCCACACTCTTTGAGATTTATTTCAAAGATCCGTTTCTGGCGTATGCGTATCTAGGGTCTATTCCGTTTTTTGTGGCGCTTTATCAGGCAATCAAGGTGCTGGGATATGTCGGACAAAATCAGGCATTTTCCCAAGCGGCCGTGAAAGCTCTGCGGACCATAAAATATTGCGCGCTCGCTACTGCGGGTTTTATTGTGGTGGCAGATGCTTACCTTATGATAGCTGCACGTAGCGGCAACGATGATCCTGCGGGAGCTATAATGCTGGGTCTTATAGCCACCTTCGCCTCTATCGTTATCGCCGCCGCCACCGCGGTGTTTGGACAGATTTTGCAAAGTGGGGTGGACATAAAAAAAGAGAGCCCAACTTCAATTAATAATAATAAAACAGTCCCTTAATAGGGCTATTTTATTATGGCGGTGTTTGTTGGACAAAGTTCACCCGGAATGGTTTGAAACGCCTAAGCCAAAATCTGTTACTGGTAAGAATGCGGTGGATTATTCAATCAAGTAATGCCCATAAGCTTGAATGGGGCTTTTGGTGATGATTATTTCTTTCCTAATTCCCCGATAATGTAATCTATCCAATTTTGATACCAATACCAAGTTTTCACAACCATAGTACCAAAACCCTTGCTCATATTTTTACCGTCATGTTTTCTCCAAAATTGAGTGTGTTGATACATTCCGAAATTCTTAAAACCTGCCTCCTTAACTTTTTGAATTACCAGCGTTGCGGTAAATTTTTGTTTTTCCGTTTCTTCTTTTATCCAGTATTCTTTTGAAATATTTTTTGCCAAATCGGATTTTGGATCAATAAATTCAATGACTCTATCCGCTTGTCCTTTACGTTTTGCTAAAACTTTTGCGAACAAAAGACGATAGGCAAACCTATCACTTTTTGCTTCGTTTTCGGACAACTTACTATCAAAATCGGCAACATAAGAAATAACATTTTGAGGAATAAAACCTTCTTTATCTTTAATAACTTTTGATTGTGAATGGTCTAGTTCGGAGAATTGTAAACTCAACGCCAAATTGTTATCAAGACCATATTTTTCTCCGTGCAGTTTTTTGAGATAGAAGTTCAAGTTCAATGCACATGCTTGATAACGAGCAGACAAATAAGAATCTAACCCACTGGCTTTCCGGTGCTCAATCTGGTTACGCAACCCAATTAAAAAGTTTAAGTTGTTCACGGTGTCCCTATCGAGTGGACAGTCAGATTTTGAGATACACTCTCTCAAATCCCAATATTTAATACTCCCGTCAGGATTTTTAACATATTTTTTACGACTACCGCTTTTTGTAAAATATCGATAATCTACCCCTTTTTCTCTATAGTGGGCGTGCAGAAGATATGTCCAAGCAATAAGTGAGAGCACAATAAAGCTCTCGGTTTTAAAGTAAATGAGTGGATTGTTATAAATTTGAACAGCCGAAAGCATGGCCTCGCGGGCTTTCATTATTAAATCAACTTTTTCAGAGTAAATAGTTCTGGTCATAGTTCTTGTGGACAAATCCCACTTCTTTTTATATAGGTATCATACTATAATATACATATGGCAAGCAACCAAATCTTCAAAGCAGTCTATTTTTCTGACTACAAGGAAACAAACCCAAAAGCAAAGGGTGTTGTCTTGGCTTTTGGTGAGAGAAATATAGATTTATACAAAAGCGTAGCCGGTCTTGGGAGTAATGAATTACGCAACTTACTCGGAACTGACTCCTATCTTGAGCTAGAGCAACGCGCGCAACAAGAGGGTTTGCCGGTAAACACTTACTGCCTTTGGTATTTGCGAAAAAATCTCGGCGCGGAAGAAGTAAAACCGAAAAAGGCAAAGATTAGCGAAAGGGCAATCTCTCACTTTATAAATCAGGTCATTAAGGGAGACTGTTTGGAAGTGATGAGAGAAATTCCAGCAAAATCGATAGATATGATTTTGTGTGATCTACCTTATGGCACTACACAAAATCACTGGGACAGCGTTATCCCTATTGATCAACTTTGGAGCCACTACGAACGTATTATAAAAGACAAGGGCGTTATAGCCCTCACAGGGCAAGGGCTCTTTACGGCGAATCTCATGCTATCTAATCCAAGACTGTTTAAATACAAAATCACCTGGGTTAAATCAAAACCAACTAATTTTTTGAATGCCAAAAAGCAACCACTTCGCAAGCATGAAGATATTTGTATTTTTTATAAAAGCCAGCCCGCCTATAACCCACAGATGACCTACGGCGAACCCTACAACAAAGGTTTCAGGAAAGATCAATTTACTGGGAGTTATGGCGACTTCAAAACCGTTGAGGTAAAAAGCAATGGCGAGAGGTATCCTACTGATGTTATCTATTTCAAAACTGCCGAGAGCGAAGGCGAAGTTTATCATTCCACACAAAAGCCAGTGGAACTTGGCCGTTATCTTATTTGTACCTTCACAAAAGAAGGAGATGTTGTCTTAGATAACACTTGCGGTAGCGGCAGTTTCCTTGTTTCGGCAGTTTTGGAGGGAAGGAAATTTATTGGAATTGAAAAAAACGAAGATGTTTATCTGTTCAAAAAACATAAAGTGGATTATATCGAAGTTTCCAAAAAGCGTATCGAAGAAGCCGAAGCTCAATACAAAGCAGAGAGCAACAAACTAAAGCTATTTTAGATTCCGCTATACGGCTCCTCTTGGAGAATTTTTCGTGCTTTTTCAATCTCCCCGTCAGTTAATACACCCTTTTCTTTGAGCCAGTATAGCAGGTGAAAATACTGATTTGAGTGTAAAACTGGCTTCACAATTTTATTTATGCCAGTTTCCTTTTGAACAAAAGCAAGGTGTTTCTCGGAAAGCACGCCCCGACCAATAAGGTCGTAGGCAATTCTAATGGCATCAACCGAAGTGAGATTTAGGTCGCCCTTGTGGTTTCTGTCTCGCTCGACGTCTGACTCATCAATACTTAATAAATCTTCAACGGTCTCCAATCCATTGAGATTGCGGTTATAATACTCTATTTCTTGCCCACGATAAGTGAACCATGTTCTTCCTTGTTCGGTAAGAGAACCGCGCGGCAAATAAACACCCTCATTAGATATTCGCTCCTTTGATACCCAGCCACAGATATAAAGTATCCATTTTCTTTGTCTGGTCGTACCCGGAAGTTCTCTTTTGCTGGGAGTTTCGAGGTGAGTCATAACATAAATATCGGCATCCAGTCTTTCGTCATGCATCTGCCGCGCAAAAAAATTATGTTTTGCTTCTCTCGCAATACCATCACTACTTTCGTATTCCTCTTTGAATGGTAATGCGCCACCGCGGCACTTAACATCAACTTTTATCCCGGAGGGAAGTAGAAGATCGTACCCGAGAGGATGATCTTCGGGATTTATTTCCGGCATACCCAGCTTATTTCGTATAACCATCTCCGCAAGTGCGCCGAACCCTTGTTCCTCTGAACTGCCTCGTTCTGCGCCGGTTCGATTTTGATTTGCGGTAATATATTCAGCCGCTTTTTGCCGCAATCGAAAACCAAGCTCATCGGTGAGCTTTATTACTATTGGTTTTGGATGCTTGTATTTATACATGGTTCAAAGTTGGAAATCTGGCGGAGACGAAGGGATTTGAACCCTCGACCTCTTCCGTGACAGGGAAGCGCTCTAACCAGCTGAGCTACGTCTCCATTAATAACTGACAACTATTAACAATTGACTCTTAATAATTTAGTAATTTTTTAAAAAATACTATTCAGTATTAAGTTGAATTTTATCACAGAAGCTCATTAAAGTCAATAGATTTTACCTAAAATATAAAACCGCCTAAGTCGCGGTTTTAATATTTTTGGTAAATTCTTTATCCTGTTAAGCCAAAAATCCTTTCAGGATTTTTGCCAATTAATCGACTTACTTAACGGGGCTAATTTTCTCTATAATCTTGGCAAAAACTTTCGGTTCTTTTCTGGCTAATTCGGCTAAAACCTTCCTGTCCAAATCAATTTTAGCTTTCTTGAGTAAGTCAATAAACTTACTGTAAGAAAGACCATGCTGCCTGACGGCGGCGTTAAGCTGAATTTGCCAAAGGGCTCTCATAGTTCTTTTTTTAACTCTCCTGTCCCGGTAGGCATAGGCCCCGGCTTTAATGGTGGCGGTTTTGGCGATTTTAATCAGCCGCTTTCGGCCCCACTTAAAACCCTTGGCTCTTTTTAAAATATTTCTTCGGTTTTTAGTATGGATTACACCTCTTTTTACTCTTGGCATATAAAATTTAGTTATAAAGTTAATAAAGTATAAAGTTATAAAGTTGATTGAATTAAAATTTGTAAAGTTAATAAAAAACTTTTAACTTTATAAACTTTTAAACTTTTAACTTAATTGTAGGGCATCAATCGCTTGATATTTTTCTGATCGGCCTTGGCGATTTGCTTATCTCGTCTTTTGTTTCTTTTGACTCGGCCGGATTCTCTGGCGTTGAAATGGTCTTGACCGCCGGTTCTCTTAAGAATCTTTCCTTTCTTAGTTATTTTGAATCTTTTGGCGATAGCTTGCTTGGTTTTCATTTTTGGCATATTTTTTCGATTTCAGATTTACGATTGCAGATTTCAGATTGATTGAATAAATTAGACCTTAATCTGTCTTTGGTAATCTGTCATTGGTAATTATTTATAAAGCGATGATAGCTGATAATTTACTGCCCAATTTTTTTATTTCTTGTTCCACTTTTAATTCTTTATTAGCTAAACCCTCTTTGGTTTTGACGATTATTTTATTAATTATCTCTTTGGCCAAATCAATATGCTGATGTTCCCGGCCCCGGAGCTGCAATTCAATTCTGACTTTATGGCCGTCGCTTAAAAACCTTTTGGCCTGTTCAATCCTTAAATTCAAATCATGGTTGCTGATTCGGCTGGAAACTTTAATGGTTTTGGTCTCGGCGGTTTTCTGTTTGGCCTTATGCTTTCTTTCCTGCTTTTCTTTCTGGTATTTATAACTGCCATAATCCATAATTTTGCAAATTGGCGGTTCAACCAAAGGCGAGACCTCGACCAAATCCAAGTCCTTAGCTCTGGCCATAGCCAAGGCCTCAGGTCGGCTGATGACGCCCAGATTATTATTTTCATCATCTATCACCACCACTTGGGGCGCCAAGATTCTCTCATTGATTTTGAGTTCTTTGACGGCTGATGATGGCGGTTTACTGCCTCTAAACGATCTTCTCATTAATTTAGCTTATTAGCTGGTTAGCTTATTAGGTAGTTAGTTGTCGGTTGGTAATTTTGTTAGCTTTATAAAATTTCCTAAGAAGCTAAAAGCTACAAGCTACAACCTAATTTTGGTGGAGATGAGGAGTAATGAGCTCCTGTCTGGAAGCAAATTGAAAATCAGTGTACAGAATTAGTTCTTTTAGCTTTAGCCGAAACCTTTTAAAAGAACAAAATGATTTCAGCTTTATTCGAAATGATTTAAATGGGTCGGCTCGAATAGACCAACCCATCGATTCCAGAAATATAACACCGCTTAATACTTACCTGGAAAACAAGTAAGGCGATGGCCATTGGTATTAAGCAACGGCAGGAGCGAAAGCCAAACCGCTGAAAGCGGATTTGACCTTGCTTGAAATTTTGTCTGCACTTAGAGTGCTTGGCTATTAGTTTATGAGCAACAGCCAATCTCATCCTGCTGATTTTGAATTTAAGAACTTCCATCAAAACAATACATCCCCTTAAAATCTTTGTTTTAATGTTCGCTGTATTTCTCTTGCCGCTTCCCGCTTTTTGATAGTTTCTCTTTTATCAATCTTGGTTTTACCGCGGGCGAGAGCGATAGCTACTTTAATCAGTCCTTTCTTAGTATATACACTTATCGGTATAATTGTCAAGCCCTTATAAGAGCTTTTGCCAATTAGCGAGCTTATTTCTTTTTTGCGCAGGAGCAGTTTTCTGGGACGATGAGGATCGTATTTTTTTTGAGCGCTTTTAGCCGGCTGATAAGGCGTGATATGGGCTTTAAGCAGCCAGACCTCACTGTTTTTATCAATAGTGGCATAAGAGCCCTTTAAACTCATTTGTCCTAATTTAACCGCTTTGACTTCCGGACCGCTTAAGACCAAGCCGGCTTGGTAGGTTTCCAATATTTCATAATTGAATAAGCCGTCTTTATTAGCGGCTATTATTTTGGGTTGGCCTTTGGACATCTTGTTTGACTTGGCGGTTTCTGGTAAAGTATAATTTAAGTAGTTCGGATCTCTAACTGATGGCAGGTGGACAAGTAAGCGCTTTATTAAAATTAACTTATTTGTAATAAAATGGCAAATCCAGAATGGCCCCAGAAGATTACTTTTGATGTTTCCCTATCGGCTTTGTTTAAAATTTCAGTTTTATTCCTGATTGTCTTTTTTTTATTTTTCGTCAGAGATGTGATTCTGATTATTTTTGTGGCTTTAATTTTGGCTTCAGCTTTGGACCCTTGGGTTGATTTCATGCAGAAGCACAAGATACCGCGCGGCTTGGGTATACTGATGATTTATTTAGTAGCGATTATTATTTTAGCCGGAACAGTTTATTTGATTATACCACCAATAGCGATTGAGGTTAAGGATTTAGCCAAGGATTTTCCCCTTTATTGGGAAAGGTTGTCCGGCAGTGTTGAGAGCTTTCGCATCTATTCTGATGACCATGGCTGGACGCAGACCATCCAGAATTCGCTTAATGATTTGCAATCCAATGTCAATGCGATTGAAGCGGCGGCTGGCGGAGTTTTCTCTACCGTTTTTGCTTTTTTAGGCGGCCTATTCTCTTTGTTAATCGTGGCGGTTTTGACTTTTTATTTGACTATTGAAGAGCAGGCCATGAAAAGAGTGTTACGCTCACTGGTGCCGGTCAAATACCAGCCGTATGTTACTCATTTAATCAATCGAATTCAGGAAAAAATAGGTCTTTGGCTTCGGGGCCAATTGATTTTATCTCTGATAATATTCCTGTTGAGTTGGTTTGGCCTGACTATTTTGGGAATTAAATACACTTTGGTCTTGGCTTTATTTGCCGGCATTATGGAATTGGTGCCTTATCTGGGCCCGTTTATCGGAGCGATTCCGGCAGTGTTTATTGCTTTGACTCAAGCACCGGCTCTGGCCTTGGGAGTGGTGATTGTTTATCTAATCATCCAGCAGTTGGAAAATCATATTATAGTTCCGAAAGTGATGCAGAAAGCTGTTGGCCTTAATCCGATAATTACTATTGTGGCCATGATGATCGGTTTCAAGCTGGCCGGCATTTTGGGCATTGTCATAGCGATTCCGGCAGCCACGGCTTTAAATATCGTCTTAAACGATTTTATTGAAATCAAGAAATAAATATTACTAACTAATCAGCTTTTTGCAGACGCGGGATAGATTTATTGATAAATATTATTCTGCCATTTGCAAACAGCGAAAGGAAAAAATAATGGTTTACAAAAAAAGGGACAGTCATCAGGTTTCGGAGATTATTCCTGATGAACAAGCAGAGCTGGAAATGGGCGCCCAGAATTACGCTTATGGGGCCAAAAGCGGCAGGGGATTCTTAAAATTTGTCATTATTGCTTTAGTGGTGATAGTGGTGGTCGTCGGCGGTTGGTATCTGATTGACAACTATACCGATTGGAATTTACCGGGAATGAATTTCCAAAATAAGGCAGTGTCAAGAGGTTGGTATGCCGTGTTCTTATCCAATGGCCAGGTTTATTTCGGCAAAATTGATAAAATAAATAAAAGCGATCTGGTTTTAAGCAATATTTATTATTTACAAGTGGTGACTAAGCCCTTACAACAAAGCCAGGAAACTCCGTCTGTTAATCAAGCCCAAACCCAGCAGGAGCTGACCTTAGCCAAACTGGGTAACGAATTGCATGGTCCAGTTGATATCATGACGATTAATCGCGACCATATCCTTTTGACTGAAGAATTGAAAGAGGACTCCAAAGTGGTAACGGCCATTACCACCTATATTGCCGAACAAGCCGCCAAATAATAATTATCAATCTGCATTTTAAAAGGACGTGGAAAAACCGCGTCCTTTTTGTTATACTAAATAAAGATAATGACTTTATAATGTTGCTGGCCGAATACCCCTGGCTTTTAAGCCAGGGGATGAAGGCCAGTGTGAGAAAAAATATTGTCGGCGGTAGAGACGGGGCATGCCCCGTCTCTACCAGTCATTCTGAATTTGCCCAGATACTGCGGTCTTTAGACCGCAGTCAAATTCATTAAAATGCAATTAGAAAATAGTAAAATTTTCGATGATGGTGAAAAATATCTGACTCTTTTGGAGTTGTCCAGAGCGCAAAAATATGGTCTGGAATATCTGCTTGACGCCGCCAGCCGCGGGCAACTCAAGGCCTTTAAGATTGGTGATGACTGGCTGACTACCGCCAAGTGGTTTGATGATTATAATTTCTTAATTAAGAAGGAAATTGCCGGGGAAGTTGCCCGTTTCCGGCAGACCGATGAAAAGAGCCAATGGGCCGATTTTTTTACCAAGGAAAACCGTCGTCTGGCTTTTAGACCCCAGATTTTTTTGATTATAATAATTTTTTCTCTGTTTTCCTTTTCTTTAAGTTGGCTGGCCTTTTCTCCCAGAGGCAATAAGATGGCGCTGGCTGCCAGCAATCTGGTTAATAAGAAATATGTGGCAGCCAATTATTTTTTAAATTCGGTTCATGGCGTTTATGGTTATGGCTCCGGTTACTTAGCTTATCTATTTAACAGTTCTCTGATGTCAGTCGGCCTGCTCTATGATGCTACCCTTGAAGCCGCCAAAGGGCTGGACCAAATAGCCTTGGGGATTGATAATAAGACCCGAAGCTATAAAATATCCGATGAAATCATTACCGAAGGAATCCATGAATTAGCTGAGATAGCCAGGCATAAATATCGAGCGGTGGCCGGTACTGAAGAAATCAGGCGCCAAATATATTTTAGTGAATGGCAGAAATCGTCTGAATCGGGCAATTAACTGATTATTGCCGAATCCTTGGCTTTTCGCTAAGATGGTTTAACTCAAATGATTATTAAAATATTCCATATGCCTTTAAAGGATGACGATTTGATGCAAAAAATAGTGTCGTTTTGTAAAAGGAGGGGCTTTATTTTTCCGGCCTCGGAGATTTATGGCGGCTTTGCCAATGCTTACAGTTATGGCCCTTATGGCACGGAACTCAAAAACAACATCAAAAAATTGTGGTGGAAAATGTTTGTTCAAGACCGGGCAGATATTGTTGGCTTAGACGGACCGATTTTACTCAACCCCAAAATTTGGGAGGCCTCTGGCCACACCAGCGGTTTTAATGATGCTATGGTTGACTGTCGGGCCTGCCAAAAAAGATTTCGCGCCGACCACTTAGTGGAACAAGCGACTGGCCGTGATTTGGAAGGCGATTTAAAAGCGATGTCAAAAATTTTGCATGATGAAAAAGTCAAATGTCCCAATTGCGGCCAATCCGATTGGACAAAGGTCAGGAATTTAAATCTGATGTTTAAGACCGAAATGAACGGCATTGAGGGACCGGTCTATCTTCGGCCAGAAACTGCCGGCGCTATTTTTGTGGATTTTAAAAATGTTATTGATTCTATGAGGGTCAAGATACCCTTTGGCATCGCCCAAATCGGCAAGGCCTTTAGAAACGAAATTATCGCTGGCAATTTTATTTTTCGTTTGCGGGAATTTGAGCAAATGGAAATTGAATATTTTATTGACCCCAAGACCAAATGGGAGCCGTTGTTTGAAGGGTGGCTTAGAGACCAAGGGGAATTTGTAATGGCTTTGGGCGCCAAGAAAAAGAATTTTAGAAGATTTGAACATCCTAAAGAGAAACTTTCCCATTATTCTAAAAAGACCGTGGATATTGAATATAATTTCCCTTTTGGCTGGAGCGAGCTCTATGGCTTGGCGCATCGGGGCGATTTTGATTTAAGCCAGCATGCCAAATTTTCCGGCCAGGATTTGAGTTATTTGGACCAGATTTCTAACCACCGGTATATCCCGCATGTTTTAGAGCCGACTTTTGGTGTTGATAGAAGTGTTTTAGTGTCTTTGGTCTCGGCTTACACTGAAGAGAAAGTAGGGGATGAGGAAAGAGTAGTTTTGAAGTTTCCTAAAAACTTAGCGCCGATTAAAGTAGCGATTTTCCCGCTTTTAAAAAACAAAGAAAAATTAGTTGAGAAAGCCAAAGGAATTTTTAATTCTTTGAAAACCGAATTAATATGCGAGTTTGATGATAACGGCAATATTGGCAAACGCTACCGCCGGCAGGATGAAATCGGCACGCCTTATTGTATAACAGTTGATTTTGATACTTTGGATAACAACACCGTCACTGTCCGCGACCGTGATAGCATGAAGCAGGAGAGGGTGAATATCGGGGAGTTGAAAGAATGGCTTAAGAGGGAAATTTAATTGAACGCCATGAAAAACCCCGAATTTCTCAAACAAAAATACGATCTCCATAACAGCCCCGAGGCGGCTTCAGCCGCTAAGAGCAGCGAGGTTGCTATCGGCCGGAAGGTTCCTCAAAATCCCGAGGCGCGCATTGAGAATTATCTCGCTCGCCTGGAACAGCTAGCTCTTGATCCTGAAAAAAAACAGGCCAGAAAAATGTTCGGCGGTGAGCCGCGGCCTCGCGCGCTCGCCATCCTGCGGGAAATGGTAATGGACAAGTATGTCAGACCAAATAAAGATAAGCTGGCTCAAGGCGCGGCACAAGTGGAAGAGCGCGCCGCCAGAGAACTAGGCATTGAGGCGCGCTATGGCCAAGAAGAACTGGCCGAGCGCGGAGAAATAGCCGTGGCGGACTTGGAAAAGTCCCTGGACAATTGGATCTTGTATCTTTCCGATTTGAATGAGCCATACCCTGTTTGGTTCAGGTATTATGCTTTTCGCAATATTCTTGATCTGGGCGATTATGACAAGGACAAAGGCGAATTCACCAAGCGCTCAAAAGGCAGCACGCGTCTTTTTCCCGATATTGATCGCGGTGCTCTGGCCTATGTGGAGCAGATGATAGAAGCCTCACGCGATCCCAAAATGCTAGAACGGCTCATCGGCGCCCAGCAAACAGCGGCTCGAGGAGACATACCCA
>Ga0209541_10010080_pt1 | contig 15159 bp, 26 predicted proteins | sample RifCSPlowO2_01_FD_184027 | JGI IMG/M metagenome (GOLD analysis project Ga0209541, IMG submission 184027) | Groundwater microbial communities from Rifle, Colorado - Rifle CSP2_plank lowO2_0.1 (SPAdes) (version 2) | ecosystem: Environmental > Aquatic > Deep subsurface > Groundwater | place...
TTACTAAGTAAAGAACAATTAAATCTAAAAAATGAAAAAAAGAAATCGGGGGTTTATAGCTATGAAGTCCTTGATATAATCTCCGCCAAGATAGCAGAAATTAAAGACAAATCCTATGCTATGCTATTGGATGCCCAAGGGAACGGGATTGTATTAAAAATTAAAAAAAAGCTTCCAAAACCAGGAAAAGGAGAGGGTAAGGTTGATGGCAAATTCTGCCAGTTAGAAGCTGATTTAAAATATTGGAATAAGATAAAAGAGGATTTTATGTTGCCTGAATGCAAAAAATGTAGAATTTCTCACACTTATATTATTGAGGGAATAATCCCTCCAAAAAATGAAAAAGATTTTGAAAAAATAAGATTATTGGCTAAGAGAAAAGGCAGGATTATTAGAAATTTAGAAATAGATAAAAAAGAGAATAAAGAAGAAAAGACTTTTGAGGCATAACCTTTAAAAACCTCGATTATCTTGAGATTTTAATAAGATACTAAAAAATCATAAAATTTTTTAGGATGCTCAAGAATCTTTGATTCTTGACATTGTCAGAATCTTAGATATTGTTTGCTGATAACAGTTGGTTTTTACTAACAGGTTCAGAAATGAATAAAGCTATTTCTGTTATCAAAAAATATAAATTATTAATAACAAAAACGATATAAGCTATGGCTAATGACATCAAGCTAGATGAACAGAGGCCCCATATTATTTCGTCTTATAAATTATAAAAACAAAAAAATGCCAAGACATTCACAACCAAGAAGGGGGAGTTTGCAATTTTACCCAAGAAAAAAGGCACGTAGAATTTTGCCAAGGGTTAATTGGGATTCTATTCCTAAACAAGAAAAAGGATTAAAGGGTTTTATTGGGTACAAAGTTGGAATGAAATCTGCTTATGTTTTGGATACTACTCAAAATTCTCTAACAAAAGGGAAAAGAATTATAATTCCTATAACTATAATTGAATGCCCGACAATTAAAATTCTTTCTGTAAGATTCTATAAAAATGGGATTGTTATAAAAGAAATTTTAAATGATAATTTAGACAAAGAATTAAAGAAAAAAATAAAGTTACCAAAACAAAAAAAGATGGGAAAATTAGAGGATATTAAAGATTATGAAGACATAAGAATTATTGTTTATTCTCAGGTTAAAAAAACAGGTATAAAGAAAAATCCAGATATCATAGAAATTGGTTTATCTGGAAGCAAAGAAGAAAAATTACAGTTTGTTAAAGACAATTTAAATAAAGAAATTTCTATTAAAGATGTTTTTAAAACAGGAATTATAGATATTAGAGGCATTACGAAGGGGAAAGGATTTCAGGGCCAGGTTAAAAGATTTGGGCTTTCTTTAAAAGGACATAAAAATGAAAAAGGGGTAAGAAGCCTTGGTACTGGGGGATCCTTTAATCCTGGATGGGTTGCTTTTAGAGAACCAAGAGCAGGGCAAATGGGTTTTTTTACCAGGGCAGTTTATAATAATAAAATAGTAGATGTTAACTCGATAAATGAAAAGGATATTAATCCAAAAGGCGGTTTTAAACATTTTGGAAAAATAAAAACAGATTATGTTCTTGTTTTCGGGAGTCTTCAAGGATCAAATAAAAGACAATTAATTATAACAAGCCCCTTAAGAGGTGACAAAAAACAATTAAAGAAAAGTTATGAGTTGATTGAATTAAGATAAAATGAAAGCACAGATATTAGACATTAATGGAAAAAAAGTAAAGGAAATAACAACCGAATTATTCGAAGAACCAATAAGAGAAGACATTATTTTCAAGGTTATTGAAGCTGAAAGAGTATGGCAACCTTATTCTAATTATTATTGGGCGGGAATGGATAGATCTGCTTCTGGGAAAGTAAGGCATAAAAGACATTCTTGGAAAACAACTTATGGAAAAGGGATGTCAAGAATTCCTCGAAAAACAATGTGGAGAAGAGGGACTCAGTTTTCATGGGTTGGCGCAATTATTCCTTCTGTTAAAGGCGGTAGAAGAGCCCATCCCCCTAAAAACAAACTAAATTTAAACAAGATAAATAAAAAGGAATTAAGAAAAGCGTTGCTTTCTGCTTTAACATACACAAGCTCTTCTGAAGAATTAATAAAGAAATACGCTTCTTTAAAAGATAAAAAAATTGATATTGAACTTCCTATAATCCTTGAAGATAAAATTATCTTTTTAAAAACAAAAGAAATCTTGAAAAGTTTAGATAATATCTTAGGAGAATTGAGAAATATTGCTATACAAAAAAGATCCATAAGAGCAGGCAGGGGAAAATCAAGAGGAAGAAAATACAAGAAAAACTCTGGATTATTATTTGTTGTTGGAAAAAATGAAAAAAAGAAAATAAAGGGGATAGAAGTTATAAAAGCCAATGAATTAAAAGTCACTGATTTAGCATCAGGTGGCGCAAGATTAACAATGTTTACTGAAAATGCAATTAAGGATTTAGAAAATTTTTTAATTAAAAAATTAAATATTACTGATAAGAATAAAAAATGAAACCAATAGCTACTGAAAAGGCAATAAGATTAATTGAAGCTGAGAATACTTTAATATTTGAAGTAGATAGAAGATTATCAAGAACAGAAATTAAAAAACAAATTGAAGAAGTATTCAATGTTAAGGTGGATTCAGTTAACGTTATTATAAGAGATAATAAGAAGTATGCTTACTCCAGATTAAACAAAAAAAATCCTGCAATTGATGTTGCAACAAGGCTAGGGATGATTTAATATGAAAATTGATATTTTCAATAATTTAAATTTTAAACGAACAAAAATTTAAACAAAATGGGAAAAAGTTTGATACAACAGGCAAGAGGAAAGGGAAGTTTGACTTTTAGAGTTAGACCCTGTGCTTATAGGTATAAAATAAGCTATCCAAGGTTAGATGTAATCGGAAAAGCAAAAATAATCAAACTTTTGAATTCTCCTGCACATTCTGCTCCTCTCGTAAAGATTCAAACTGAAAAGGAAATTTTTTATGTTCCTGCAGCAGACAAGATTTACGAAGGAAAAGATATAATGATTAATGAAAAGAGAGAGGGGAATAAAATTGAAGAAGGGGATATTTCAAGATTAAGTGATATCCCAACAGGAACTAAAATATTTAATATTGAGGCCTCGCCTGGTTCAGGAGGAAAATATATTAGAAGCTCTGGATGTTTTGGGATTGTATTAACTAAAGATGAAAATAGTGTTGAAATAATAATAGGCAAAAGGAAATTAAGAATGAATAAAAATTGCAGAGCAGTTATTGGAATTATCGCAGGAGGAGGCAGAATGATAAAGCCCCTTGTTAAAGCAGGTAAGAGATATCATATGATGAAAGCTATAGGAAGAAAATGGCACAGAACTTCAGCTGTTAAGATGAATGCTATTGATCACCCATTTGGCGGGGGTAGAGGAAAAAGAATTAAAAGCAAGATTGCCAAAAGAAATGCGCCACCTGGAGCAAAAGTAGGGCACATAAGGCCTAGCAGAACAGGGAGGAAGAAAAGGTAAAAATGGAACCAATAAAAAAACAATTTACATATCGTGGTAAAACAATAGAAGAATTAAAACAGATGAATCTTAGAGAATTTTCCAGATTATTAAAATCTAATGAAAGAAGAACGGTTTTAAGGCAAACAGATGAGTTAGAGAGATTTATCTCTAAGACTATCAAAAAACTTGGAAAGAAAAAACCAGTAAGAACCCATCTTAGACATTTAATAATTGTTCCAAAAATGATTGATATTGCGATTAATGTATATAACGGCAAGGAATTTGTTCCTGTTAAAATAATGCCAGAAATGTTGGGACATAGATTAGGGGAATTTTCACTAACAAGATTAAAAGTTAAACACGGAGCAGCTGGAATCGGTGCTACAAGATCTAGTGCTTCATTATCTGTAAAATAAAATGGAAAGACCAATGCAAGCCAATATAAGAGAAAAAAATATGAACGATGGGATAGCCAAAGCTGAACAAGTAATAGCCAAAGATATAGCAAAGATAGAAGAAAAAGCCGTAGAACATAAAATCAGCCAAAAGGAAGCAGATAAGGAAATTAAAGAAGATGTTAAAGGGAAGTTGAAGCCACAAGAAACCGAAGGCGTCTTAGGCGAAGAAGATAAAAAAATTAAAAAAATAGAAACAAAAAAAACAGAAGCAGTTGTTAATGGGAGCGGATTGCCCGTTTCAACAAAACACTCAATAGCAATATGCAATTTTATAAGAGGGAAGAATATTGATTATGCAATTGCAATTTTAGAAGATGTTCAAAAATTTAGAAGAGCAGTGCCTATGAAAGGAGAAATCCCTCACAGAAAAGGAGATATAATGTCAGGAAGATATCCTATAAAGACTGCTGGAGAATTTATAAGATTACTTAAAAGTCTAAAATCAAATGCTATTGTTAATGAATTAGAATCAGAGAAATATGTAATTTTTTGCAAAGCAAATCTTGCAAGCAGACCTTATAGAAGATTTGGTAGAGCCAGATTCAAAAGAACAAATGTTCAATTAAAATTAATCTTGCCTCTAAAAAATAAAAATAAGGGGGTAACTAAGAAATAAATATCAGTAATGTTAAAAACGAAAAAATAAGAAGCAATTATCATTAAGCTTGATGAACAGAAGCTCAAATAAAAAGCATTTACAAAATAAAATAATAATATACTTAAATGCTTTTTATTTGCATATTAAAATCGTCTAATAAATTACTAAAATAAACAAAATGGAAGAAAAACAAATAACAAAACAAGAATGCAATGACAAATTTTGTCCTATTCATTGGAACATGAGCTTAAGGGGAAGAACTTTTAAAGGAAAAGTAATAAGCAAATTTCCCAGAAGAGTTGCTATAGAATTTGAAAGAACTCTTTATATCAAAAAATATGAAAGATATGCTAAAAAGAAAACAAAACTTCATGCGAGGCTTCCTAAATGCATGGAGAATGAAATCAATATTGGGGATTATATTGAAATTAAAGAATGCAGGCCAATAAGCAAAATAATTCATTTTATTGTTGTAAAAAAGATAATCAAGGAAGAGAAAAAATGAAAAAACTTGAACAAATAAGTTACTCTGAAATTGGAAAGATGGGATTGCCTATATTATTTGGAAAACTAGATCATCTAAAAGTTGGAGAGGGATTTAAGCTATTAAACTTTCCGAGTTATCAAGAGATGCGGGAATTAACTTCTGAAGTAGAACCTCATTTACACCAAGATTATATTTTTAGAAGAGTTATAGATGAAAATAATTTAACATATAGTGTTAGGAGAGTAAAATAAAATGAAGGGCGTAGCAGGAAGATTAACAAAAGGATTGAATATAGGCAGCCTGGTCAATGCTGCTGATAACAGCGGAGCAAGAATTGTAAGAGTCGTAGGGGTTAGAAGAGGAAAAACAAGAAGAGGAAGACAACAATATGTTAAGATTGGAGATTGGGTCAGAGTCTCTGTAAGAGCAGGTAATCCTGAGATGAAAGGGCAGGTATTTGAAGCTGTTGTAATAAGACAAAAAAAACCTTTTAGAAGGAATACCGGAGAAAGAGTAGCATTTACAGATAATGCTGTTGCATTAATGAAAGATGATAAAGGAAATCCAAAAGGAACTCAAATTAAAGGTCCAATTGCAAGGGAGGTTGGAGACAGATATCCGTTTGTAGCTAAAATAGCCAAATTTGTATTATAAAAATGGTAAAAATAATTGATCATAAACAAATTGCAAAAGAAAAATGGAGAGAATCACAAAAGCAAATGCCAATATTAAATGAAATAGAAAAACAAGGAGTTATTAGTAACAGATTAAGGAGATATTGTAATCAACTGATTGTATTAAACGGTTTGTCTAATGAAGTAGAAGCCTATGCATTAGAAAACAATTTAGAAGCAGTTAATGAAAGTCTTTTAGAAATGAAGAAATTTTTAATGGGGATTCAATGCAACTATTTTGCAGATATGATCAAAAAACCTGAATTAGGAATTTTTTACAAAGAACTTTATGATTTTGCTTATAAAAAATATGAAGATACTATTAAAGGATTACATGAAATTATTGAGGGAGTAGCTATTTAACATGAAAAAACATTTTTCTAAATATTGGAAGGCAAGCAGACAGCCAAGAAAACAAGTAAAATACAGAGCTAATGCTCCGTTACATGTAAAACATAAGTTCATGTCTGCAAATTTAGACAAAGATTTAAGAAAAAAATATGGAAAAAGAAATTTCCCTTTGAGAAAAGGAGACTCTGTCAAAGTTTTAAGAGGAGAATTCAAAAAGAAAACAGGAAAAGTTGGATTAGTCGATTTAAAAAATTTAAGAATTGCAATAGATGGAGTTCAAAAAACAAAAAAAGATGGCAGCAAGATTAATGTTTGGTTTGATCCTTCAAACTTACAGATTAAAGAACTAAATCTTGATGATAAAAAAAGATTAGATTCTATTAATAATAAAGGCAAACAAGCAACTGAAAAATTAAATAAAACCGCGGAGAGAACAAAAAATGCACCTAAAAAGGAATAAAATCGGAAATTTTTGGCCAATACCAAGAAAAGGAAATAAATATTTAGCTGTAGCTAGCCATAATAAAAATGAATCAATACCACTATCGGTTATCTTAAGAGACATTTTAAAATTAGTTAAGAACAAGAAAGAACTAAAGAGAGTATTAAATGAGAAACAAATTCTGATTAATCATAAACAAATTAAGGAAACTAATTATCCTGTTGGTCTATTCGATATCTTAACAATAGGAAAAAAGAACTATAAGGTAGTTTTATCAGAAAATAAAAAAATGATTTTTCAAGAGATAGGAGATAAAGAGTCTGAAACTAAAATTTATAAGATTTTAGGTAGAAAAAAACTAAACAAAGGCAAAATCCAAGTGAATTTAATGCAAGGAAAAAATATTCTTAGTAATGAAAAAATGGAGACCGGAGATTCGGTTATACTAAATTTAAAAGATAATAAAATTGTTAAGATAATTCATTTAGAAAAAGGCAGAACTGCTTTTGCAGTAAAAGGAAAACATATTGGAAAATTTGGAAAAATTGTAGATATTATGGATAGGGGGGGTAAAAAAATTGTTAAGATCGAACATAAGGGAGAAAGAATAAATGTTTGGGCAAAAAATATAATTTTAATAGAATAAAATGGCAAATATACAAGAACCAACATCCAAAAGCTCGATGAGAGAAATTGAAATAGAAAAAATTATTTTAAATTGTGGTGGAATTGGTGAAAAATTAGACAGATCTGTAAAATTACTTGAGATGATTACTAAAAGAAAAGTTTCAAGAACAAAATCTAGAAAAAGAATTCCTGCATTCGGAATTGCTCCTGGAAAAGAGGCCGGTTGTAAAGTAACAATAAGGAATAGAGAAGAGATTAACAAACTTTTAAAAAGATTTTTTGCAGCAATTGGGGATAAAATAAATAAAAAGGTTATTACTAATAATCATTTCTCGTTGGGTATTCATGAATATATTGAGGTCCCAGGATTAGAGTATAATAGAGATATAGGAATACTCGGATTTGAAGTTGCTGTTGTTTTTAAGAGGAAAGGTAAAAGCGTTATGTATAAAAAAATAAGGAAAGGAAGATATCCAAAAAAACAAGATGTTAGTGGCGAAGAAATTATTGAATTTTTAAATAAAAACTTTGGGGCGGAGGTAGTCTAAACATGACAGCAAGTGATTGGAGAAAGGCATTGAAACAATTTAAGAAAAAACCTGCAATCAGAGATAAATACTTAAAACATAATAAACCAAAAGTAAGAACAACAGGTATTGCAACAAAAAAATGCGAGAGATGTGGAAGATTTGGAGCTATGATAAATAGATATGGAATTAATTTATGCAGGCACTGTTTTAGAGAAATCGCCGTGGAGATCGGATTTAAAAAATATAGTTAATGAAAAATGTCAATTCCATTTCACAATTCAAAAATAAATAAGAATAATACAAAATTATAAAATGTCACAAGATATTGTTGCCGACGGATTAAATGAAATAATGAATGCTAAGAAAGCTAGAAAATCAGAAGTAATCGTAGATAAAAATTCAAAATTATTAAGAAATGTTTTAGATATAGCAAAAGAAAGAGGCTATTTAACTTATAGTTTAGAGGGGAATAAGATTAAAGTTAATTTAAAGAACCTTAATGAGATCAAAGCTGTAAAACCCAGGTACACTGTTTCTGTTAACAGGATTAATAATTATGTTAGAAGATTTCTTCCTGCTAAAAACTTCGGGTTGTTGATTATTTCAACCAACCAGGGTTTAATGACTCATGAAGATGCTGAGGAAAAAAATATAGGAGGATGCTTAATAGCATACATATTCTAATGAAAAAAGAGTCTTTAGATAATAAAATTGGAAAAAATAAAAGGCCAGACCTAAAAGAAGAAATTAAAATACCTGAGGGGTTAACTGCGAGTATAGAAGACCATATATTAATAATAAAAAAGGGAGATAATGAATTAAAAAGAGAACTAAGTCCTTTAATACAGATAAAAGTCGAAGGAGATAAAATAATCTTAGAAAATAAAAAGGTTACTAAAAGGGAAAAAAGAATTTTGGGTACATTTGTTGCTCATATCAAGAATATAATAAAGGGATTAAATGAAAAATTTAAATATAGATTACAAGCAGTCTCTGTTCATTTCCCTATGACTCTTTCTATAGATAAAGAAAAAAATGAATTATTAGTAAAAAACTTTTTAGGAGAAAAAACAGACAGAAGAATAAAACTAGTTAATGGGGTTGATGTGAAAATAAACAAAGATATTATAGAAATTGAGTCATCAGACAAGGAATTAGCAGGCCAGTGTTCCGCAAATATAGAAAAAGGAACAAAGGTAAGAAATAGGGATAGAAGAATTTATCAGGATGGGATTTATATAATCGAAAAACCGGGGAGGGTTTTATTGTAAAGATAAATAAAATGGCAAAAAAACATAAATTTTTAGTTGAAGAATGGGTACATTATTCTAGATTAGGAAGGAGAAGGAAAAAATTATTGAAATATAGAAAGGCTAGAGGAAGAGATAATAAAGTTAGATTAAAAATGAAAGGGCATTTAAGAAATGTGGATATTGGGTTCAAAGGAGAAAAAAGCAAAAGAGGATTGATAAAAGGAAAAATTCCTGTTGTGATTTATAATATTAATGATTTAAAAAATCTTAAAGAAAAACAAATTGGGGTTGTTGGAAAAGTAGGGAATAAAAGAAGAATGGAAATAGCAGATTATAGTACAAAGAATAAAATTGAATTATTTAATCTTGATGCTAAAAAATTTCTTGAGAAAATTGAAGAAACCAGAAAGAAAGCAGCAGAAGAAAAAGCAAAATTACAGGAAAAAATAAGGGTAAAGGAAAAAAAGGAAGAGAAAAAACAAGAAAAAACAGAAGAAACCGAATCTCAAAAAACAAAAACAGATAGCGAGCCAGAGATTATAAATAAAAATGAAACAAAAAACAATGTGGAGGATAAAAAATGAATCTTGCTAAAAAGAAACAATTAGCTTCAGAAGTGCTTGGAGTTGGTAAAAATAAAATAAAATTTGCTAGCGACAAGCTTCCTGAAATTAAAGAGGCAATTACAAAACAAGATATAAGAGATTTATATAAAGAAGGATTCATTATAATAAAACCAGTTAATGGCAGAAGAATGAAAAAGAAAAGAAGAACAAGGATAGGTCCTGGAAAAATAAGGGTTAAGGTAAACAAGAGAAAGCAAGATTATATCAAGATAACGAGAAAATTAAGAAGATATTTAAAAGAATTAAAAAATCAAGGAAAAATAAATAGTGAGAATTATCTTGATTTAAGAAAAAAGATAAAAATGAGATATTTTAGAAGTAAAGCTTATTTAAAAGAATATTTAGCAACAATTGAAAATGTTAAAAAAGATGATATAAAGGCAGGAATCGAAACAAAACCAAAAAAACAGGCAAAGAAAAAGGAAAAAACTAAAACCAAGGAGGCAAAGAAATCATGAGATTAAATAAAAAAAGGAAAAGGCAGGGAAAAACAAATTATAATAAAAGATTAATTTTACTTAAAGGAAGATTGCCTAGGCTTGTAGTCAGAAAAACAAACAGATATGTTATAATCCAGATAGTTGAAAGTAAAAATGCTCAAGATAAAATAATTTATAGTTTTAATACAAGGGATTTGTTAAAATATAGCTGGCCTGAAAATAAAATGGGAAGTTTGAAATCCATAACTGCCTGTTATTTAGGGGGATTAGTATTAGGAAAAAAATTAAAAATGAAAAAATTAATTTTAGATACAGGATTGATCCCAAGTACAAAAGGTTCTAGAGTTTATGCTGTTGTTAAGGGAATTTCAGATTCAGGAGTAGAAATTAACTGTGACAAAAAGGTTTTTCCTGATGAAAAAAGAATTAAAGAACATGAAGGAATAGATTTTAATAAAATTCAGGAAAATATAGGAAAACCAATAGTTTCTAAAAAACAAAGCAAGGAGGGAGTTAAAAAATAAAATGACACAAGAAAAAATCAAAGAAAAAAGCGAATTTGGCATAGAGAAAGTAAGAGAAGAAAGAATAAAACAGCAACAGGCAGAAGAATTAAACAGATGGATTCCTAAAACAAAATTAGGAAAGTTAGTCAAAGAAGGAAAAGTAAAGAACATAGATGAAGCCCTAAAACAGAAGGTCTTAGAATCACAAATTATTGATTCATTATTAAAAATAAAATCAGATATTCTTAATATTGGCCAAGCAAAAGGTAAATTTGGTGGAGGCAAAAGAAGAGCTTGGAGACAAACACAGAAAAAAACCAAAGAAGGAAATATACCCACTTTTACATGCATGGTCGTTGTAGGTGATGAAGATGGTTATATTGGATTAGGAAGTGGAAAAGCAAAAGAAACTCTTCCTGCAAGAGCAAAGGCATTAAGAAAAGCTAAGCTAGGAATTATGAAGATTAAAAGAGGTTGTGCAAGTTTTGATTGTACTTGCGGGGAAAATCATACTGTTCCTTATATTGTAGAAGGAAAATCTGGAAGTTGCAAGGTAAAATTAATTCCTGCTCCTCAAGGGACTGGGTTGGTTGCAGGTGATGAATGCAAGAAAATATTAAAATTAGCTGGAATTAGAGATGTATACAGTGTAAGTGATGGACAAAAAAGAACAACAATTAATTTAGCAAAAGCATGCATGGAAGCTTTGAGCAAAACAATGGAGAAAATTTAAAATGGACGAAAGAAAATTTATAGGCTTTAAGAAACAAGAATTCGGAATAAAGGAGTATATAAAAAGAGATTTAGGAAAGGGAAAAATTAGCAGATTAGATATTGAGTATACTCCTATTGGAGAAAAGATAATTGTTTTAACAAGCAAGCCTGGATTGGTTATAGGCAAAAGAGGAGAAAAAATAGAGGAATTAACCGAGGTTTTGAAAAGAAGATTTAAACTTGAAAACCCTCATATTGAAATAAAAGAAATTGAAACTCCTTTATTTGATGCTCAGTTAGTCGCAGATGAAATTGCTATGGCCTTAGAAAGAATGGGTAATTTAAAATTTAAAGTAATTGCTTACAGAAAATTGCAGGAAATTATTCAGGCAGGGGCATTGGGATGTGAGATAAGGCTTTCTGGAAAACTCCCTAGTGAAAGGGCAAAAAGCTGGAGATTTGCGGAAGGTTATTTGAAAAAGGCAGGGGATTCTAGAAAAGAAGTTGACAGAGCTGAAACAACTGCAATTACAAAAACCGGGATGATTGGTGTAAAGGTGGCTATCATGAATCCAAAGGCTAAGATTTATGACAGAATTAATATTGATGAAACTTTATTAAATCAGATTAAACGGCCTCTTGAAAAAGAAGAGGAAAAAACTAAGAAAAAAAGATCAAAGAAAAACAAAGAGGAGATAGAAAAGGATAATAAGGAGGAAAAATTAAGTTAGATAAACTAAAAGTAATAAATAAAACGAAAAAATAAGAAGCAATCATCATTAAGCTTGATGAACAGAAGCTCAAATAAAAATCGTTTTACAGATTACTAATAAAAAACTATATTAAAAAATATCAATAATAAAAAACACTAAAACGCTATGCAAATAGAAGCTCAAGCGAATAAAAGTGCAACATTATTGACAGACAAAAACAAAAAATAACAAAATGGCAGTATTAAAATTTAAAGATGTTGAAAGACTTTCAAAAGATGAAAGAGAAGAGAAACTTAAAGAATTAAAAATGGAACTGATTAAAAATAAGGCTTCTGCTAAAACAAAAACAAATGTGAGAGAAATTAAAAAGGCAATTGCCAGAATATCAACATTCAACAGAGTAAATAAGTCTGTTGAGAAATAAACAAATGAATATATGCCCAAAGTGCGGATTGCCTTTACAAGCTTGTGTTTGTGAAGATATAGCAAGAGAAGAACAGAGAATACAAATCCGAACTGAAAAGAAAAGGTTCGGAAAGATGGTAACGCAGATATCCGGCATCCAAGGAATGGACTTAAAGCCTATTGCAAAGGGCCTGAAACATGAATTAGCATGCGGAGGGACAATAAAACAGAATGTAATAGAGCTTCAAGGAGACCATTCTAAAAATGTTAAGACAGCATTGATAAAACTTGGATTCCCTGAAAATTCAATAGAAGCTTAAGATTAAGGCAAAACAATATTGGAATAGAAAATAAATGTAGGGATAAAAACCTAAAATGGAAGATATAAAACGAATAAGTAATAAGAAATTGCCAAATAAAACATTGAGCGAGAACAAGACTAGCCCAGGCTCTAAAAAATCAAATATTATTGACAATGAAAAAAACAAGTTAATAGTTATTATTAGAATTTCAGGAATGGTTAAAGTTAATAAATTTGTAGAAGATACTTTGTACAGAATGAGGTTAAGAAGAAAATATTCTTGTGTTGTAGTAAAACCTACAAAAAATATTTTAGGAATGTTAGAAAAAGTAAGGCATTATGTTTCTTATGGTGAAATTAACAAAGAAACTTATGAAAAATTGTTGAAGGAAAGGGGAAAGAAAGTAGACGGTGAATTAAAACCCTTTTTTAGGCTTCATCCTCCAAGAGGGGGATTAAAAAACTCAAAAGAACCTTTTCCTAAAGGGGTTTTAGGGTATAATAAAGAAATAAATGAATTAGTTGAAAGGATGTTGTAAAATGGCATTTAAAACAAAGAAAAGGAAGAAGGCAGGAAGATTCAGAGGCAGGAATAGTCATGGGCATGGCTCAAGAAAAAAATGGAGAAGTAGCGGAGAACAGGGAGGATTTGGCATGGCTGGAACAGGAAAAAGAGCAGACCATAAAAAATCACTTATAATAAAATTATATGGAAATAAATATTTTGGAAAACAAGGAATTACAAGCAAAGGAACTGCAAAAGATAAGTCTAAATTTATTAATTTAAGAGATATAGAAAAGAATATTGAAAAATACAAAAATAAGAATAATGAAATTGAACTAAAGGAATATAAAATATTAGGAGAGGGGGAAATTACAGAAGCATTAACAATAAAAGCAAGAGGATTTACTAAATCAGCAAAAGATAAAATAGAAAAAGCAGGTGGAAAAGTTATTTTAACAAAAGTTTACAAAGATGTTAATAAAAAAGAGAAAGAAGCTATTGAAAAAGTAAAAGCTAAATAAAGTTAGATATCACTAAAATAAAAAACAACAAAATGGAATTTAGAGAGATATTAAAGAATTTGCCTGAAGTAAAAGGGCCTACTGAAAAAAAATTAAGTTTTAATATCAAACTTAAATGGACATTAATAATTCTTATTGCATTTTTTGTTATGGCAAATATTTCTCTTTATGGTCTAGCTGAAAATGCATTGTCTAGATTTGAATATTTAGCAATTATAATGGGTACTGATTTTGGTTCTATTATTAGTTTAGGTATTGGGCCTATTGTAATGGCTTCTATTATATTACAATTGCTTGTTGGAAGTAAGATCTTAGATATTGATTTAACAAACCCAGAAGGAAAAAAGTTTTTTCAAGGATTACAAAAATTACTTGTATTCTTTTTTATAATATTTGAGGCAACTGTTTATGTTGTAATGAAAGGGCTTGCCCCAAATACTTTATTAGGCAGTTATGGACCAACCATACTAATAGTTCAGTTATGCCTCGGAGGATTGGCTGTCTTGTTCATGGATGAGATATGCCACAAATGGGGATTTGGTTCAGGAGTTAGTTTGTTTATAGCAGCAGGAGTAGGTTGGAGATTGATTGCTGCTGCTTTTGGATTTTTAGGACCTCAAGGAACTTTTCAGGCAAGTGGTAAAATAATTGCATTAATAATAAGTTTAATGAATGCAGATTCTCAAGGAACAATGCTTGCTATGGCTACAATTCTCTCCACAATTATATTATTTTTAATTATTGTCTGGGCTCAGTCATTAAAAATTGAGATTCCTCTTTCATATGATAGATTAAGAGGATATACAATGAAATGGCCATTACAATTTTTCTACGCAAGCAATATCCCTGTTATTTTAACAGCTGCTTTGATTGCAAATTTTCAATTGTTTGGTGGGTTATTGCAGAATTGGCTAGGACATCCCACCTTTTTAGGGAATGTTGTTAATGGACAGGCTGTTTCAGGATTTTTGTATTGGATTTCAAGTACTGATATTGTTAATGCAATAATTACTGGAAGCTGGCAATGGAAATTGTTAGGACAAACTTCTGTTCATATATTATTTTATATGACTATTTCTGCAGTTTTTTCTGTGTTCTGGGTAAAAACAGCCGGAATGGATGCAAGTAATCAAGCCCAGAATATTTTAAAATCTGGATTGCAGATTCCTGGTTTTAGAAAAGATGAAAGAATTTTAGAATCTGTATTATCAAGATATGTCCTGCCTTTAACTGTTATGGGAGGTTTGGCTATTGGACTATTAGCTGCTGCTGCAGATGTTTTAGGGGCCTTGGTTGGAGGAACTGCGTTATTACTTGGGATTATGATTATATTCCAATTCTATCGGAGAATAGTTGAACAACACCAAATGGATATGAATCCTGCTCTAAAGAAAATGATGGGGGCTTAATGTTAAGTAAACCTTAATACTTAACATACAATTCCGCAGGATAAGCTTTGACTCCTCGATGATATCTTTTTTCATTGAACCAATTAATCCAACTTCCTATTTCT
>Ga0209541_10010081_pt1 | contig 15159 bp, 19 predicted proteins | sample RifCSPlowO2_01_FD_184027 | JGI IMG/M metagenome (GOLD analysis project Ga0209541, IMG submission 184027) | Groundwater microbial communities from Rifle, Colorado - Rifle CSP2_plank lowO2_0.1 (SPAdes) (version 2) | ecosystem: Environmental > Aquatic > Deep subsurface > Groundwater | place...
ATCCAGTCCAGACGGATATCGCTCTTCTAAAGCCCGACCTGTTGCTTCGTCTCCCGCAGCATTCTCTTCCGCAACTTTCGGCGCTTGAGGAGCACAGGCACTGAGCACGAAGAGAAGAAAGATTACAAGCATACAACAACCGATAATCATTATTCTGATTCTGCTTATTTTCTTCATGGTTTAACCTTTCGCACAAATTCCTGCCAGTATTGCTGCGCTTGGACAATGGCGGCGATGCGTTCCTGCTTGCTTTGCGCAGCATTAAATGCGAGCTTGCTTTGCTCCATCTGTATCACGAAATCAGCAACAGCATCTTCCGTCACTTTTCTCGCTTCAAGCAGCTCTTCCGCTTCTTCTTCCAGATTATATAAGCGCAGTTTGATGAGGGTGTACACATCTTGCCGCAGTTTATCATGGCAGGCCTGATCCTCTCCACAAGCTGCTTTCTGGGATCGCACATCCAGTACGCCCACTTTCTGCCGCAGGCAGGCTATTCGTGAGGGCTTTTCCTGCTCCCAGCACTCCTGCACTTTTTGATAGAGTTCTACGCATTGCCCCTGATTTTTCCATGATTTACATTCTTCGGGAAAGAAGTTTTCGTATTCAGCGCGCTGCTCTTCCCGCAAGCGCAGCCGGCAGCGCACGCGATCTTCTAAGTCGAGATAGCCGCCGCACTTGAATTCTTTGCCGGATTGCTCTTCTGCTTTGGCTGTTGCTTCTTCAGGGGCTGTGCAGGCGAGCTTGGCATACACATACTGCAGCCCCACGCATCGCGGCAAAGATACTTGCACTTCATCGACGCTCAGGGGAGTACCCGCTTTTATGGCGTAGGAGTTCCCGCTGCTTTTCTGGAATGACAGGTTCTTCAGTTCCGTCGAATACGAGCCTTGGCTGTACGTAAGCTTTTTGCTGTTTGATAAAGAGAAGTCCACTTTCAGGTTGTCGGTGAAAGCATTTTCCAAAAGAAATGTAACATCGCCATTTTCTCGGCAGTCCTGGAGTTGGAGTCTGACTAGAGTACAACTAAAGACGAGGCCGGGACATTCCACAGACTTCTTGCCATATTGCGGATCATCGATCTGATAGGTTCCTGCTTCCCGGATGATCGCCTCTTCAGATGTAAATTTAGTGTCAGCCCACATGCCGGGCAAAGTGATTTCAACCCCGTCTTTCACACGGGTAAAGACGACTTTTTCTAATGCTGTTCCCCGGGTGAAGCTGATTTTTCCTGAATCATCGCACGTTAAATCGGCATAGGGGGAAATGCTTCCACCGCCTCCAGAGCCACCGCCACCTCCTCCTCCGCCACCACCGCCGCCTCCGGCAGCCAGGATGAAGCTGGCACTCAGGAGGGTGAGAACAATATAAACAACTGCTCGTAGAGAAAACCTCTTTTTTCCATAATAGGACAAGATAAATAACAGAAGTTTAAAAACTTTCTTTTTTTGAGTGCTCCGTTATGCACTTTGCGGTTCAATTACAATTTTGTTTCCCAGCGTTGTTATCGTTATCTCTACGGATTCGTTTAGCTCCAGCTGTCTTTCTATGTCAGAAGGGATTCTAAAGATTAATCCGCCCCCACTCTTGGATAAGTGCCGATATAGTTTTAAGGGTTCTGGCCAGACGCCGAGCTTTTTTGCTACCTCGATGGTTTTTTTAGTTTCCGGATCATAAGGAAATTCTTCTTGGCATTGGCCACAGCGCTCCCCTTTGACAATAAACACATAGCCACTAATCTCTAGCGTAATGTCCTCTGCTGCTGCCAGAGTTCTTTTTTCGCAAACGGGGCACTTTCTCATGTTCCTTCTGCTCCTGTTATGATGAAGAGCTCTTTGTATGCTTCGTCTTTAATGAAAATGAACTTCCGGCTTTTCCCCCGATGCCGCACATAGGCTTCATATTTCTGTTTTCCAACATGCTCCGTTTTATACGCATTTCCCAACGCGCTTCGTACCGTGCTCATATCATATTCCCACTTCCGCATCCACGTGAGGATAAAGTGTTTGCTGGGCCGGATTTTATACCTTCCGTAATCCATATCATTTTCACTCTTTAATGTGATAATTATGTTATATTTAAGCTTTTTGTATCCTCGGCGCATATCTTTTTATATCTCTCTGGCTTTCTTTCTCTCATGGAGAGAAACAAGAGCGAACCAAAGAGAAGCTTGGACAAGCACCGTTTGCACCTGTGGCAAGGGATTTTCTTTGTGGCGGTGCTGCTGCTCAGCGTTGCGCTCTTTATCGTTTTCACATCTCGTGATGATTCCGAACAAGAGCAGTTCGCCGCAGGAAAAGCCGGAACAGCAGAAACGGGAACAGCACCTGCTCCCGCGCCGTCCACTGATTTCCCATCCACGGAAGAAGGCACGTTCAGCGCCTGGGTGCGGGAGCAGTATTACAAAGAACAGCTGGATCCGATGGTGGTGTTTTTTGTTTCTGAAAAGATTTCCGGCTTATCGCTTGTCTATTATCCGGAAGAGCAGAAACTGGTAGCCGGAACCCCGCCGCTCATTGCCGACGGTGTCCGTTTCTTCGACGGGCAGGCGCACCATTTAGCATACTCGTTCAAGAAAGATGGCGAGCAGCGGCTGTATTACGATGGGAAATTGGTTGGGGTTTCTTCTTTTGTACCGAAAGAGAAAAATTCCTTAACTGGCCTGGTCACGGGAGCGCCGGAGAATTTTGTGTCAGAAGCGCTGTATGGGGTGGAGATAGAGTAATGTTTTTCTGAATTGCCAAGTCGATTGTTGACCCCCCTCACAAAAAGCTCCCTAATCCCTTCTGGCTGCTCTCAGCAAACAGCTCTTCTTCTTTATAGCCGAGCACCGCAAAGATGCTTGCTACCGCTGGAATAAGCTGGTGGGTTATGTAATATGTTGGATCGTAGTGGCCCTCGAGAACATCGCTGGGAATCCTGGCCCGATCTCGCACTAAGCCGGTGCCTTTGACAATGATGTATTCAATAATAGTTCCCGGGCCTATCTTCTCGCCGCGCTTGCGGAGCTGCCAGCCAATAGCGACGTGGGGTGCCAAAGCGCTGTACTGCGACAATTCTCGGCTAATCTGGGTCCTGATGAGCACTTTCTGGAGCGGAACTTTTCCCTGCTTGAGCTCTTTGACGGTTTCTTTGACGTACAAAACGGCTTCGTCCACTTTCTTTTCCAGCACGAGCCGGAGCACTTTCTCCTGCACCTCTTTAGCGATGGGGCTCCAGTTTCTCCTGACGGTCTCGAAGCCGGTGATTTTCAGCTTGCCTTTGTCCGAGAGGAGTGCGTACTTCTTCTTGGCGCCTTTTTCCCGCCCTTTTATCGCCACAAAAATACCAGAGGGATAGAGGCCTTCGCATTCCAGCTCCATCTGTTCGGGAAGAGTGGAATTCACTTCTCGCATGAAGTGCAGGGCGTCATCCACGCTCTGTTCTCCGAGCACTATGAAACAGGAATCCGTATCCGCATAGATAACACCAAACCCTTCTTCCCGCGCTTTTCCGATAGTGCTCTTAATGTAATTCCGGGCATATGCTGTTGTAGCGTCCGCACACTCTTTGCAGTACCAGCGCGCGCCAAAGAAGCCCAGGTAGCCATAGAAAGAATTCGCAAGCAGCTTTAGTGCATAGGAACGGGACTCTAATAGTCCGGCATCCTCTCCCGCCGCTTTCTTTTCTTTGAGGAATTTTTTGATCTCCGCCCGGCGGCTGACAATATCATTCAACACCGTCGGCAGGAATTTCTTCTCTTTCCCGCAGAACCAGTATTCCGGCCGTTCCGGAACCCGGGCTTCTTCCTGGCTTTTACAGCAGCTGCAGCGGAATCCTTCCGGCCCGATGTTATGCGCGGTGATGATAGAAGGGTACAGGGAACGGAAATCAAAGACAGCAATGTTTTCGTACAATCCGGGCGTGGGCTCGTAGACAAAAGCGCCCTGCACATGCTCGTCCATGCGCTGCTCTAATTCATAGCGGGGCGGCTTGTTTGGTGCGAGAACGTTGAACTCCATAGCTCGTTTCAGGATATAATTTTCTACCAATCTGCTGAAGCGCATCCGGATGACGTCGTTCGTCGGCAGGCCGATGAGCTTGGTGAATTCCAGCATATCCGGCAGCAATTTCTGGCACAGCTGCAGCGTCAGATTGGCATCATGCAGATTGTAGGCACAGAATTCAGCAAGTTTCTCTGGCTCGTTATTCCAGACGTTTGCCAGATTATCTAAGTTAACGACGTGCTTTTTATGGCCGAGCAGCTCGCTGGCCACGGCATCCAGCGAATACGTGTCCGTTTTCAGGTTTTTGCCAAAGATATATTTGACAAACTTCAGCATATCGAGATGCAGCAGCCCTTTGAGGCGGGATTCGCCATCACGGAAATTTGCTGCAGTAAGAATAGGAGAGCCGTCCAAGCTGAGAGCAAAAGGAACGTTGAGCTTCTCTGCTCTGATTTTCAGATAGGGGAGATCAAAGCCGTCGCTGAAATAGCCGGTCAGGATGTCGGGCTCATAAGAGCTGATAATCTCCCGGCAGCGGTGCAATAACGCAGCTTCGTCTTTCACATGCTGGACGAATGGCAGCGTGTGGGGGAAAGTCTTCCACGTGATGACTTTCTGGAAAGCAGCGTTGTTCTCATCAATCCCGGAGAAAGCAATCATGAGGATGGGATTTTTGTATGGATCAATTTCCTTCTTTTCGGCATAGGTTTCAATATCGAGCGCTAAGATTTTCCAGTGGTGTAACAAGTCTGGGCTGATGCTCCGAATCTTTTCTGCCCGGAACGCCGGAACGCGTAAAGAAGGCTCGTCAGCAAACTCGCCTTCCACTTCAACGAGTGTTGCGGGCAGGATGCCCGTGTCCCGCAAATAGCGATGGACGAAGAGGATATCTTTCTCGTAGCACGCCAGGCCCCACGACTGCAGCTCTTCGGCAATCAGAGGAACGGCTTTTGGATAGTTGACAAAAATCTTCCAGAATGTCTGCTTCTTGCCGACCAATTCTTTTTCAACTTCTTCCCAGCGGATGATGCGGGCGGGCTCTTCGTTTCCTCCGGCGATGCTGAGCTGCTTCAGCTTTTTTTCGACTACCGCTTTATCAGCATCATGGACTTTGGCATAAAAGAACGGCTCATGGGCATGCAGCACGCAGACTTTGGTGCCATTCTCCTGCTTTCCGTAGAGATAGGCGATGGTTTTATCCTGCTGCCGTTTATAGTCGAAATCGTAGGGGTAAAAGCGGAGTTTCATGAAGGCTTTCGAAGAAGGTTCTTATTTAAAGATTATGGGGGGAAAAAGGGGAAGCGCGTTTAATCTTTCCGGTAGGGATGAGGTTTCTGATCATGGACGCGGATGCCGGATTTTTCATCTTCGAACGGAATTATTTCGCCGATGATTTTTCCTCGGGGGGGAAGAACTAAATCTCCGGTTATTACTTGGTTTCTTAGTTGTAAGTCAATATTATTTTGGCTGAGATATTTTGTAGCGATATGATCCGCAAAAGTCTCATGCGATGGCATGTTCCCGAGTATGCTTCTCTCCCCAAAGTAGCGTTCTGCAATTCTATCTCCAAATTGATACATTTGCAGTAAAACTTCCATCTCTGTGATATAGGCTGCTGTTAGCATTATTTGACACCCCCTAAAATAATTATCTCACACAAGAGCTTTGGTTCTTTATAAACTTTCTCACGGTATCCTTCTTAACGCCTTCAGCCGGTAATCCTCTTTCGTAATCGTCACTTCTTCTTTCTTCGGCTCTTCCTTCTTGAATTTCTGCTGGAGGAGCTGGTCGCTGGCTTCTTTGAGCTGTGCAGCAGTAATGTCTAGATCATCATCACCCAGAGTTTGCGGCGTCCAGTTCAGCTTCAGCCCGTCACCCTCGCGGCGCGGGATGACTTCAACGGCGAAGTGCGGCACTTTCTGCCCGGCGCCTATGCCATTCTGCACGAGAATGTTCGTTCCCTGCGCGCCGAGCTGCTCGAAGAGGATGGTGCTGGCTTTGTTCGCCGTACTAGCCGCTGCAGCAAGCAGCTCTTCTGGCACCATTTCCAGGATCGTGCAATGCTCTTTCGGCAGCACTGTCAGCTGGCCCGGAATCAAAGCGACATCTTTCGCAACGACTAAGAGCTGCTCGCCGTCGTGAAGGATTTCCGCGTTTCCTTCTCCCCCAACGAAAGTACAGTACTCGCAGGATTTTTTGTCTGTCATTTTTCAGCTTCTTCTACCGAAACAGTTCAGCAATTTCTTCGAGATCGATATGCTCTCCATTATGTTCGGAAAGTTCTGGCTGCTTTTTCCGGCGCTTCTTTTGCGCCTCTTCCTCATCAGTCTTTGATGATTCTTCAGCAACAGATTTTTCTGGTGTTTTCTTTGCCATCTTTTTTTCACCTCTCGGCTTTTTCTCTGTTTTCTTAGGCTTCTTTTCTTCGTGTTCCGTTATCTCTTCTACCGCTTTCCGTTGTTCCGGCTCTTCTTCTGTTGATGCTTCTTTTTCTTCCACTTCTTCTCTGCTTTCTTCCTCCTCTTGCTCTTGGAGAGGGATTTCTGCTTCTGCTGCCGGCTCTGGCAGTTTCCCTTTCTTAGACGGTTTTTCTTCTTTTTTGGCGCTCGATTCTCCTTTCTGCGTCCCGCCCAGCGCCCGCTGCAGCGGCTCCTGCAGGGCGGCCTGCACTTTCTGGAGGAGGTTTTTGGGAAGCACTTTCTCTTCTGGAGCGAACAGGCCATCACCTTCTTTTCGGGGGATGAGATGGAGCATGACATGCTGGGCCTGCTGCCCTGCTATCGGGCCGTTGGCGATGAACAACGTCGTTCCGTCCGAGCGTAAAGATTGCAGGGCCACTTGCGAAAGATGCTTCGCCACCGAAAACAGATGGGCGATCTCTTTCTCCGGCACTTGGGGCAGGATGGCATAATGTTCTTTCGGCAGAATCAGGATGTGCCCTTTGGCCGCTGGCCGGATGTCCAGAACGGCCAGGGAGCTTTCGTCGTCATACACTTTTCTGGAAGGAATCTTGCCGGTGATGATGTTGCAGAAAATGCAGTTCTGCTTCTGGAACTCCCGCAGCTCTTCGGGGGACATATTTTTTAGCTTCTCTTCGAGCTGCTTGCGCTGTTCTTCCGTCATTTGCTGCATGGGGAGAAAGAGAGATAGAAAGTTTATAAACGTAATGGGAGAGAAGGGTTGTCGGGATATTTGTAACCGGAAGGGAGAAGAAAAGGGTTCTTCTTTTTCGGCGTTATGGGGGCGTTCCTGGCCGCAATTTCCCTTTTTTAAGAGCGTCAATTACTTTTTCTATTTGCTGGGGGTTCACATCCCCAAAGCGGGTCTGCGGCTGTGCCTGCTTATTCTCCTGGGCGCTTTGCAGCATGGAAGCAACGAACTGCTGCGTGGTGTCCTGATTTTGTTGCGCGGCTTTTTTGCGGAGCATGCCGGTGAGAAAGAAGAAAGGTTATTTAAGGTTTGTTGTGGTCTGAAAATATTTTCATTTTTTGGTCTAAGCTCTCTCCAGAAACTCCTTCACGTTCCTAAAATCAATTTTCACAAACTTCTCGAAATCCAGCTTTTTCTCTCGCAGCTTTTTCAAGGCATCCTGCACGTGGGTGCTGCCTTTCGGCACCGGGAATCCTGCCCAGGCGCTCAGCTGATTGAGCTGCTGCAAGGCTGCCGCCCGTGCCAGAATGGATGCAGCGGCCACTTCCACATATTTGCTTTCCGCTTTTTCTGTTGCCAGATCGCCCACCGCACAGCCGGGATATTTGTCGACAATATGCTTTCCAGGCGCTAAATGCTGCGCTGCACTCGCATGCAGTTTGTTGAGCAGGTGCGTGACGCCATGCTGCTGGTTGTATTCTTCGGGAAGCAGGCTCTGCACTTCACAGGGCGCCAGATGTTTGATCTGTTCGGCCAGAGGGAGAATCTCTTCGTCGCGGAGCGTCTTGCTGTCGGCAACGCCCAGCTCTGCCAGTTTTTCACGGATAGCTTTATCGGCTTTTACTGCTGCAACAACGATGCCGCCAAAGGTGTCCCCTTTCAGCGATTCATCGCTGCCGATGACCCAACCGGTCTCTTTGTTGAAAGAAGGTGCGGATTTTTCTTCACCGATATGGAGAGCGGAAAGCTGTTTGGCAGCTTTCTCGATGGCATCGGCTTTTCCTTGCAGCAGCAGCGTTCCCGTCGCATAGAGGATGGCAGTAACGCCGTTCTTGGACAGCCGGAGCTCTTCGTACAATGTTCTGGGCTCTTCTTTTTTGAAGCCTTGCTTCAGCAGCTTTTCTCCTGCCTCTTTTTTGACGTCGATAAAGACGGCCATAGAGAGCGTTATCTCTTTAGGATTTAAAAAGGTGTTGGGAGGGCTTTATAGCTGGTTAGAAGAAAAGGAAAAAAAAGAAGAGCCCAGAAGCGTATGAAAGCGCTTTACAAAGCCAAAGGCTACTCAGACGATTGGATTGAAAAGCGAGTCCGAGGCCTCGCTATTCGCGATGAACTAACGGACGAATGGAAAAAGAGAGGGGTCGGCACGGAGCGCGAATATGTGATTCTCACCGCGGAGATCTCCAAAGCCACTTTCGGCATGACCCCCAGCGAATATAAACAGTTCAAAGGCCTGAAGCGGGAAAATCTCCGTGACCACATGAACGACTTGGAATTGATATTCTCCATGCTTGGTGAAAAAGTAACGACAGAAATTACCAAGACTAAAGATGCGCAAGGGTTTGGGAGAACAAGACAGCAGCAAAAGAAGGCGGTGAAGTTGCCGGAAATGCCTGGAAAGATGCAGAGAAACGGATAGGAAAACCGATCGTTTCACCAGAAAATTATCTTCGGGTAGCTGAGAAGAAGAAGTTGTTGGAATAAAGAGTTGCTTGCCCCTAAAACTCCGTCAAGCTCTTCTGCTTTTTTTCTTCTTCCACATTCTTGTAGGACTTCCAGCTTTTGCGGAAGAGATGCGCGTATTGTTCGTGGTGATTCTTCAGGAAGTCCTGCGTCTTGGGATCGGTGAGATACCCGGAGCCAAAGTCGATGCCGATATCCGCTTTTATTTTATCAATGGTTCGGTCGCGGATGACTTTGGCAATGATGGATGCTGCACCAACAACCAGATAATTCACATCCGCTTTATGCTCTGCTTTTAATTCCGCCTGCTTCCGGACGCCTTCGCTGAGGCGCTGCAGCACGTACTCCCGGTACGCGGCCGTATTGGGGCTGGGGCAGTCGAGAATGATGAGGTCCGGTTGCAGTTCTGAGACTAACCGGGCAGACGTTTCCGCTTCCAGCCAGTTGAGGTTGGTCTCTTCTGCATTTACCGAGAGGTCAATGGCATCTGGCTCGATGACTTCAATGCGGAAATCGTGGACGATTTCCCGGAGTCTATCGAACAGCTCTTCGCGCACTTGAGAACTCAACAATTTGCTGTCTTTGACGCCCAGCCATTCCAGCTTCTTGATGTCTTCTTCCTTGAAAGCTAAAGCCGCGAGAACCAGCGGACCGAGCACGGGGCCCCTTCCCGCTTCATCCACACCGACGATGATGCGTTGTTTAGGTTCCATAAACTAGTTGTGGGAATGAGAATAAGCCAGAAAGTCCTTAACTCTGTTGTTCATGTTGTGCAATCTTAAAAAGTTCCAAGTGCTCTCTGATATTTTTCTATCACCATTCACTCTTCTGTTCCTCTCTTCTCTTAGTCATTAGGCTGACGTAATCACCATCTAACCGATACAGTCTTCGAGCTTGTTCCTCTTCCTCGCGAGACCAGCCTCGGGACACCTCTGGTCGATAATTATACCCCACTCTCTTTTCTAATTGCGTTTTAGCAGCTTCTATAAGCATCTCTAAACCAACTGTTTTTAGAGTGCCGTTAAAATAAGCGACTGTTTTTTTAACGGGCTCTTCGTGTCCCTCAAATTTTAGATTATAGTTATGAGAACAAGCAACAACATTATCATGGAAAACACAGGAAACCATTTTTCCATCTATAACAAAAACAGCCCTATCAACAAAGTCACGAACTCCAGTGATCACACGGTCAGTAACTTCTGCTGGCGCACGCCTGTAAAATTCCATAATCGATGGGTGTAGAAGATATCTCACTACGTTATCCGAGAAATCTTTCAATTCTTCAAACTGCTCTTTCAGTTCTTGAGCGCCATATTCTTGTTCATACCACTTTTTTTTCATCTTCCCACCTCACAACCCAAAGGCATCCGTGAACTCGCGAATGCGCCGAAATTCTGCCAGAAAAGTCAACCCTTTGTCCGTGATGCGAATAGTTTTGTTCGGCGCTTTTTTCTTCCGGACAATCTGCTCTTCAATAAGCACCAGCTCTTTCCCAATGAGCTCTTCGAGATAGTTGTTTAACAGCTTGTGGGAAAGGTTGGATTTGTACATGAGATGGGTGGGCTTGATGATCCCTCCTTTGTTCTGGATAGAAGAAAGGATGTCAAAGACCAGTTCCAATCGTGAGCGTCGGGCTGCCATGGTTTGTTGTTTTCGGTATTCTTATGATTCGTGGTTATGTGTTGCTTTTTCTTTCGTTCATTTCCTTTACCGTCGGATAACCGTACTATACACATATAAGAGGAGCAAGAAGCCCGCTAGCTGGAACAGCTCTCCGATGACGTATAGGCCGTTCTGCAAAAAGACAAAGACAAAAAACAAGTTGCCGAGCAGGATGAGCAGGAAGGCTAGCATGACCAGCAGCGAATTGGTTTTCTTGGGAAGATTGAGGGCATGCTTATAGTAATTTAACACGATGAGTGCCAAAAGCACGGAGCTCGTCAGATAAAAGACAAAATACTTGAAATTAGCGACGATGCTGATGAGCAGGATTAAGTAGATAAATAGCGCCATCTGCGTCACTTCATGGAATTTGTGCAGTCTGGCCCGTGATTTCTGCGAGATGAAGAACAGCAGCAGCCAGGCGCCCAGCATCGGGATCATGTGCAGCAGGAAGCCGCTTCTGTACCAGAGGTAAGAGAACTTTAATCCTGCTCCCGCTACCGGCCGGAGCACATCAGCGGCAACATCGCGCACCGGCGTGAAGTAGAGAATGGAACTCGTTCCTGCTTTCACTAACAAGCCCAGTGCTACGAGAATGAATGCCAGCGAGAAATACGCAAAGCGGTTTTCCTTGTGCAGGCGATAGATGCGCCAGCTGAACAAGGCAATGAACAAGGCAACAATGAAGCCAAAACTTTCAATGACGATATCCCACCCATTAAACCACCCTGGCGTACTAAACAAGCGATACATGCAAAACCACTCCTCCTCTTCAGTAAGATTGTATATTTTTCTCTAATTTTACTTTCAAGTAGCAAACCCCTATCGTTACTTTAAAAACTTTATGGATGAGTTTTCGGAATTTGCCTCAAGACTGCTGGTTCCCTGCACTTATAAAGGCGCTTTCTTTCTCTTGTTATCAGAGGTGATGCGCATGAGCGAAAGGCAGCGATTGCAACGATTTGTCAAGAGCTTAACGACGGACGAATTGGTCTATCTCCTCTATCAGCGTCATTTCATCAAACACCCAAAAACCCTCTTTCCGGCCCGCTACGGGCCGGTTTTTGATCTTTGTTTTCTGAAAAATATCCGAAACATTTAACAGTGTGTTGAATCGCAGCACGTTCATGATGCTAAAAGATAATCCTTCCCGGTGGCAAGAGCTGTATGCGAGCAATGATACTCGCTCTTTCTCCGGCTATGGTTTTGGGAACGTCGAAACGATCGCTTTGTCCATCCATGACCCCCCACCTGTTCTTCGTGATTTTCGGAGTTGTGTCGAAGATTTCTGGGGAGAATTTATCGCCGGAAAAACTGGTTTTACAAATGAACAAAAATATGCAGCTAAAGGTTTTGATTATGCCTATGGGGGTTCAACCCTAACCCTGAACGTCTTCCTTACTGATTATGCCACAGTTCGTTTTAAAAATAGCCGTAGTGCAGCGTATGAAAAGAAGCTAACTAACCCGCAACGACAATTTCTGGATACATTCTTAACACTTGGTGTTGGCGCATATCTGCACATGGGCGAGGAAGTACTTCTGGGCAGATGTCAGGGAGACGTAAAAAAAGACTTGCTGGAAAATGTTCCTCAAGGGATGGTTGATCCGGATACAGATTACACCTCTATTTCTTCTGCCTTTGCCCGCGAGCTTTCGGAGGAAACGGGGCTTTCTCTTACGGCTTTAGAGAACTGTCGTCCAACCCATATCAATGTGGGGAGAACGTTTGGTGACTTTACTATTATCTATCAAGGCGAAGTTCTTCCAACCTGGAAAAAGCTGGTGCGCTCGCAGGAACATACAGAATTATGGTGGATGAAAGAGGATACTTTGCGCTGGATGGTGCAAGAGCCGCCTTTGATATTTAACCCTGTTACCGTGGCACTGGTCGAGGCTTTGGAACAATGAAAACCTATCGTGCCGTCATCTTCGATTGTGGAAGAGTTTTTCTCCACGATCCGGACTTGGAAGTAACGCTTCAGGATATTGCTGATTCATGCCAGCTTGCTTATGAGCAAACAGAAGAAATCGTCAACGACCTGCTTCCCGATTTTCAGACGGGAAAAAGTAATGAAGAGGAATTCTGGGAAAGCTTTAGAGAGAGAACTGAGCTTTCCGAGCTTCCCGCAAACTATCACGATTTGTGGACGCGCAAGTATTTGGAATTATCAAGAATTGATTACGATGTTCTTTCTCTCGTCAAAGAGCTCCATCGCCTCGGCTATAAAACTCCCGTCCTCTCGAATACGATTCCTCCGCACGTGCGGGTGAATCATGATCGCCATCTTTTTGCTCTCTTTGAACCAAAAATCTTCGCGTTGGAACGAACCGGCGTTGCGGCGGCGGAAGCCATTTTTGTTGATGATGTGCCTCGCTATGTAGCTGCAGCTCAGGAAGTGGGGGTAGAGGGCATTCTGTTTCAGAATGTGCAGCAGTTACGGGAAGAATTGGAAGAACGGCGGGTTATTGGGTAGGGGGTTTGAATAATCGCTGTTAAACTCTCCGAACTTTGTGAGGATTGAATTTTAGTGCAACGATGCCGAAAGCAAAAATTTAAAGTAAGTGGGCGAGCGTTTTTTAGGGCAGGCATATTTTCTTTGGAGTAGTAGCGCATCAGAGATATTTATAAAGACTAATAAAATACTAAATCATATGGAAGGGAAATTATTTAGAATTAAAGTAACGCAAGCGGAAATGTATGATTTAGGAAATATAAGTAATATTGACCATCATGTTCTTTATGATTCTGGTGCGGGGGTTGCAGTAGATATTACTGCAGAAGTAAAACAAGCACCATTACTTTCTGAAGTGCGACCATATAAAGTTGTTTCAGGTACAAGTGTTCTTGAGGCTTATCTATCTGGAGCGGAAAAACCTATAAAAAATTGGCAGGAAGCAGGTAATATCCCTTGCATCACGGGTTTTGAAGCGGAAGAATTAGTCGGGGAACAATACAATCCAGTTAGACAAACAATAGTTAAATTAAGAGATGCTCAAAAAGCACTTGACGATAGAGTCGCAGAAATGAGAAACTATTGTTTGTCTGCAAATCTTGTAAAGCCTCAAGAAGAAGTTAGAAGACAACTATAGACCCCTATCCTTTATATTAATTCTTCAAAAACGAAGTTTTTTACTATATTTTAGCGAGCCCACTTATTGAGTTGAATCGGGATTATTCAACCCTTTCGTTAAAGAATTTTTTCTTTTCACTCCAGCGGCACGCCGCTCCACATAGTCCAGTCTTCTGACGGCGAATACCCGCCGAACACGAAGTACGGCGGCTGGTGCTGGCCAAAGTAGCTGTAGCCGACGTCTTCCCAGCTGCGCTTTCCAAAGCCGCTTCCATACACCGGCGAGCCAAAATGCCGCCAGGCTTTCAGCAGTGTATGGGTGCCGGAAACATCCATCGTGAAGTCTGCACCCGGCTCGACGACAATATCGCCTTTGAAGCCGTGCTTCTTGAAAATTTTCAAAGCCTGATCGACGGGCGCATTGCCCTCGCCCGGAGCCAGATGGTCATCCGCATAGCCCTGATTATCAACCAGATGCAAGTGCCCGACGATTTTCTTCTTGGCCATCTCTTCGACGCGGGAAAGCATCCAGCTATTGAACTCTTCTTTGTTCTGGCCCATGGTCTTGTGGGGGTCTTCTTTCCAGTATTTCCACCACATGTTGCAATGGGCGGTATCAAACGTGGCATAGAGATGCTCTTCGGCTTCTTTTTTCGCCTGCGCTTCGCTCATGCCTTTTTCTTTTTTCAGGCGGTGCACCATGGCTTCGCGGCTTTTTTCGACGAGAGAGATCAATTCATCGGGATGGGCGCCATAACTTTCCGGGTAGAGATTTTCCACAGCCACGCCGAACGGCCGCTTCAGGGTTCCGGCTTTGGCGAGCTCATTACTCTTATTCATCGCTTCAATGGCGGCCTGTGCATACGCTTCATAGCTCTGCCGCAAGGCATAGGATGGAGCGCTTTCGATATGGCGCATGCGCTCTCTGGTTTCTTCGGCTCTTGCCCAGGCAGCGGAAGAGGACTGGTTGAACTCCTGGAGCGCCCGGCGATCCCGTTCTATACCCTCTTTCCCTTTCATGACCTGTTGCTGGAGAATCATGAGAGCTTCTTCGGGGCTTACTCTTCTTCCCAGGTCCTGTTGCATTTGCTCTAAAAGCTGCTGCGGGACGCCTTCTTTCCTGGATCGTTCAATAGTAATCTGAGTCTGCTCAACAATCTTTTTCGTTTTTTCCATCTCTTTTCTATGCGCTTCGAACTGCTGGCTGTAATGGAACCCCCAGCCTTTGTCTTGCGCTGCATTCGTTTCCAGCGCGGCGATGATCGCCGCTTCTTCCGGCTTGATGTCCAGCAGCTCATCATGGACAGTGCCATTACGCTTTTTCACATCCAAAATCCGTTCCCGCCAGGGCGAGTCCTGGAAGGCTTCGGGAGGATTTTTTTCCAGCTCGTTCAAAGAATATGACGAAAATTTATGAAATTCTTCTTTGGCCCGCTGGGTCATCTCTTCGGATTCTTGTTTCAGTTCTTTCCAACCCATCTGTTGGATATCGAATTTTCCTGTTTTCGAATTAAAGCGGGGCACTTTGTTGTTCAGTTCCAGGACTTTGTGTTCTTCATAATCAATAAAGTCGCCGGGCTTCACGATATTGCCTCGGGCATCAGGGTA